>UMLM01064765.1_pt1 | contig 11379 bp, 10 predicted proteins | sample 1966571 | NCBI WGS metagenome assembly UMLM01 (sample SAMEA4836203, study PRJEB28245) | human gut metagenome | biome: gut microbiome; material: fecal sample | place: Denmark | collected 2008 | reverse complement strand
GTAGCCGAACGCCTGCAGCGTACGGGTGATGATGGCACAGCCAAACGAGGGGTGATCCACATAAGCATCTCCCAGCACATAGACAAAATCGACCTGTTCGAATCCCTGTTCAAGCATCTCTTCCCTGCTCGTCGGTAAAAAAGCCATTCGATCCCCTTCTTTCTTTACATCGTCATGATTTTAACATGTTCCCCCAGGATTGAAAAGTGTTGTCAGATCTGGATCACGGGCGCTTTTCCTTCAGGTGCCGGGATGCCTCCCGGATACTCAGCGCATGCATCGCTTCTCCATGACGCACCAGGAACGCACGCACCCAGTCCGGATCGTATTTGGAATAATCACGCAGGCTCCAGCCGATGGCCTTGTTGATGAAAAATTCATCGCTGCCCAGATTTTGCACGATGATCTCCTCCAGCAGGGCGGTATCTGTCTTCTCTTTGTGCCCGAGCTGATGATCGATGGCGATCCGGCGCAGCCACATGTCATCCGCGCACGCCCATTCGCGCATCACCGCCTTCACCCGCTCATCGCGCAAGGTGAGGCTGCCGATGACCTGGTCGAAGAAATCGATGGTGTCCCACCACGGCTTCGTCAGCGCTTGTTTCCTGATCCGCGGGATATCCTCCAAGCGGACTTCATCCTTCAGCGCGAGCAGATAATCATAGGCCAGATACTGAAACTCCCGGCATCTCTCATCCATGCACAGATCCAGAAACGTCCAGTCGATCTGCTTCCCCTTTTTCTCCTCCTTCAGAAACGGCCGGTACAGCTTCCTGCGCTGCGGCGCGGGAATGCCGTAAAAGAGAAACTGATCCCGCATATAGCGGGACATGGATGCCGCCTGCTCTGCGTCCTGATGCGCTTCAAACAGCGTTTTGACCGCTGCGATCTTTTCCTGGCTGCTCTGTCTGCTCATCCTGTGCGCTCCTTTCTCATCTGCCTCTTCTTCATCCCCGTCGTTTATGCTATAATAGCGGCATGCTGAAATTTCGAAACCGATTCCTGATCTATCTGACTGCGATATCCGCAGGCGCGCTGCTGATCTCCAATCTGGCAGCGGTAAAGCTATGGAACCTTTTTGGCATCGCCGTGGACGGGGGTGTGATCGTTTTTCCACTTACCTATATTATAGGGGATCTGACAGTGGAATTCTATGGAAAGAAGATTGCCAAAAATGTCGTGCTGGCCGGACTGCTGGTCAACATCATCGCCGTGCTTGTCTTTACCATCGTCATCGCCTTGCCAGCTTACAGCGGCTGGGGCATGCAGAGCGCATTTTCGATGGTGCTGGGCTTTGCGCCGAGGGTCATCGCAGGTTCACTGGCCGGTTATGTCTGTGCCAACCTGTTCAACAACTTCATCTTCACCAGGATGAAAAACAGCCATGGCTTCTTTTCCCGAAGCTTCATCGCCCGGGCGCTCGGCTCATCGGCCTTCGCGCATATGCTCGACTCTGCCATCTTCGAGACCGTCGCGTTCCTCGGCGTGCTTTCCTTCCCTGAATTCCTGAGCCAGGCGGTCTTCGCGTATGTGCTGGGCATCGGGCTGGAGCTTTTGCTCTCCCCGCTGGAAGTGTGGATCGCGCGCCGGCTCAGCGGCAGGCTGTGCGAATATCAAAACGACAACCGCTTCAGCTTTGAGGTGGTCAAGCGGATCCCGGGCAAGCTGGGACGCGCCGGCATCATCCATACGCCGCATGGCGACATCAAGACCCCGGCCTTCATGTCTGTGGGCACAAAGGGCGAGGTGCGCTTCGTCTCCATGGAAGATCTGAAGGACATCAACGCGCAGGCCATGCTCAGCAACGGCTATCACCTGCGCAACATTTCCGAAGAGATCGCCGAAGAAGGCGGGCTGGCCAGCTGGTCCGGATGGAACGGGCCGACCCTCACCGATTCCGGCGGATTCCAGATCATGTCGCTGGGCTCCGGCATCGGCAAGGTCGTCAGTATGGACCGCGAACAGGAAGTGACCAACGCGGATCCGAAAGAGCGCTTGACCCGCGTCACTGAAGACGGCGTCCATTTCCGTGACCCGTTCACCGACCAGATGGACTTCATCGGTCCGGAAGAGTCGATGCAGATCCAGTGCCGGATCGGCGCAGACATCCACATGGCCTTTGATGAGCTGACCTCGCTGGCCGATTCCTATGAATACAACGTCGAGGCGCTGGCCCGCACCGAGCGATGGGCCAAGCGCAGCCTGCGCGAGCATCGCCGCCATTGCGACGACCTCGGCTACCATCAGGCGCTGTATGGCGTGCTGCAGGGCGGGCGCTGGGAAGACCTGCGCCGCTCCACTGCCAGAGAATTCGCCAAGATGGACTTTGACGGCTATGGCCTGGGCGGCGCCTTCCTCAAAGAGAATCTCGGCGAGATCCTGCGCTGGTGCTGCGAAGAGCTGCCAGAAGACAAACCGCGCCATTTGCTCGGCCTTTCCCGCCCCGACGACATCCTGATCGGCGCGGAGATGGGCGCGGATACCTTTGACTGCGTAGCGCCGACCCGCGAAGCCAGACATGGCCGTCTGTACACGAAACACGGTCACATCAACCTGTCCAAATTCCGCGACAGCGATATGCCGATCGATGAAGGCTGCGACTGCCCGACCTGCCGTGCTGGCTGGACGAGAGGACAGCTGCGCGAATTGCTGAAATCACAGGATCCTGAAGAGCGATGCAAATACTTCAATCTTGCATCCATGCACAATCTGCGCTTTATCATCCGCCTGACGGAAGAAGCGCGTGCTGCGATCCTGGATGGGACATTTGCAGAATACAAAGAGACGTTCCTGCGAAACTATTATCCGGAGCGTTACCAGGAGTGATGCGTTCACTCCTTTTTTATCGGCCAAACAGCCTGGATGTGTATTCTCATTCATCCAACTGTTCTGTCTGTGCCTTCCAGCATGCCTGCAAGAAAGCAAGCAGTGCCTGTGCATCCGCATATTCGCTCTTTCGATGATATTCCTTCATCTCGCTGTAGACGCCGGCATCGCTGACGATGCCCAGCAGCCATGTGGAAAACATGCTCTTCTTATAGCGGAAGATATGGCAGCGGACGCCATCCTCCTGCTCGAACACCCGGGTATGCTCCACGCTGTACGGCTTTTTCCCCAGTTCCCGCGGATCGCTCAGCCACTCGCTCAGCCGCTGCACCGCCTGTTCGATCTCATATGGCCGGATGAACCACATGAGCTCCTCGTTCAGCGTGAGGATGACATGACGCGCGTCAAACTTTTCCCGATGCACACGGTTCATCATATCGCGAAAGAGATCAAAGGGAATGGAGACCAGTTCGCGATAAGTCTCCTGCTGTTTCGTGATGATGGAGACATTCCAACTCAAGATCCGCTCCTGCAGATCCTGATCATAGCCAAAGGGCAGATAAGGATCTGTCGGAAAGATGGTGGGGACCCCTTCCGTCAGCGCATAACGCGCATGGAACGCACCCTCTGCATCGCGGTATACCCGCACTCGGGCATAATAGCAGTCTTTCTTCTGCAGATGATCCATGTAACGCTCAAAGACGAGATCCGCCTGATCTTTCCCGGCCTGCTCGATCAGCGAAAACAAGGTCTCATCAAGCGTGATCGGATAGATGCAGCCAAATACGCACAGATCCGCCTTTAGCGCCTCATGCACGAGAGAGCGGTTCGATCTGATGAGCTCTTCCCGCAGACGGTCGATCTCTTCAAGCGCGCAGACCTCTTCCTCCTGGACGAAAGAAACGACGCCCAGCGTCCGACAGCAGCGGGAAATCAGACGGTAAAAGCAAGCGATATCGGCCGGCCCGGCTGGCAGATTGAGGATGAATTCCAGATCGTCCTGAGCATCGATCTTCATCTGCACGCCCCGGCAATAGATCCTCTGACTGAACAGCACCAGCCACACGTCATGCACCTCTTCTTCCTCGAACGTCTCCAGACAGAAGATATCGTTCATGATGCCGAAATACAGCCCCTCTTCAGCGGCAAGACCGTGAACGAACGCAAGATCTAAGCGGCGGCGGTGATCGGGCTCCTGTGTGATGCGGACATTGACTGACATGATCTTTCTCCTTTCCGGCAATGCCTTTTCTTCATTGTATCACATCCCAAAGCGCTCATCGCATGATCATCCCCTGCCGCAGGGACAAAAGCGGACACGATGAAGTCAAACGCAGTTTCATCAGCCAGACAAAGGATGTCCTGGACGATCAGTCAGCCGTGCTGAGAAAAGCAGGCTCATAACCTCGTCTAAAATCAGCCATACTGACTGCAGAGAGGTGATCATGATGCCGTCATCACAAAGCAAGGCCATTTCCTTCGGTCTGGTCCACATTCCGATACGGCTTTACCGCACGACGAGGGATACCAGCATCTCCTTCAATCAGCTCTGCAAAGAGACCCATCAGCGGGTCCGCTATCGAAAGTTTTGCCCCGGATGCAGCCGGGAACTGAAACCGGATGAGATCGTCAAAGGATATCAGGTGGAAAAGGACAAATATGTCGTATTGAGCGATGATGAGCTGGAAGCGCTCAAAAGCGACAGCGATCAACAGATCCATATCCTGCATTTCGTCAGTCCGGATGAGATCGATGAGCTCTATACGGAAAAGTATTTTTACAGCGTGCCTGAGCCGCGTGCGGAAAAAGCGTATGAGCTGCTCAGGAAGAGCATGCAGAAGCTGAATGCAGCGGCTGTCGCCAAGACCGTGATGGGCACCAAAGAGACGCTGCTGGCGCTTTATCCGCGTGAAGAAGATATCCTGCTATGCACATTGTTTTTCCAGGATGAGCTCGTACAGCTGCCTCAGACGTTTGCCCATCCGCGCCTTTCCAAGGCCGAAAACGAGATGGCGCAGCAGTTGATCCGCTCCATGACGAAGCCGTTTGCGCCGGAACGATATCATGATGAGTACCAGGCGCGGCTGCGCGATGCCATCGAGCAGAAGATCCGCGGCCAGCAGATCACACAGGTAAAGCGAAGTTCTGCACACACCTCCTCGCTCGACCTGATGGAAGCGCTGCAGCGTTCCGTCACTGCCGCGCAAACCAGCGTCAAGAAACGGAGGGTAAGGCATTGACCGGGTGGATCGCGCCGATGCTGATCGGCGCTCAGCAGCCGGCATTCGATGATCCGGACTTTATCTATGAGCTGAAGCTGGACGGCATCCGCTGCATCGCCAGCATGTGCGATGGAAAGCTGCAGCTGTATAACAAACGCGGGCAGCGCCTGCTGCAGCGGTTCCCGGAACTCGATGACGCCGGCGCACAGATCAAAATGGACTGCATCCTGGACGGAGAGCTGTATGTATTCAAGGACGGCGTCACCGACTTCACAGAGATCCAGAAACGCATGATGCTCAGCGATCCCTTCCGGATCAAGCTGGCTGCCGGAAAGCATCCTGCCGTGTTTACCGCCTTTGATATCCTGTGCGTGGAAGATGAGCAGCTGATGCGGCGGCCATTGATGGAGCGAAAACAGATCCTGAGCGAGATGATCATGGAGAATACGCGCATCAATGTCTCTCGTTTCGTAGAGGGATATGGCATCTCTTTGTTTTCGCTGACGGAAGAGACCAAGCTGGAAGGGATCGTCGCCAAACGGCGGACGAGCCTGTATCATCCGGGGCGTCGGACCAAAGAGTGGATCAAGTGCAAGAACCTGCTCGACGATGATTTTGTCATCACCGGCATGATCCCCAAAGACAATGGCGCATGCAGCCTGATCCTCGCGCAGTATGATCAGGGATCACTGATCTATCGGGGACATGTCACGCTGGGCGTATCTTCGGCAATGCTGAGCGGACAAACAAGCACCCGCGGACGATGTCCGTTTCATCCTCTGCCTGCCGGAAATGAGCATGCCCTCTGGTTCGATCCCTTTCTCGTCGGTACGGTGCGGTTCATGCACTTCATGACGGGAGGCGGGCTGCGCCAGCCTGTGTTCAAGGGGTTCCGCGAGGATAAGCGGCCTGAGGAGTGCGTCGTCAAGGAAAGGGAATGAGCGGAAGGATGTCGATCCGCCCGCCTTGATCTGGGACATGTCTTCCCGATGTTTCAGATCAAAGGCAGGTGCACATTCTTCTTTCTGTTGTTAAAAAGTAAGCTTGGTTCCCGAAATGAAAACAAGCTAGGCATTTTTAAAATAACTTTGCCAAATATAAACTTCGAAGCATTTAACCATCAGGATAAAGTAGACGGCGGAGTAAATGGCGGAGTAAATAATGGATTAGATGACTGGATCAGTGAAATTGTTATTAAATTTGCTGATTCAAGAGATGCAGATATTATTCAGGCTATTGGAAAGGACCCTGATATTAAAATGAAAGAATTAGTGAATATATCTGTATTAAAGTATCCTAAAATGAACAGCAATATCATTTCCAAGCGAATCCAGATACACAGCCATTTAATTGAGTTCAAGGGCGCACCAAAAGCAGAAGGATACTATCTAAAAAACAAGATCAATCAAACTCATCATATTCATATGCATCTTATCAAAGGGTCATAGCAAGCGAAACAGTAAATAGTCATGCTATTTCTTGAAAATACATTAACATATAAATTAAAGAGATAACATTTCAAAGCAATTTGGGCAGATTCTATAATGGGTCTGCTTTTTTTGTTCAAAAAGAAAAAGACCACCCATAAAGGATGATCTCTGTTTTCTCTTGACGATAGTCATTAACGTTTTAAAGACTCCGAAATCTTATAAAATAAGGGATCTAAAGCCTTTTTTGCCGCTTACTTACTGCATCGCAAAACTACTCATAATGATGCATTTCGCTTCATTTGCTAAAATACTGTATTATCTTAATAACTTTCTTTTAGATAATTCAATTATTTTAGTTCTTTCAATACCAATTCTATCTAAAATATTACAATAAACTAACCCACTCAAAAGGAAAGCTGTTAATCCTACTTCCATATCAGAAACTCTATGCCTTCCATGTGTTATATCATTTCTATATTTCACAAATTTTTTTACTCTTTCCTCAGAAATAGCAGTATCGACGAAAGGCAATCTAATTATACATTCATAGAATTCTTCACACATGTTCCAAATTCTCTCACTTAAAGATAAAGACCAATGATTTATACTATTAAAAATTAAATTATATGTATTTTCTGGTATAACATCATCACTTTTTCTAAATTCATTAACTTGACTTTTAACATTTTTTATTAATTCTTCAAGTTTTTCATTTTTTTCTATGCCATCTTTATTGAAAAATTTTAATTCACATTCTAAAGCTGAACAGATAGCTTTTACCTTATCATTATTCATATATACTAAATCTTTATCATTTTTAGGTAAAAAACCAATCATAATCGTTTCTTTGTTGTCATTATCATCATATAATAATTTTAACAAATTTGGCAATGATCCTCCTAAATCATCAAAAGTAATATTAGAATAATAATTTTTATCGATTTTATCATTTTTTCCAATTATTCTAACTGATGCAAAGCTAAGTAAATCTTTTGCATCTTCATTATAATCCATTAAATAGATTTCATCAAAACTGATATTTTGTCTATATGTCATGAAAGAAATCAATTCTAATATTTTATTATAATGCTTAAAAAAACTATCGATTACTTGTTCTTCATCAAATTTTAAACATAAATTTACTTCATCATTTTTAATCGTATTCCCGCTAATTCCTCTTGATTCAGTAGCAGATGACCCTATCGATAATTCAAATGATAAATTATTTATCTCTATTTTAAAATTTATTGAATCATCTTTGTACTTTAACACCTGATTTCCATCTTCATAAGAGATATCTATGGCATCCATCAAGAAGAGACTTTTTAAAATGCTGCCTTTAAACATTATCCCTTGATATTTTTCAATTTTATGTTCTACCATATTTGAAAGACTAATGAAATATGCTGCTGTCATTAAATGGTGAGAATAACAAAATCTTAAATTATTTCTATTATAATAAATAGCAATATCATGATTATCATTTGTTTTACCATGAATAAAACCGTTTTCTGTCATGAGTTCAGTTTCTTGTACTTTTTCCTGTGGTATATAAACATCTGTTGTTATAAAACAGAAATCAAACATTTCCTTCTTGTTCATAGAAAAAGCCACATCTTTTCCCATTTTAGTTTTTACGATACCCGTAATATTATCTTTTTCCATATGTATCTCTCTTATTCTAATCTAAATTTATCGTATAAACTATACCCTCATAATGATTACAAAGCCATTCCCATCTAGTTACCCTTTTTATTAAGTCTAAATTCTTGAATGGATTTTGAATAAAACAAATTGAAAACTGAGTATTAGATTGTGAAATAATAGCAAGAAAATACTCATCTCCATATTGAGAAGCCGTTGTTAATTCATTATTGGTTAAACAAAATGATTCTCCTAATCGCCCTACACTTTTTACTTCATAATATCTATTTTTGCCATTTTTTAATATTGCTAATACATCATAACCCAAATTTCTTTCTGATACATCTTCAACCCTTTCTACCTCATCAAAAGAATCAATTACCTCACTAAAATTGATTTCAGCATTTCTCCATTTTTTTATGATACCACTTTTAATAAATTTCACTGAATTTTGTGTATCAATTAATTCTATACCTGTTTCAACTTTAGTTGTTTTGCCTGACAATGAAATACCCATTTTTTTCGCAAATCTATCTAATTCTGAAGAAGAAGATAGTTTATCACGTATTGCCCCTTCAAATTTCTCATTTAGTAATATTTCTTCATTTTTTTCTGATAAGCTCGTTGCCCCATCAGCAAAACTAAATAATTTTGCAGATTTTATTATGTTAGTAGTTTCTTCATCTAAACCAAGTCTAGAATTTTCAATAATGTTTACAACTGTAGAAACTTTTGTATTTTCTGAACACTCGATTTCTTTCATTGCTTCCAAGATAATTTTATAAGGAATTTTTGTGAACTCCAATTGTCTACATAATTCCAATATTCCCGGTATTACTTTTTCAACATTTCTGCCTATTCCAAAAGCATTAATTTTCAAAATTATTTTTTCAAAATCTTCATCGTCCATATCTGATGATTGAATATAATATCCACTTACTTTTGAATAATAATTACGTATGAAACTTTTCAATTTATCGATAGTAATTTTCGAAAATTTATCATTAAAATTCCATCCTCTTAATTTACTCATTGGATCTTTTTTCAATTTGCATAGAACCTTCATCAAGCCATAAGTATCTTTTTTATTTTTAAATATATCAACAAATATTTGTACAACTAAATTAGAACATTCTTCCAAAGCATCTTCTGTATATTCATCTTTAACTATCCTTGTTCTAGAAGGATCAGTAGAAAAATCTCCATTTAACTTCATTGATACATCAATTTTATCATTTGTTGGCATGAAAGAATGAACTACACGTTCATTAGGACTAATTTCAATTACTTTTCCCTCATTGTATTTAAATGCTATATTTACTTTGTTTTCATTATCATTACTTATAACTAACCATTCTTCTGTTTTGCTTTTATCAGTCAACTCAATTAGATTAATATCTGTCTCTATTTTTTTCTTACTAAAAGTAAATATATCAATATTTTCATTAATGTTAAATGTGATTTTTTGAAGATGATTTAAAAACAATAAACAACTACTATCAAATTCTTTCATTTCATCTTCTATAGCAGAATTCATTGTTTCAAATATAAATATTGTATTATATTTTTCTTTCTGCAATTTATTAATTTCATCCATATAAAGATTAGAATTAAAAATATGAGGTAGCCTTATTAAAGGAACGTTTTCTACATTCTTCAATTCATCTTTGGTTAACTCTTTGGAAAAAGTTATTCTTATTTCGCCACTAATCAAATGCACTCTAGCCGAATAATTAACTACTGATTTGAATCCAATACCCCTATATCCTATTGTGCTACCCTTTCTCTTTTTCGTAGATGCTCCACTTCTACACAAAGAAATCAAATCACTCTCGCTAAAAAATTTTCCATCATTCGCAATAATGTAACATCTATCTGACATTTTTTTTACATATAATCTATTCGCCACAGCATCATCGGCATTTTGCATCAATTCAATCAACGAACGCCCTGAATAACTTTCAGAAATATATTTTTCCATATTAGCAATATCATTTACCAACATGGGAGAATTTAAACATTCTTTAATTATTGAACCTCTTATTTCTTCTACAATATTCATCTTAATCCATCTCCTACTAATATAGCTATGTAGCTTTAAGTAATAGTTTGTTAGTTATTAATTTCCTGCTTGTTAATGTTTTGTCGCAAAAACTCTAATTTTATTTGTTTTATAGATTAAGTTATCTTCATTAAGATAAATATTAAACGTGTCATAGCCAGAAAAATCGTCAGCATAAACAGTTATTGAATTTGAAAAAATAATACCTTCCTCGTCATAACAATTAACTTTAATGCTAACAGATTCATTAAGTTTTTCATTATTTTTCTCTATAATTTCTACAACAACCTGAAACCATCCCTCTTCATCAACACCCGATATCCCAACAGATAAGACTTCTAAATCATAGTTTTCAAAAGTAACATCTAATATATCAATATTATTTCTTAATTGTTTTGCTAAGATGTCTCTTTTTCTTTCTTGCATAATACTCCTCCAATAACTATTTCATATCTTTAGTAAACTATTTATATATTTTTCTCTATTATTGAATTTATCAAAAAATTTCAAATTTTTCTGCCCATTTTTTTCTATACCATAATTGTGGAACGCCCTTTTTATTAGAATTAATTACTTCAAAATATTCAGTGGCTATTAAATACAGTAAAATTAATATCATCTACAGAATTATAACCTTTACATGTGAATTTCCATCTTCTGCCATACAAGTCTAATTTCATTTCTTGTATAAGTTTTCCATATTTTTTACATTGATCTTCCTGAATTTCACCAGTAAAGCATTTTAAAAAATCACTCAATGCTAGCTGAACTTTTTTATTCCCAATTAAAAAAATAGTTTGTACTTTTATAGATAATTCTATCTCTACTTCTTCTGTATTAGATACTTTTGCTTTAGCTAAAAATGTTAAAAAATCAATATATTGATTTTCCTTTATTTTTCTTAATTCTACCTTTTTTTCATGGATTTTCCCATATGTAAATGTAAAACATGAGACTACTGCACCAATTACCGCTGCAATTACTGTAGCTAAAGATGTGTTTTCCATAATAAATTTATCTCCCCTCTATAATTTAATCATTAAAATGGATTTCCCTTATATTATAACCTTGATTTAAAAAGAAAAAAAGAAGTATCCAAACTTCTCACAAAGTCTAAATACTTCTCTGATCTTCTCAATACAACGATTAACGTTTTGAGAACTGCGGTGCACGACGTGCTGCTTTCAGACCGTAC
>UMLM01021128.1_pt1 | contig 11490 bp, 8 predicted proteins | sample 1966571 | NCBI WGS metagenome assembly UMLM01 (sample SAMEA4836203, study PRJEB28245) | human gut metagenome | biome: gut microbiome; material: fecal sample | place: Denmark | collected 2008 | reverse complement strand
TTCCCTTTTTTTATTATAACTAATTTTTTATATTTTGTATGTAAGAATATTGACATTTATATTGAAAAAATTATAATACTCTATAGACATTATATATCTATGGATGTAAAATGTCTATAGAGGATAGAAAGAAGGATATTTATGATTAAGCAAGAGTGGAAAAACATTTTAAAAAATCATTGGATTCAAATCGTTTTAGTTGCTCTTATTCTTATTCCTAGTATTTACACAGTTGTCTTCCTTGGATCTATGTGGGATCCATATGGAAACAGTGGAGATCTTCCTGTCGCTGTCGTGAATAAAGATAAGGCAGTTGAATACAACGATAAGAAATTAGACGTTGGTGATCAATTAGTCAAAAAATTAAAAGATAACGATTCATTAGATTTCCATTTTGTAAATTCAAAAGAAGCAAATAAGGGACTAAAAAATGGTGACTATTATATGGTCATTACGATTCCAAGCAATTTCTCCAAAAATGCAACAACTTTGTTGGATAAAAATCCTAAAAAGATGGTTTTAAATTATACAACAAACCCAGGTACAAACTATGTTGCATCAAAAATGGATGATTCAGCAATCGCAAAAATTAAAGCTGAAGTTTCAGCTTCAGTAACAAAAACATATGCTGAAACAATCTTTACTTCAATTGGAACAATGTCAGATGGATTTGCTGAAGCCAGCGATGGTACTCAACAATTATCTAATGGTATGACTCAATTAGAAGATGGTAACAAAACTATTAGTGATAACTTAAAAGTATTAGCAAGTAGTTCTTTAACATTTAAAGATGGTACAAATACTTTAACTAAAGGTTTAAAAGATTACACAAATGGTGTTGTTACAGTAAATAATGGTATTTACCAATTAAAAACAGGTGTTGGTACTTTAGGTAGTGCTACTCCTACATTAGCTAGTGGTGTAAGTGATTTAAATACTGGCGCTCAAGCATTAAATAAAGGTGTTAGTGATTATACAGCAGGTGTAAGTCAAGCATTAGCTGGTGCAAATCAATTGGTTGAAAATAACACAGAATTAAATGCAGGTGTTAAAGCATTAGGTGAAGGTGCTGAAAAATTAGTTGCAGGAAATCAACAAGTAGTTGATGGTGTAAAAAAATTACAAGAAAATCTTGAAACTTCCAAAAAAACTATGGCAGCAAGTCAAGATTCATTGACTCAATTATCTGATGGAAAAACATCATTAGATAATTATGCTACATTAATTAAAACATTAAATGCAAGTGGTGATGCTCAAAAACAAGGAATTGCTAGTAAATTATTAACTAGTGGAATGTCAAGAGCAGAAATCGATGCTTATGGTTTAACAAATTATTTCCCTGTAGATAAATATAAAGACGGTGTAGCTTCATATATGGATTCGGTTGCTACTTATACAACAGGTGCATCTACAGCAATTAATACATTATCTAGTTCAACTAAATCAAGTTTAAATGATTTAGATGCAGCTCTTAATGGTGGAACTTTAACAGATGGTACAAAAGTTCCTACAGGATTAGTAAGTGGAACTCAAACAGTCCAAGCTGGATTAAATGAAGTGAATGCAAAAGTTAATGGTGGTAAATATGTAACTGTTGACAATGATGGAAATATTAAACAAGTAACTGTTGATTCTAAAGATGCTTTAGTTGCAGGTGTTCAAGCTTATACAGCTGGTGTGGATAGTTTACAAAAAGGTTTAACACAAATCGCTGATAACAATACAGCTTTAACAAGTGGTGCTACTGCTTTAGCTGATGGTACTTCAAAATTAAACAGTAATGTTCCTGAATTAACTAAAGGAATTACAGCTTTAACAAGTGGTGTTGATCAATTGGCTACAGGTACTTCAACATTAGTAAGCAATAATGCTACATTAATGAATGGTGCTAATCAATTATCTGATGGTGCTGGTCAAATTAGTGATGGTGCTAGTAAGTTGGCTGCTGGTTCTGATACTTTAGGTGATGGAATTAAGAGTGCAGCTGATGGTGTAACTACTTTAAATGATGCATTAAAATCTGGTGCAGAAGAAAGTAAGATTGATTCAACAGATAAAACTACTGATATGGTAGCTACTCCTGTTGAAACAAGTCATAAAGAAATTTCTAAAGTTGAAAATAACGGTCATGCAATGGCTCCTTATATGATGTCAGTTGGTTTATATGTAACATGCTTAGCATTTGCTTTAATGTATCCAATTAGACATGGTATTAAAAAAGCTGAAAATGCATGGAAATATTGGGCAAGTAAAGCAACTGTTATGTATACAGTTTCTACATTAGCAGCTATCGTAATGGTTACTGCTTTAAGATTAATTAATGGATTTGAACCTGTTAATTTAGGTTTAACATACTTACTTGCAATTCTCATATCGGCGGCATTTATGTCACTTGTCATGTTATTAAGTTTAACAACTGGATTTATTGGTGACTTCTTATTACTTGTATTCATGATTGTTAACTTAGGTGGTTCTGCTGGTACATATCCATTAGATACAGGTCCAGCTATCTACAAAGCTATTCATAAATTTGTACCATATACTTATAGTGTAGATGGATTTAGAAAAACAATTAGTATGACAGCTCCTTCAATTTCAGTTGAAATTGCAGTGTTTGCAGGAATCTTAATAGTATGTTCATTATTAACAGTTGTTTACTTCAAATATAAAAACAAAGAAGATAAACATGCAATTCCTCAAATGTTTGAAGAAGTAAATTCAACAAAAGCTGAATAGTATAAAGGAATCCTAGAAATAGGGTTCTTTTTTATATGTAGTTCAAACTAAAAGCGAAAATATCTTTTGTGAACATTTTAACAAAATGGTAAAATAAAGGTAGGAGGATGAATCTATGGAAATTAAAAATGTTGTTGTTATTGGTGGAGGCGTTTTAGGAAGTCAAATTGCTTATCAAGCAGCTTATTGTGGTTTTGATGTAACGATTTGGCTTAGAAGTGAAGGAAGTATAGGAAGATGTCAGCCTAAATTAGATCATTTAAAAGAGGTTTATCATGATACGATTACTTTAATGGATAGCGATAAAGGAAAGACACCTCAAAATTGGGCCATGGGTATTAGTGATTATGAAGATTTTGATAAAGAACAATGTTTAGAAAAAGCTAATAAGGCCTATGAAAATATTAAATTAGAATTAGATTTACAAAAAGCAGTCAGTGATGCCGATTTAATTATTGAATCAATGGCTGAAAATGTAGAACAAAAAATAGATATTTATAAAAAAATGGCAGATTTATTACCTGAAAAGACAGTTATCGTTACGAATTCATCTACATTATTACCATCGAAGTTCGCTAAATATACAAAACGTCCAGAAAAATATTTATCATTACATTTTGCAAATAGTATTTGGAAAAATAATATGACAGAAGTCATGGCACAAAAACAAACGAATCAAAAATATTTTGATTTGATTATGGATTTTGCTAAAGAAATAAGAATGATTCCATTACCTGTAAGAAAAGAAAAATCAGGTTATTTATTAAATTCAATGCTTGTTCCTTTATTGTTTTCAGGAATGGATCTCTATGTTAATGGTATAAGTGATCCTGAAAGTATTGATAAAGCTTGGACACTTGGTACAGGCGCTCCGAAAGGACCTTTCCAAATTTTAGATACGGTAGGACTTACGACAGCTTATAATATTGTTTCAATGTATTTAAAAGTTCCTTCATTTTTAGCTCCTTATAATTTTAAAGGAATGGCTAAGATGTTAAAAAAATATATTGATGAAGGAAAACTTGGAATGGCTTCAGGTGAAGGTTTTTATAAATATTAGAAGAATTGTTTGTATTCTTCTTTTTATTTATTATAACTATAAAGAGGGATGGAGATGGAAAAATGGCCAAAAAGGTACTGTATGTCGCAATTGATAAACTAACAAAAGAGGTTTATAAATTTAAACAATGGAGCGAATGTCAAAAACTTGTAAGCGAAGGAAAATATGTTTATAAGGGGTTTTCGCAAGAAAAGTTAAAAGATGTAGAGAGCTATATTGCATCTTTTAAACAAACAATGGATGAATCACAACTTAATTTAAATGAAAAAGATGTACCATATGCTTATGTAGATGGAAGTTGTTTAACAAATGGAGATACATGTTATGCTTATAGCTTTGGAGTAATAATTGTTGAAAATAATCAAGAAATTTATACAAACTGTCAAAAATTTGATGATGAATTTGTAGAATATAATCAGGTTATGGGAGAATTAAAAGCAGCGTTAGATGCAGTTTCTTATTGCGTTCAACAAGGATACAAGAAAATGTATGTAATTCATGATTATGAAGGTGTTGCTTTCTATGCAACAGGAGCGTGGGTTAATGAAGATGAAAGACTTGAAAATCTTTATGTAAAACAAATGAAAGAATATGAAAAACAAATTGAAATTACTTTTGTGAAAGTAAAATCACATGTCGCAAATAAAACGAAAATCAATCGATATAATGATCGAGCAGATGAACTTGCTAACTTAGCGCTTGGTAGATAATTGGAAAGAAATTTCCAATTTTTTTACAAAAAAGAAGAAAAAAGCAAAAAAAGAGCGAATAAATAAGTAGGAGGACTACTTATGGAAACGGTAATACAAAATACAATAACCAATCATAAAATCATGTTAGGTCAACATTACAAAGCAATCGTAGGAAATCAGGAGATGCTAGCAAGAATGATTCATGAATTTGTAAAAGAAGCAAGACATTTAAGTGTTAAAGAAATTATGAAAAGCATCAAGGACGAACAGTGTTTTAGGTGGCTCAATAATGAAAATATGATACCAAACTATGGAACAGTAAAGTTTGATATGTTATGTTGTGTTGATCTTCCTCAATTAAATGGAACCAATAAACGAATCTATTTAAATGTTGAAATACAAAATAATATTCATCCAGGTTATTCACTTGTAACAAGAGGAAGAGCGTCTGTACTAAGGATATTAACAACACAATGGGGAAGGGAATATGATGATAAAAACTATGATGGAATGAAGAAAGTCTATTCATTGTGGATCATGCCACAAGCAACAAAAAGAAAAGATGGAGATGTAGATGTTTACAAAGTAAAAAAGAAAGGAGGAATAGAAAAGAAGAAAACAAAGAAAATTATGACGAGGAAGAACTTATTATGATATGCTTGAACCAGAAACATGATACTACAAAAAAGTATCCCAAACATGATGAAGTACTCATGCCATTAGTAGCCTTTTTAAATAATAGAATAGACTATCAAGGGAAGAAAGATAAAGGATATGGATTTAAGGAAATAGAAAGGGAGGTCAAAGAAATGTGTGATTATGCAAACTATCTTGAAAGAAAAGCAAGAAATGAAGGAATCAGTCAAGGAATTAGTCAAGTAATCAACCAAGGCAAAAAAATAGAACGTAAAGAAAAGAATATAGAACATGTAAGAAATGTGATGAATGAGTTAAATTATTCATATCAAAGAGCAACAAACATTTTAAAATTATCAGAGAATGAAAAAAAGAGTATTGAAAAGTATTTTCAATCTTAATGATTAAAAGATATGTTTAAAGAGTAATTAAAAAGATTGCTCTTTTTTTCATATTATGAAACGAATAAATCTCTTGTTTTGTAAGTGTTATAATACCTCCTAGATAAACGGAGGTAGAGAAAATGAGTTTTCCAAAAGATTTTTTATGGGGTGGCGCTATTGCTGCTAATCAATATGAAGGTGCTTGGTTGGAAGATGGGAAACAACCGAACGTTACAGATGTACTTGTAGGTATTATGTCTAAAGATCCTGGTATTCAATGGAATGAAGATAAGAAAAAATATGAAATGAAATTAAATCCTGATAAAGTTTATTTATCACATGATGCCGTAGATGGGTATCATCGTTACCGTGAAGATTTAAAATTAATGAAAGGTATGGGATTCAATAGTTTTAGAACTTCTATTGCTTGGGGAAGAATTTTCCCTAATGGGGATGAACTTGAACCAAATGAAGCAGGTCTTGCTTATTATGATGATATGTTTGCATGCATGAATGAATTAGGAATGGAACCTGTCATTACTTTATCACATTATGAAACACCATTACATTTAATTACTGAATATGGTGGATGGTCTAATCCTCAATTAATTGATTTTTGGTTACGTTATGTAAAAACTGTTTTTACACGTTATAAAGGAAAAGTTAAATTCTGGCTTACATTTAATGAAGTCAATGCGTTATTTAGAATGCCGCTTGTTGCTGGTGGGGTTCTTACAATCAAAGATCCTAAAGATCCTAGTGATCCAATTGGTTCAACAACAAAACAAGATCAATGGGATGCTTATCATAATATCTTAGTCGCAAATGCGAAAACAGTTCAATTAGGACATGAAATTAGTGAAGATTACCAAATTGGCTGTATGATGACAGCTTCATCAGTAGCTACTTATCCATATAACTGTGATCCTTTAAATGTTGTTGGAACTTTAGATGCTCAACGTATGAATATTTTCTTTATGGCAGATCCGTTCTGCTTAGGTATTGTACCAACTTATTTAAAGAAAGTATGGAAAGAAGATCAAGTAAATGTAGAATTTAGTGATGAAGAATTAAAATTGATTAAAGAAAATACAGTTGATTTCTTATCATTTAGTTATTATCGTTCAACAACATTTGATCGTGATGTGAATTTAAAAGTAGATACAGGTGGACTTACATGCCGTGATAATCCATATCTTAAAGATAAAGCACCTCAACCTTGGGGATGGGCTGTTGATCCGGTAGGATTACGTTATACTTTAAATGTTTTATATGATCGTTATCATTTACCATTATTAATTGTAGAAAATGGTGTTGGTTTAGATGAAAATATTGATGAAAAAGGTGAAATTCATGATGATTTCAGAGTTCATTATATTGAAGAACATTTAAAGAATGTTAATGATGCTATTGAAGATGGTGTTGATTGTCGAGGGTATTTATATTGGGGTCCAATCGATGTTGTATCAGCTGGTACTGGTGAAATGAAAAAACGTTATGGTTTTGTTTATGTAGATCGTTTTAATGATGGACATGGTACGCTAGAAAGAAAATTAAAAGATTCTTATTATCGTTATAAAGAAATAATTGAATCTAATGGAGAAGTTTTATTAGAGGATGAATAAGGTGTGATTTTAAAAATCACATCTTTTTTTGAAATTTTTTTAGTGTAATCATATCTGATGATAAAGGGGGTAAGCAAGATGGATATCTATGTAGAATTAACTTATTGTATGAATGGTATCAATGATTTCATTATTGCTTAATATTCATTGGTCTTTTATGAAAATCCTTTTCTTGAATTTTTTAAGTAATATATCAGTTATTCTCATTTATATAGACTATTTGCCATATATAAGTTTTTTATACTGGTTTGTCCTTTTTTTATTTTTTTTCTTAATTAACCACCTGACACATGTGCATAGTATGGTTTTGATAAATTGAGTACAGTAATAATTGCTTTTTTAGGACATGAATGTGATTTCAAAACATATTTCTGTATTTTATTCATGAAGTTCTTTCCAGTATATCTATGGTTGAAACGCCATTCTTGTTCATTCAAAAACAAAGGTAAGTCACGTTTAGTTACTCCATGATATATACCAATAATATTATTTTTTATATCACCAATTAATACATTAAGCCAATACAATCTATGATTTTCTTCATCATAGAGTATTTTTTCTGATTTTAATGTTATTTTATCAGTTAATCCTAAAAAAGTTGTTTTTCCATCAGTGTTTAGTATTCTTTCTCTTGAAAGTATTGCTTTTTTTGAGATGAATCTAACAATATTATTTGTACTATCTACAGCTACTGGCCTTAATTTTAAAAATTTTGGATATTTATTTTCTTTATCTGTTGATAACATTACTAAAAAGGGTTGCTGTTCAGTAGCAACTCCTTGTTTGTGTTCTTCTTTACTTTTTGAGCCTATATAAGCAACGTCTGCTTCATAAAAAAAGCTATCCAGAATTTTTTCACTGTTACTTTGGGACATAAGAATTCTACATTTTCTACAAAGTAATAGCGCTGTTTTATAATTTATTTCTAATTCATTAGCTAATTCAATCGCAGAAAGACCTTTATTTGCCGTAAAAAAGAGATACATTCCTAAAATTAATTTATAAAGATCTAACTTATTATCTTGAAATATAGTATTAGAAAGTAGGTAATGTTGATGACCACATTCTTTACATTGAAAGACGTCACCTCTTTTAATAGAATAGTAATGTGTACATCCACATTTTTCACAGTAAAAGCCAACAGGCCATTTCATTTTGAAAAAGAATTTTACACATTCATTATGATTATTTGCATATTTTCTAGTTAAAGTAATTAAAGAATCCTTTTTTGGTTTTTGATTTTTAGCCATAGTAACCTCTTTAAGACAAGTATATAATATTTTAAAGAAGTGATAGATGATACTCCTCGGTTTAAAGTGATAATAACGGTGTTAAATCAAAAGATGTGTCAGATAGTTAATTAAGTTTTTAACAATGTAATCGCTTTTATTTTTGCTTTTGATAAGAATAAATTGATTTTTATCTAAGAAAAAATATAATAAACATCATAGACAAATCATGAACAGGTTTTTCTTCCTTAAATAATTTTTTGACAATAACATTCTGAAATTTGTACAAGACTTGTAGAATTTATCTGAAGGCCATTTGGTCTTTTTTTTATCTTTTTTATAGGTTTGTGTTATAATTGATTAAAAGAGGTGAAAAAATGGAACACTCAATTAAAGCAGGACTTATGATTACAAGTGCCTCTGATTATAATATGGAAATATGTCGAGGAGCAAATGAAGCGTGTAAAGAACTGGGAATAGAACTTGTTATCTTTTTTGGTGGTTCAGTTGATCCAAATGTAAAGTTTGTACAATCTTCTGATTATCAAAAAGCAAATGTCTATGCTTTTGCAAATTATTTAGATTTAGATTTTTTAGTTATTCCCGCTTCAAGTATTTGTCGTACGGATCAAAAAACAAGAGAAGCTTTTCCAAAATATTTTCATATCCCAGTTGTTACTTTAAATTCACAAATAAAAGATTATCCTTTTGTTGTCTATAATAACAAAAAAAGTGTTTATAATGCTGTAAGTTATATGATTGAAAAAAATCATTGTCAACATATTGGAATTATTACTGGTTATGATAGTGGGGTTACTGCCAAACAAAGACTTGCAGGTTATCAAGAAGCTTTATCAAGTCATGATATGCCTTTTGAAGAAAAATATATTTTATCAACACCGGGTTATAATATTGATTCAGGGAATTTAATGAATAAATGGCTTCAAGAAAATCCTGAATTAGATGGAATTATGTGCGTGACGGATGATATTGCTTATTATTTATATCGTGAATTAGAAAAAATAGGAAAACGTGTAGGTAAAGATATTATGGTGTCTGGTTTTGATGATAAACCAGAATCAACACATATGGTTCCACCACTTGCTTCTTGTCATGCGGATGCTTCTTTTATTGCTTATTTAGGAATAAAACAAGGCTATGATCTTTATAAAAATGGTTCTACACAAAATCAATACATTGATGCCCATTTTATTCCTCGTCTTTCTGTTGATTGTGAAAACTATGAAGAAACTGAAATTGGTGAATTTATTCGTTTTTGTAGAGCTGAAAAAGAAAGTAATGAATATATAGCTCAAGGAATGACACAATATGTTTTTGATAATAAATTGGTTTATAGTTCCAATTATCAAAAAACTGTATGGAGTTTCTTTACTTATTTATTGGATCTTTCGGTAAAAGATTGTACGAAACATCGCGTTTATCAACAAATAGGAGATTATATTAATTTGATTTTTAATGAAGATGATATTCGTTATTTGGATTTAGAAAGACTCTTTTTATGTCTATCATTTTTAATAAATACTGAAAACTACATCAACATGGAAGATAAAATAAAACTCCAATCTTTTAAACAATATATTTATTTACAAATGATTAGTAGTTATAATTATCTTCTTTTGTTAAAAGAAAAGCGCTATACAAGGAGAATGAGAAGTATTGGACAAGTGAATAAAGGGATGTTGTTTGAATCATTGAATGATGATATTTATGCTATTGCGGATAATATACCTTCTCTAGGTATTCATAATGCACAGCTTTATCTTTTTGAAACACCTGTTATGACTTATGAATTTAGACCATTTATCATGCCAAAAACAATGGAATTAATTATAAATGTAGAAAATGGTCAAAGACAGCCTATTAAAAATACACATGTGTTACTAAAAGATGTTTTAAATCTTGCAAAGCAACCTTATAAAATACTTACAAGCATTTACTCTAATGAAAATTTTTATGGCTTTTTGGTGACGGATTGTACATATTTTGATTTAGAAACACTTGAATATCTTTCTAATCAAATTGGGATATCTTTAAATGTCAATGCCATTGTTAGAGAACTAAATAGTATTTCTAATACAGATGAATTAACTCATGTTTATAATCGACGAGGACTTATTCAAAATATTAAAGTTCTTTATAAAAAATATAAAGAACTTTCCAAAAATCTTTATTTCTTTATAGGAGATTTAGATAATTTAAAATATATTAATGATACATTTGGACATGACCAGGGAGATAAAGCAATTCAAACAGTGTGTGAAATACTAAATGATATTTTTCAAACACATGCTGTTATTGGACGCTTAGGTGGCGATGAATTTGGTATTGCGTTTACTTGTAAAAATGAAGATTTTATTATTCAAATTGATTCATTAATTCAAGAAAGAACACAATACTTTAATAAAAAATATCATTTACCTTATTATGTTAGTTTATCCTATGGAATAAGTGTCTTTGACTATAATAGTCCTTTTGATTTAAATCATACCATTAGATTGGCAGATACATTAATGTATGAAAGAAAAAAGGAAAAACATATACAAAGAGGAAAAAAGGATAAGGAGGAACTGTTTTGAAAAAAAACAAAATAAATCTTTCAAGAGAACAATTGGAAGAAGTTATTCAATTATTTAATCGAAGTATGGATGATTATTTATATCTTTTTGATATTCAAAATGATTATTATAGTATTTCAAAACATGCCGTAAGTCGTTTTTGTTTGCCAAATTATCATTTTTGTGATGCAACAAAAGCCCATAATTATTTTGTTTATGAAGACGATCTCCCTTTATTATTTGATGAGTTCAATAAAATTAAATCGGGAGAAATTACGGAGCATAGTTTACATTATCGTTGGTTAGATCGACAACATAATCCAGTTTGGATCAATTGTCGAGGTGATGTGATTTTAGATGAATTTAATAAACCTTTATACCTTATTGGTTGTGTTAATGAAATTGGAAAAAGACAAAAAGCAGATAATATTAGTGGACTTTTAAGAGAACCATGTTTAGAGGAGTATGTTTCTTCTAAAAGTAAAAATAATATTACAGGTTATTTTATGCAAATTGGTATTGATGATTTTGACGAAATCAATGGGCGTTTTGG
>UMLM01026532.1_pt1 | contig 11588 bp, 3 predicted proteins | sample 1966571 | NCBI WGS metagenome assembly UMLM01 (sample SAMEA4836203, study PRJEB28245) | human gut metagenome | biome: gut microbiome; material: fecal sample | place: Denmark | collected 2008 | reverse complement strand
GCGCTGCCTCTACAGCTGCTTCCAGTGCGTCCACCTTGCCCGGGCGCAGTCCTTCTACATTGTTCAGGATATGTTCTTTGATGAAATCGATCGTCGCCTGAACATCGGCTCTCAGCGCATCGATGCTTTCGCTTGTGTTCAATGCCTGCATCGCTTCGCTCAGGTCGAGCAGAGCGGTGACGACTTCTGCAGAAGTCGGCGCTTCCTTGGCGAGCACGGCCTGTGCAGCTTCGATCGCCGCGTTCAGCGCTTCATCCTCAGAACCAAGTGCAACGGCCTTGTCCACCATGTTTCTCAATGCATCGATCGCCGCATCGCTGGCAATGGAATCAGATGAGCTCTCCACGGTGAAGTGGATCCGATATGTTTTTTCCGTGCCGTTTTCCGCAGTCACCGTGATCACGCCTTCTGCCTTGCCGTTTTCGATGGTTACCGGATCGGCCTGGATATCAGCCAGCGTGCTCTCTGCCTCTGCGATGAGACGGATCTCTCCATAGGTTCCGGCCGGAAGCGTCACGTCATATTCTGTGATCGTCGGATCGAAGCCTTCGATCGTCATCGCTTCTCCATTTCCTATCTGATAACGAATGGATCGCAGATCGGCATTATCTTCCTTTTCATGGAAGATCTTGAAGCAGTCCAGATTGAAGGAATTACCAGTCGCAGACGGATTCTTCAGCCCGTTGTTTTCCAGACGGATCGTATGCGTGCCTTCTTCTTCAAATACCTTGGTATATGCGCGTTTATTGAAGGTCTGTGCCGCAGTATACTGATCATCCACACCGACTTGTTCGCCATCTAAAAGGATATCGATGGTTCCCGCACCAGGGCCGGTCTTGGAGTAGACCGAAATTGCCTTGCCAGTAAACGTGTATTCCACCCATGTACCAGTATTGGAGTAATAAATATGTGAGTTCGCATGTCCCTGAGAGCCGCTGCCTTCCACCAGGACATAGCCTGGGCTCTTCTCTACGGACTCGCTCTCTGCTTCGACATATTCTACACGGTATTCATCTTCATCAGGTTCTTCATCCAGGTCTGGGTTTGTTCCTGGATCTCCGGCATCCGGAAGCGGATCTACCGATTCGCCGTTATAGATTCCAGCATTGACCTGTTCTCCTCCTGCAGGATTGCCATAAACATCTGTTTCCACTCCATCCTGTGTGATCAATATATCATCGCCGATGCCTAAGGCCGCGCTGCCATGACGCAGCTTAGCCATGTCCAGCGCTTCATCCAGCGATTCAGATCCGTAGAATGTGCCGGCTACCGGGGACTCACTGACAGAAACATTGCCATTGCCCGATGGTTCGCTGGCAGAGTGTGATCCGGCAAACACATTGTTTCGGAAAGTCGTGTTCGCGCCGACGACATAGGCGTCATTCCGCGCGGACATGCCCTCATTTGGCAGATAGAAGATATTGTTTTCAAATAAGATCTCATCTCCCTGATAGACCGGATGCACGACATTGTTGTTGATGAAGGTGTTGTTGTACACCTTGGCATTCTCGATCTTGGTGTTGGCATCCTCGCCGACACAGACCACGATGGCCTGATGCGCGGCATAGCCCTGTGTGTCATTGACACTCAGATTATAGCGGACGATGTTGTTGCGGTTATACGAATTGGTCCTGACATGCAGCATGATGCCGCCGCCGACATTATTATGCGTATAGTTGTACTGGATGATGCCGTTTTCCGTCATGTCATCCAGGTTGAATGCCATGCCATCCATCGTATTGCGTCCGTTGCAGACTTCATTGTACTGGAAGAGCATGCCATCCGCGCGGTCACACCAGATGCCGCAGCCATAACCGGCATACGTCTGCTGGAATGTATCGACCAGATTATGCTCGACCAGCGCGCCGGAGGTGTACAGCGGAACGATGCCCGCGCGCTGCACGTTGCGGATCTCATTGCCGCGGATGACCACATGGGTGTGACGATAAGCCTTGTCATCCAGTTCACCGCGGACATTGTGCGTGGTAATGCCGTTGGCATGGCAGTTTTCGATCGTGTTGTCTTCGATCAGCACATCATCAAAGATCGTCGGCTGATCGTCGAGGATCGCGCCAGCCATGCCCAGGCCGCCGGAAGTATCCCGCTTCGTGTAGCTGACGATGTTGATGCCGCCGGTGCGATGCGTGGTCCTTGCGCCATAGAACGTCGTTCCGCCATTTTCCGGCACGACATCCCAGATGGAATCTTGACCATTATAGCCGCGGATATCGCTGATCTCGCAGTTGCGGATATAAATGTGATGATATGTTCCGCCGCCGTATGCTTCCACACGGATGCCGCTGCGCTCTTTGTCCTGATTGTCATCGCTCCAGTTGCGCACACGCAGGTTATTGATCTCCCAATACTGCTGGTTGCAGAGATAGACGGCAGACCCTGCTTCACCGAACGGTCCGTCATCGTGAACGGATGGCGCGTCTGAATACCGGCCGTTGCCATCGATGAGCGGTTTTTCACCTTCGCCATACATATCGATGATGACCGGCGCTTCAGCGCTTCCGCTTCCTTTTGGATACAGCTGACCAAGGAAAGATGATCCGGCCTTGATCAGGATACGGTCGCCCGGCGCGAACTCGATCTGGTTGATGTCATCCAGGGAATCAAACGCACTTCCTTCTGACAGTCCATCACCGCCCACAGCTGCTGTGGAGTCCAGATAATATGTCGTATTTCCTGGAGAAGGGATATAGGTATCCTTTTTTTCCAGGGAAATGATGTCAAAGCAGTCAAAATTAAAATTGGTCCGTTCCCCGTCTACTGTGGTCAATACCAGCGTATGCTCTTCATTATTTACGCTGATTCCCTCGCGCGCAAAGACCATTTCCTGGAACTGGGCAGAGGTGCTGTCGATATATTCATCGATCTCTCCCAGATCTTCACCATCAAGCGTAACGGAAAGCTTTCCAGCTCCATTGCCCTTTTTCGTATAAAACCGTACGCCTGTTCCTTCGAAACGAAGCGTAAGCGTTGCGCCGATCACCGAAGTCTTGATATGCGCGCCGCCGTTTGAATTCGGCTCTGCTTCTTTGACAAAGCTATCGCTCATCGAAGAGCCAAGCGCTGGATCAAGCGTGACATACTCGTCATCTTCGGCCTGTACCGTAGTCACGGTTTCTTCAAGATCTGGATCAGGCTCTTCCTCTTGATCTGCGATCACTTCAAAATAATCAAAATTGAAGTTTGTCCTGTCGCCATCCAGCGTGGTGAGGACGATCGTATGTGCCTCATTGTCCGCACTGAGCTCCAGATCCTCGTATACCTTCACTTTAAACTGCGCAGTCGTGCTATCGATGTATTCATCCACTGTCTGTGGCTCTTCGCCATCTACAGAAACAGACAGCTGCCCTGCGCCATTGCCTTTCTTCGTATAAAAGCGAATGCCGGTTCCCTCAAACTCAAGCGTAACGCTTGCGCCAAGCACTGAGGTCTTGATATGACCTCCCTCATCAGAAGCAGGCTCCTGTTCAAATACAAAAGCGGAGCTCATATCAGATCCTGATGGCAGACTGAGCTGAGCATCCTCTGCCTGTATCTTGGTCACGGTCTGCGAATCTGCCTGCGTCGTTCCATCCGCCGCCTTGGTCTCAACTGGCAGCCAGAATGATGAACAGATGAGCATCACAGCCAGCAGACCTTTCATCAGTCGCTTTGAACTATTTTTCATCTTCTTTTCTCTCCCTTGTTTTCACGCGGGAACTTCTCCTTCCTGCTGTATTATCCCGAAAATCTCATCCCGGCACAGCACATCCGGTCAAACAGGATCGCTCCCACAGATGTGTACATAACCGATCGTCCTCCTCTCTTCACATCTGTATTTTCGGCATGAATGTAAGCCGTTACATCCTTATAGGATATTATAACATACAATGCTGGCAATATATGGAATAAATTGCATGATCACTGGAGCCCCTTTGCTATTCGACAGATAGTGATTCTGTTGGATCTTCCTCCATCATCTGTTCTTGTACCGCCTTAAAGTTCGTCGGCCGACACAGCCTGATATGCTTTGGCCGCCGTCATGTATAACATACTAAAAGAACAGAGGCAGCTATCTGCCTCTGTCCGATCATCAATCTTTCTTTCTGCGATAAGCAATGACAGCCACTGCTCCCGCCGCAAGCGTCAAGGCAAACATCGTATTCGTCATGGTGCCTGACGCGGTATCTGTCGGATCCGCAGCTGCGCTTTCTTCTATGCCGGCACTGTTCTCCTGCCAAGACCATCGATCGCGGTCTGCAGCTCATTCAGTTTTGCATCCACATCTTCCTGTGTCGCTTCTGGATCGCTCACCATCAATCTCGCTTGTTCTACGGCCTGGATCACTTCGGCAGCGCTCTCATGCGTATAGCCGCTCATATCCAGAGCCATCACATAGTTGATCAGCTCTTCCAGGGCACTGATATCCGCTTTCGTCCTTGCGTTCAGTCTTGCTTCACGCAAAGCTTCAGTTGCCGCATCGATTTCTTCTTGGCTCGCCGCAAAAGCCAGCGCATTCTTCGCCGCGTCCAGCTTATTCTGCAGTCCTTCTACGGTAGAAGGCACATAGTCATCCAGGTTAGCGATCATTTCTGTCACGAGCTCGATCTCATGCGCGAGCGCAGAAGTATCTACGACCGTGCTTTCCAGACCGGCGATCGCGTTCGCCAGATTCGTGATGGCGTCAGTGACTTCTGCTGTCGTCGCATCGTCATTAGCTGCCACAGCCTGTGCAGCGGTGATCGCTGCCTGCAGTGCTTCCAGGCTTTCTGTCGTGTAGTCCCCTTCGAGGTAACCGTTAGCGGCTTCGATCAGTGCTTCCAGCTCAGCCTTCGTCACGATCTCCCACAGCTCCTGAGCTGCCTTGGTCATCGCTTTATTCGCTGCTTTCAGCTCATCTGCAGTTGCCTGCGGATCGTCGACGACATCCTGTGCCGCTTTGACTGCGTCTCTCAGCGCCTGCTCCTTGCCCGGGCGGAGTCCTTCTACATCGTTCAGGATGTTTTCGTTGATGAAGTCGATCGTTGCCTGAACATCTGCTCTCAGGGCATCCGTGCTTTCGCTTGTATTCAATGCCTGCATCGCTTCGCTCAGGTTGAGCAATGCGGTGACAACTGCCGTTGCGCTCGACGTCTCTTCATCCAGGACAGCCTGAGCAGCTTCAATTGCTGCCTGCAGAGCAGCATCGTCAGAACCAAGCGCATTGGCTTTTTCGATCATCGCCTGCAATGCTTTGATTGCTGCGTCGCTGGCCGTGTCATCAATCGCTTTTTCCAGAGCAGCGACAGCATCGCTTAGCGCTGCTGTTGCCTGATCAATTTCGGCCTGGCTGGCCGTGCTGTCTTCTGCCACTGCTTTCGCGGCAGCCAATGCCTCTTGCATCGCTGCCCAGCTGTTTTCGGTATAATCTTCCACTTTCAGCTGTTCCGCGGCCGCAATCTGGGCATTAAGAGCATCTTTATCTACCGCTGCCGCACCCTTGATGTTGCATTCTGCGATATGGAATGAGTCGTTTTTGCTATCTACTTCCACGCGGCTGTTATACAGTCCGACGATCTTCACATAACGGGCATAAACATCTACATCAAATGTTTCACCATCTTGTGTCTGGATCTCATCTGTCAGTTTTTCAGCGACTTTTTCCCAATTCAGCTTATCACTGCTGACATAGACTTCGTAATGATAATAACGATCGTTTCCAGCATAATAAGGGATGACCTGGATCTGATCCAGATGATAGTCATCTTTCAGATCGATGATCAGCGTCGGTTCGTTCTCTACGCTGCCGCCGTCCCAGTAACTGCTCAGCGAATCGTCGATCGCATATTTCGCATATCCGCCGTTCGCGCCATCTGAAGCAATTTCGTAGTTTGCTTCTGCTTCCGCGAAATACGTCAGATCATCCTGATCGATGCTCATCATTTCCTCACTGACTTGTTCCATCAGCGCTTTGATCTCGACAGTATCGCTCAGCGTCTCGCGCGTATATTCTTTGTCACCGAGCACCCACGCCCAATAAAGCTCATATTTATCCGCTTTTTCTACTTCGGTGCCGTTGCGGAGGTTTTCCTCCAGACTATCCAGATACTGGCTCCAGACTTGCTTATACACATCTTTGATCAATCCATTATAATTGCGTGCTGCATAATCGATCAATCCGGTATTGACAGAGTTTTTCCATGTCGTCAGCATTGCCTTGGCATTGATCCTGAACATATCCATAGAGAAATCATCATAATTTTCCGCATAGTCTTCAGCTTTTCCGATCCATTCGCCCAGCAATGTGCTCGAACTCATCTGTGCGATCGCATCCAGCAGATCAAAGCTATCCAGTAGCCTTTCCTTGCTTTCTGCGAACGCATCCAGATCCTTGTCGTTATACGCAGTACGTACTTCTCCTAAGAGTGAATACTGATTGTTGCGGATGATCTGGCTGGCGATCTCAGTAACAGGAAAGCCTTCTCCAGATCTGCTTCAGAATATTTGACCTTGCTCAATGAGAGATTGAGATCTGGATTCTGCGACATCAAATTGCCGAAGGTTCCTCTTGAAGAGCTGTAAACAGAGTCTTTCAGATACATCCACGCTTCATAAGCATTGTCTGAGAATGTTCCATATCTTCTTGTGATGTACGATTCGATCCACTGGTCGAGATCGATAGAGGAATCTTCCCATGCCATTTCCCACAACAGATCATACGCTGCAGGAACATCCAAAGTCGCTTCAGAAATGATGCCGATACCCTGGAGCGTCGTATTGCCCTTATCCTTGACGAGCTGCGGGATATTGGCAAGCACTTCCAGATTCGCATCTAAAGAAGCATTTCCGCCATAACTTTCCAGCATGCAATAGACCCATGGAGTGTTCTTGAAGCGAGCATCATCCGGGATGCCGGTCGATCCAGCAGAATCACCGGTATCCGGCACGGAAGTCAGATTCAGGATCATCGCATGATCATCACGGTATCCTTCTAATCCTTCGAGCAGGGAATCTGTCGGATTGCTCCACCAATGCTGGATCAGCCATACTGCATCTTCATCATATCGATCGACCAGATTTTCCAAAACATTCTGCGCGATCACTTCATCGGTCAGATCAGAAAGCCGGATACCTCCTTCATGGAATGGATCGACCGCATAATAATGATTGGCATCACCATAAACGATTTCCTGCGCCGCATAGAATTTCTCAGAGAGGATCTCATAAGCTTCTGTATCCGTGCGGACCATCCATGGGTGGTCAAGTCCTCCCCATCCTCCTTGTGGAAGCAGATTGTCGATGATGGCCGGATCAGACACGAAGTCTTCGATATTCGTCGGCACCATGCCTGCATAACCTTGCATCACTGTCTGCATGCCCATAGATGTTTTCCATTGACCTGTGATCCGGGCCAGTTCTACCCGATCCTCGATCCATCCTTCTGGCACAGAGCCATTGATGTATTCCAAATTGCCCATGAACTGCCATTCGTAATATCCTGGGCCGGCAAGCCAGTTTCTGGCATCCTCATAAGAGTAGCCAAGCTCCTGCAGGAACAGGATCCATACTGCTTCCTGCCCGGCCAGATCCAGCACGCAGTTGACACCGTTCAGCGCCAGCCAGTCCAGTTCATGCTGCCAGTCCTCCAGATCGTAATACGGGAAAGAGTAGCTCAATGTACAGTAATTGAATGCGTATCTCACTTTATACGGAGATTCCTTTTCGATCACCGTATTGACCGGAACGATCTGATCCGGCATCTTTGTCTGATTGGCAACTTCTGTAATATTCACGTTGCAGTAATATTTATAATAGTAATTCAGACCTGACGCGATAGCCACACCGCTCGTTCCTTCGATGCGGATCTTGCCATCATGATCAGAAATGCGATAGAAGTCGTTTTCTGTATCCTTCTCCACTTGCACAAATTCAAACCAATCGGTATACTGGGCGCCGACCGTTCGTGTTACGATGCCCTCAAGCAGTTCGCTCACCTCAAGCTGCTGTGCGTATTCCGTTTCCGCAAAAGGCGTCAATTCGAGTTTTGTGTCCTTATCAGCTGTCTGCGCATTACTGAATGTACCATGCACACGCAGCTCTGATAACAATGATTTAGCTCCTTCTGAATTGTATTCTACATTGAGGCGAACATAACGGATCCCCTCGTTGTTCTCCAGTTCCTCGATGGTATCGCCATTTACAGATGCTGCGGCATCATCGCGCTTCTGGTACATCCTTGTATAATTTTCTCCGTCAGCGCTGCCATACAATGTATATTTATAGACCGCAGTTCCATCCGTAGGAAAGAACAGCTGTACGTCGCTGAGATCATAAGCCTGACCCAGATCCACTTCCACATTTGCAGGATAGATCTTGGCATCCCTGCCATATTCCGTAATGCCGTCCACGGCAAGCTGACTCGTCTTTTTGTTCATGTTGGCCGTGGTCGTCTTGCCAAAAGCGAGGTTTTCCGGATCATTCGGATCGATGGTGGCTGGTTCAGAAGGCATATGATCGCTTACTTCCTCGCCATAGACCTCCATCTTATGCATATGCACTGAACGGTTGCTGCTTGTCGCAGAAAGCGTGTTGTATGTCATGGCCACACGAATGTAACGGGCGATGATCTCTTCGCTCATCACATAACTTTCTCCATTGCCGCTGACCAGCTCATCATCCGTCTTTTCTGCGATCTTCTGATAATCAGTACCGTTATCGCTGGCATAGATGCTGTAATGATACCCACGTTTCGGATTTCCGGAATATGGGAAAAGCTTCAATTCTTCGATCCGATAATATCCCTCCAGATCGATTTCAAAGTATGCGGGAGCCTCTCCGCCATCCCAATATCCGCCGCTTCTGGCACCATCAGTGATCACTGCCGCCGGATAAGAGGAATTGTCCACACTTGCTGTGACCGGCTTATCTAACGCAACATTCTCTGCGGTTTCTTCACCATCTACATACTTTCCGAGCACTTGCACCTCTGAAAGATGCACGCCAGTATTGTTGGGATCACCAGGGCACTTATTTTCAAGCATCTCGATCTTGACATAACGGGCTTTGACCGGTTCGGCAAATGCGTATTTGTCCCCAGCCGAGATCTGTTTATATGGCGTTTCCTTCTGCGCGACCGTCGTATATTCCACACCATCGTTGCTTACAGAAACAGTATAGCGATATCCGCGTGGCTGTGATGCAGAGAAGTACGGATATACATCGATCTCGTCGATCAATGCTTCTTTTTCCAGATCGATCACAGCAGACTGCGGAAGCGGCGCAGATGCCGCCCAGTATGGCGAAGCATTTTTATTGCCGTCAGTGATTGCCGTGGCGTTTCCCTCCGATGTCTTGGTCACACTGACCGTCTTGCCTTCCGCAAGATTTGTCTCATGCTTTTCCGCTTGCGCATAAGCTTCTACTTCGATCAGATGACGAGCCGCGCTGCTTGAGCCGATGAACGCAATGCGCAGATAACGCGCAAAGACGTCTTCGAGCGTATACGTATCTCCATCAGCATCTGCTGCTTCTTCATCTGTCTTTTCTGCTATCTTGGTCCATGATCCATCCTCATCTCCCGCATAGACCTCATACTGATAATAACGTGTTCCATCATAATAAGTCTCCACATTGAGTGATTCCAGATCATAGTCCTTCCCCAGATCGATGGTCACTTCCGGCTCTGATTCGACATTTCCGCTGTCCCAGAAAGACTGTGTCGTCCGATCCCCATCAGTGATTCGTTCTGGGGGGGCATGACCAAGCATCATTTTCGATCGATGTGATTGCCGACGCTGTCACTTCCTTGCCCAGCGCGACATTTACCAGCTCTGTTTCTTCCGCATGCACTGTATTGATATGCGGCAGCCCCGATAATGCCATTGCTCCGCAAAGCGCGCAAGTAAGCATCTTCCGAATATTCATCTTCAAATTTCCTCCTTCTTTCCTCTATGTTGTCCCTTTTTGTTTCTGTTTCTAGTTTGCTGATCCCTCCTTTTCTTGTCAGCTTTCATGATTTCATTATAGATGAGATCTGCTTTCAATATTTTGCGCTTTTTTTCAAAATTTTGACTGTTCTCTTCACATATGAACAAAAAAGACTCATTCTCTGTTTCTCTGCCATCGCATTCTGCCATATCTTTCAATGTCTGATAAATAGAGAAATCCTCCCGGATTGACTCGGGAGGATTTCTTAGAAAGGGAACCTAGAATAGTCTGTTCAGGACATGATGCTGTATCGTGTCGTAAGTGGCTGGGGTGCCTTCCTGAACGATTTCATTATACTGCAGGAGCAATAACAATATTTTGACATTTGTTTCAATATTTTGCGCTTTTCCCATATCTTCATTGATTGCAAAAAAGAGGAGACACGATCATGTCCCCTCTCTGCTGTACTGACGATCAGCTTCTCTTTCTGCGATATACTGCAGTCGCTGCCATACCTGCAGCTGCCAGCAATACAAGCATCATGCCTGTCTGTGCCGCTGCCGCGGTGTCTGCCGCATCCGGCGTCGTGACGCTGCCTTCGCTCACTGGCTGCAGTCCATCGATGGCTGCCTGCATCTCTGCGGCCAGCTCATCGACCTTTTCCTGCGTGATCTCTTCATCATTCATCGCCTGTGTCAGCTTGCTCATCATCCGATTCACCGGCACGACGCTGTCTAACGTGTACGCACGCAGATCAAGGCTGTTCACGTAAGCAACCAGCTCTTCCAGAGCACTGATATCCGCCTTCGTTCTCGCGTTCAGTCTTGCTTCTCTCAGCGTCTTTGTCGCTTCATCGATCGCATCCTGGCTCGTCGCCTCAAGCGCTGCCTGCGCCGCTGCCAGCTTATCCGCCAGGCCTTCTACTGTAGAAGGCACATAGTCATCCAGGTTAGCGATCATTTCTGTTACGAGCTCGATCTCATGTTCGAGCGCGGAAGTATCTAATGTAATGCTTTCCAGACCCGCGATCGCGTTGGCCAGGTCAGTGATGGCCGTCGTCACTTCAGAGGTCGTAGCATCATCATTCTTCGCTACGCTCTTCGCTGCCGTGATCGCTGCTTGCAGCGCACGGTATGTCAGATCTGTATAACCATCTGCGCTGATCGTTTCTGCCGCTTCGATCAATGCGTTCAATTCTGCTTTGCTTACGATCAGCCACAGCTCCTGCGCCTTTTCACACAGATTGCTGATCGCTGCTTTGATCTCATTCGCGTCATCGCTCTGCAAATATACCTGATATGCTTCAGCTATCGCTGTCTTCAGTTCCTGGACCTTGCCCGGACGAACCCCGTCCACATTGGTCAGGATCATATCATTGATATAATCGATCGTCGCTTTCAAGCTTTCTTTAAGCTTATCGCTGCTGACTTCTACATTCAGTTCTGCGATTGCTTCGCTCAGATCAAGCATTGCGGCCACGACCGCGCTCGCAGATGCACTGTCTGGATCATCAAGCAATGCCTGTGCCGCAGCGATCGCTGCGTTCAGCGTTTCATCATCAGACTCCAGCGCATTGGCTTTGTCGATCAAGTTACGCAATGCCTGGATAGCTGCATCGCTGGCCGGATCGCCTGGTTCGCCGATTTCCTCAAGCGCTTCGATCGCCGCATTCAAAGCCTGTACTGCCG
>UMLM01049121.1_pt1 | contig 11591 bp, 8 predicted proteins | sample 1966571 | NCBI WGS metagenome assembly UMLM01 (sample SAMEA4836203, study PRJEB28245) | human gut metagenome | biome: gut microbiome; material: fecal sample | place: Denmark | collected 2008 | reverse complement strand
TCTCTGGTTTCTACTCCATATAATTCAGCAACATCTCTGTCAAGGATAACTTGCGTATCCCTGATGATAATGATTTTTCTTTCTGTTTTTACAATATCTTCTTGATGTCCCATAATTTCTTTTTTATAGCTTTTCTTCTGCAAAGATATGACTTTTCCTCATAACTTCCAAGGTTTTAGGGAAAAAATACTTGAAAGGGGGAGGAGAACGAAAAAAATAGGCGGCTCCCGGAATTGAGAGCCGCATATTGAATGTTATTCTTTAATCTTCTAATAATCTCCAAATGTTTAGGGGGATATTATTCTTCCTTGTTTTTTAGCAAGTCCATCATTTTCTTCATATCAGGCAAAGCCTTGCGTAACCTTTCAGGCATGTCATCCAACGTCTTGTAGGTAGCAACTCCCATCGGCTTGCTGTAGTCTCGAACAGCATATTCTGCATAAGAGTAGTTTGCTGATTGGCAAAGAATGATTCCAATAGACGGATTCTCGTGTGGCTTACGCACCTTGTCGTCGAGAATTTGGAGATAGCCAAAAAGTTGCCCAAGATAAGAGGTCTTAAACTCGCCAAGTTTTAGCTCTATGCAAACCATGGCGTTCAATTCTCGATTGAAAAACAGCAGGTCTGGGAATTGTTCAACACTAATGATGGCAGAGTGGTGTGTGAATGGTACTTTAAAGAAGTCCTCAACAGGAAAATCTGGAATATTAGAAATAGATAAAGTATGGAATATATCTATCTGATTTTCACTATTTTGTAATTCAGCGGTTGCAACCGCTGAATTCTCAAAGCACAATTCGGCGGTTGCAACCGCCGAATTGCTGTCAAGCATATTCCATGCTTCATAAAAACGTCTCATATCCTTCATTTGAGTTTCCGAGAATCCTCGAAGACCTGGTAGTTCCTTGCGAAGTTGTTCGCTGATGGATGCTAATGCGCCCTCGCCCCATACTCCTTTGCGGGTATGTTGTGAAAGATATTTTCCGATGGCAAAATATAAAGCAAGTTGTATGCGGTTCACACCTTTGGCTGCTTCATATTGTCCTTGAAGTATGGCTGTCTTTATAGCGTTGACAGCATTGTTATATTGTATCAAACTATCCATAGAGTAATGTTTTAATTTGGTCTTCTAACAGAAGGCATACGGATTTTGGGACAAAGAAAATGCAAACGAGCGCAAAGAAAGCTTGCTTTCAATTTGCCGAGTGCAGCTTTTCTTCTGCAAAGATACGACTTTTCCTCATAACTTCCAAGGTTTTAGAGAAAAAATACTTGAAAAGGATGGGGAGAAAGAAAAAATAGGCGACTCTCGGAATTGAGAGCCGCCTATTAATTTTAAGTTTATTTGATGAAGCAAATGCTTACTTCTTTGTCATCACACATTTAGCAAAGCCTTCAGCCCAAGCATAAAGCTTGATGTCGTAAGTACCTGCTTCTACAGTGATGTTTCCACCATTCTTTGTTGTGAGGTGATCTAACTCTCCACCCCAACTGATGTCCCAACCGTCGTTGGCGCGGAACTTGATTTCACCAGCACTCAATGTGATGTTCTTAACTTCCCAGTAGCCATTAACTTCCTTGGTATCTTTATTGTAAGGAACGTAAGTCATATCTACGTCTGAGTCCCAACCATTAGGTGATGCGCTACCAATGATTCCAATAGATGTAATAGGAGTCAGAGTGTAAGTTTTCTCAGATAAGTCAACATCTACCTGATAGTAACCTGCAGGTTCTGTTATTACGATGTTGGCTGCATCTGGAGCTGTATCGAAGTTTGCGCCATAGCCAGTACCACTCCAGTCTGACGCTGTTGTGAACTTGAAACCATTCTGGTTCAGATACATGAAACCTGTAAATTTAACACCATCTTCACCTGAGAGGTAGTCATATCCATCCCAGCCGTTAGCATCGCCCTTCATGTAGAGGACAGGCTTGCCTACAGAGTAAGACAGATTGTTCATGTCGAGAGTTACAATCCATGTACCAGCACCTGCAATAACCATGCTCTGTGGAGTACCCCAGCTGTCGCCAGTATAATAGATTGTACCAGAAGCATCCTCGCAACCATCTTTCTCACAACCCATGACACCTTTGTTGATAACATCCCAGTTGCCGCTTTCATCCCACTTGCTGCCTTCGTAGAACTTGAAGTAGTTCTTGTCTTTCTCTGTGGTGACTTTAAGCTGGTACACACCATCTGACATTTTGGTCATCCATACAGGAGATGTTGCATCCCATTCATTTCCGTTTACCTGACCGAGCATGTAGTAGCCCTTCTCATCGAGTGGAGGTGTTGCTGTTGGGGTAAATTTACCTGTAGTCTTGCCCTTGGTAGTAATGCTTACCGCATCACCAGAAGCGAGATTGATAGAAACTTGAGTCTCCACTTTCAGGTCGCGAGCAACAGAAGCACGAGACTTATTCTGATCGCAAACGAGTTTCTCCAATTCAGAAGCACTTACCTGAACGCTGTCGCCAATCATTGTTCCATTGACGGCTACTCCGTTCACCTTAAGGTCTTTGAGTGTGAAACCAGAAACATTGGCATCAGAAGAATTGACTGTTACGAGATTGATGATGCCATCTTCATCAGCCATGCTGCCTTCTGCCTCAGAACCATTGGCAAAGGTTACCCCATACTTGGCTGCAGATGCTTCCTGCTCGTTGGCCTGTGGGTTAGCCCAGTCGTCGTAGTCGCCAGCGCAGCTGGCAAGTGCGAGACTTGCCATTGCTGCTAAGCTATATAATAATGTCTTTTTCATTGTGTTCATGTTTTTAATTATTCAACTTTTGCTGTGTTCTTGTCGAAGTTGACATAGAGTTTCTGTCCTGCTGCGCAAGCTACAGCGTAGCCGTCACCTACCTCAGTCCAAGAATTAATAATGTTCTGGTTTCTCCAGAAGCAGTTGCCCTTGAAGATAGTAAACTCTGTACGCCACCAGTCGAGTCCTGGAATCTTGATATATGCGCGGAGCTCGCCATCACCACCGAAGGCTGGAGATACCCATTCGCCTGTCTGGTCTGCAGGAGCTGTCATAGCCCAAGCGGCAGAAGCGTCGTCCCAATTGCCACCAGCTGAAGCACCGATGATGTAAGCTGCACCAGGATAAACATTCAGTGAGTAGTTGATGTTCTTCTTGTCTGCTGTCATTTCACCAACGAAGTGGAGAACGAACCAGCCGCCATGAGCAACCTTCAAGTTACCTTCTCCATCCTCAGAGAATTCAGCGCCTGCATTATCGTTGACAGCAGCCAGACGGCTAAAGCCACGCCAGTCATTCTCGTATGTACCCCATTTGAATGTACCACCATCTGGAACATAAACCATGGTATAATAGTTGCCTGCCATACCATATACTGGAGCCACTGGCTTCCAGCTCTTCCAAGCCTCCTGAATAGAAGAGCCAACAACGAACAAGTTCTCTGGATACTTAGCATCAGGAGCCTTGTAAGTAGCCTTCACTGAAGGCAGGGTGATGATGTTGGAATAGCTCTGACCAAGATAAGGGTCAGCTGTACCATCTATGACAGCACGTAGTCTTACATATACAGGCATTGTTTCAGGCACGCTTGTGTCAGGGTTAGCTGCCAGGAACATATCAACGAGTGTAGAGTTCAACTCTGCTGCATCTACTGCCATCTTGGCTGTGGTGTATGAGGTTGACAACTCTTTATGTGTAGCTGTTGTATCTGTCAGGAACTTCTGATCGAGTGCAACCTGCACATAGTAGCGGACCACGTATGGAATACCTCCATAGTTTGGCTGTGAACAAGACAAGGTCAAGTTGTTGGCACTTGCCAGGTCGTATGTATTGTTTTCTGCGTATGCTGGCGTGTTCAATACAAATCCGTCTGCAGCATGACTTAAATCCAATGTAGGATTGCTGTCATTGTCGTCAGAGCATGAAGTGAAGAGCAAAGGCAAAACCATTGCAGGCAACAGCATCAATTTAAAAAATATCTTTTTCATAATTGTTTTCTTTAATCAATTATTGTTCTTTATTCCGAAGAATCCCCGATTTACTAAGATTAGTAATTAGGGTTCTGATTCATGTTAGGATTACCTGCGATGTCGGTAACAGGGATAGGATATACGTTGAACTTAGACTCGATACCGATACCACCTGCAACACCTCCCTTGAAGTCCCAGAGATACTTGGAACCAGTGAAGAGACCAAAGCGGATCAAATCAGAACGGCGGCGTCCTTCTACATAGAACTCACGGCACCACTCGTCAATCAAGGTCTGTTCATCGACAGCTCCAGAAATCTCCTTGCGATGAGCACGGTTCTGGATAGTCTGGATATCTGCGAGAGCATCTGTTGTATTTCCCAAACGATAGTTGGCCTCTGCACGTGTCAGGTAAATCTCAGCCAAACGGAACAATGGAATATCTGTATCCATGAATGTACCATCGTGGATGTCGGAACCGTCTGCATGGCGATTCTGCCATTTTACGATAGAAGCACCATTTGTGAAACCTGTAATCTGCTTGCCAGGGCTGAGTGTGCGGATGCCGCCACCTACACCCATGTAGAACATGGCACGATCATCACCTGCTCTGTTGATGACATCTTTTGTTGTTACGTGCAATTCTTCATCCTTTGCGATAACCTGCTCCTCGGTGGCATCCTTCAACGCATCGTTTTCACCTGCCATAGGGATATTGTCATTAGGGAAGAACTTCTCAACCAAGTCCTTGCGGGCAAAGTTACAACTCCAGTTGTTGCTGGTGAATGAGTATGGCATTCCTGCAATTCGCATAGATGCTACGAGGTATGTAGAACCTGAGTATTCCTGAGTTTTCTTGCCATCCTGACGGATAGGGAAGATAATCTCCTTCATAGCCTGAGGATTCTGGTCGTTGTCGCCCATGAATACCTGCTCATAGCCTGTGAAACCATTCTTTGCCTCGGTTGACAATGCGTAAGCTCCACTAGAGAGAATCTTGTCACAATAATCCTTTGCCTTTTGGTAGTCCTTAACCTGACCATCTGTGTAAACTGCTGAGTTCAGAGCCAGACGAGCATGGAGGGCATAAGCTGCGCCACGGTCTGCACGGCCAAAGCCTTTTTCGTCATTGTAAGCACCTACTTCCTTCAGTTGTGGCTCAATGGCGGTCAACTCCTTGTCAATCCAGTCGTAGAGATCCTTGCCGGTTTTCTCTACAGGCAACTCATTATTAAATGTATCCTTGAAAGGTGCCTTGTGGAAGAGATCAAGGAAATAATAGTAGTTCAAGCAGCGGAGGAAACGAACCTCTGCAATGACGTCATCGCTCATCTTACCAGTCTGCTCTCTGATGAACTGGTTGTGAAGGGTGATGTCGTATGCCAGGCGCTGGTATGCCCAGTTGACACGTACTGAACTTGAGTTCCATGCAATATTGGTGATGGCAGGGATATCGGTATCAGTCTGCCAAGCCCAGATAACTTCATCTGTACAAAGTTCCTGAAGATTGAAGATGACACGATAGAAACCGCTTTCACCCTCATCCTGGCTCATATCTCCATTTCCTGCAGGACCTTTCTGACCTGTCAGACCAAGTGTGGCATATTGTTTAGCCAAAAGACCGTCGGCATCATAACTAGGTGATGACTGAGGATCAATTGAGCTGATATTCAAATCGTCTGCGCAAGAAGCCAATCCCAAGCAGAGGAAACCGGCAACTGCAGTCTTTATTAATATATTTCTCATAATTATAATCCTTTATATATTAGAAGTTGAGGTTCAAACCAATCTGGAAACTCATTGGGCGTGGATATGGATTGCTGTCGATACCACTGGTTACCTCTGGGTCGATACCCTTGTATTTTGTGATGATGAATGGGTTCTGTGCTGTGAAGTAGATACGTCCGCTGCAAGAATTCTTGATCAATGCAGGGAAACTGTAGCCCAATGTAATATTGGTGCACTTCAAGTAAGAAGCATTACGTACAAAGTAATCACTCAAGTAGTTCTGGGCAACTGTCAAACCTGTGAAACCGAGCTTAACGGCCTCTGGAGTGGTGTTGCTGAATGAACTGTTAGAGTAAAGACCTGATGGCGAGATGGAAGCTCTGTTGGCCAGGAAGTCATAATATACGTAGTTACCCAAAGATGCACGGAATGCCATGCTGAAGTCCCAGTTCTTATAAAGGAACTTAGTGGTGAGACCCATGATTACATCTGGAGAAGGGTTCTTGTAGTAGTAACGGTCATCGTCGTTAATCTGACCATCAGCGTTGCGATCTACATACAGACCCTCGATAGGCTTGCCATTCTCGTCATATACCTGCTGGTAAACGAAGAAAGAGTTGACAGCTTCACCCACCTTGTTCTTCAAGATCTTTGTGTTGTTACCGCGAGAAATCTTGTCACCTGTCCATACCCAGTCCTGAGCACCGGCATCAAGAGAAGTAATCTCATTGTGATTCCAACCTACATTATAGGTAATATCCCATGTAAAGTCCTTGGTTACGATAGGCTTTACGTCGAATGCCAACTCAATACCATAGTTCTTGAGGGAACCTACGTTCTTCAATAGGTTATCACCGAATGTAGTACCTGCTGGAACGTCAACTGTTGACAATAAATCGGTAGTCTTGCGATAGTAACCATCAATGTTGAAAGAGAAACGGTTATTGAGAGCAGCGAAGTCGATACCTGCATTCCATGTTGTTGTCTTTTCCCAGGTCAACTTGTCGTTATATTTGTTAGGACGTACTGTCTGGTGATAATCGTTACCGAAAGGATACTGAGCATAAGAGTTACCTACTACATAAAGTGGAGCATAGTAGAAGTCATCGATACCATTCTGCTGACCGGTCTTACCCCAACCCACACGGAGTTTTAAGTCATCGAGCCATTTTACATCTTTCAGGAATCCCTCGTGGTTGATCTTCCAGGCAAAGGCTGCTGATGGGAAGTAACCCCACTTATGACCTTTGGCGAAACGAGAAGAACCATCGGCACGGAATGTGGCGGTAATCAAGTAGCGGTCGAGAAGATTATAGTTCAAACGGCCGAAGTATGATACCAGAGAGTTGTGGTTAGCCCACTCCTGCTCGCTGCGCTTTGATGGGTTGTGCTGCCAGTTGTAGTAACCTGTCTCCTCGTTGAGGACAGGATTGTTTGCCTTCAGGTATTCATCTGTACCAAAGCCCTGGTTGTAGCCATGTCTGTGGTAGTGGCTCTGCTCGGCACCTGCCATTACATCGATGTCGTGAACACCAAACTTATGAGCATACTGTGCATAGGCATTACCAATCATATTATATTTCCAATAATGAGTCATACCAGCCCAACCGAAGTAGTTGTTAGAGTATGAGTACTTGGAAATCTCATCGCTTTGCTGTGTAGAAGTGTACTGAGCACCCAAACTTGCATGCAGATGCAAATCCTCGAAACCATGAATCTTGTAATCTACCTCGAAGTTGCCACTGTAGTCACGGGCGTGAGCCATAATCTCTTTCTGGTTAAGAAGAGCCACTGGGTTCTGGGCTGCATTAGAGTTGGTCGTATTCTTCCAGTTAGGGTCTGTTATAGCATCAGTCTTGTTAATCAGGTTCTGATAGTAACCGCCTGTAACTGCATACTGGTCACCTTCCCCAAAAACAGGCTCTGTTGGATTCATAGACAAAGCTGCACCGATAGCACCGCCTGCATCTGCATAGCGATCCTTCTCATACATGAACTTACCTGTGATGTTGAAGTTCAAGTGCTTGTCGAGCAATGATGGAGCCAAGTTGAGAGAAGCGTTGACACGATTCATCCAACTGGTCTTCACGATACCATTTGAGTTGTTGAAGCCTACGCTTGCACGATATGGCATGTTCTTCAAACCGCCCTGTATGCTTACGTTATGGTTGGTAGAAACTGCTGTGCGGAAAATCTCGTCCTGCCAGTTGGTATCTGCATTACCTAATTTTGATGCATCAAGACCATTGATAGAGCTGACAAGTTCCTTGTACTGAGCTGCGTTCAGTACATCATATTTCTTCTGGATAGTAGAAATTGTTACATCGCCAGTGTATGAAATAGAAGGCTTCTGACCATTGCGACCTTTCTTGGTGGTGATGATGATGACACCATTAGAAGCACGGCTACCATAGATAGCTGTGGCAGAAGCATCCTTCAATACGGTGAAAGTCTCAATATCAGTAGGATTAATCATCGCAAGGATATTACTCATACCGGTAGCTGTCTGATTATCGATAACCAAACCATCTACTACATAGAGTGGGTCATTGGATGCACTGAGAGAAGCACCACCACGGATACGAATCTGGGCACCTGCACCAGGAGTACCACCAGCAGTCTGTACATCAACACCGGCAATCTTACCAACCAACATGTCTGATGCGTTGTTGGTGATACCCTTAGAAAGCTCATCAGGCTTGATAGCTGTAACAGAACCAGTCAAGTCGTTCTTCTTAGCGCGACCATAACCAATGACGACGACCTCGTTCAAAGACTTTTGGTCGTCAACCAAGGTAATCATCATGTTAGATGTTGCTTTGATTGTTTTTGGTGTCATTCCAAGATAGGTGAAAGTAATATCAGTACCTGGCGCTGCATCAACTGAGAAGTTACCATCCATGTCGGTAATGCCCACTGCCTTACCGTTAACTGTAATGGTAGCACCCATGATAGGCTCACCAGAAGCATCCTTCACATGTCCCTTAACTGCATTTGTCTGCGCAAAGGAACTCACCGTCAGAAGCAGACCGCTTGCTAGGGTCAACGCTCTGAGAGGCAATTTAATTTTTACCTGCTTCATCATTTGCTCGATTTTTAAGTTAATGTATTATATTAAATTATTTACTTTTTCTTCTTTTCTTCTTGGCTTAAGTTGTTGTCGTTCCTACTCAAAATGCCGTTCTGGCTCTTTTCGGGGTCTTTCTGGCATCTTATTACTTATATTATAAGGTAGGAATGGGGCGCTTGCCCATAAACTTGTCGTTTCTGTGTGCAAAATTAAGTTCTTTTCTCTAATGTTGTACTATTTTTGTGTTAATTCCGTTATTTATTTTGTGCAAACGTTTGCACAGAATTTACTTGATTTATGTCAATGAATTCTGACCAATATTGAGGATATTTCGTAATTTTGCAGCACAACTAATAGCAATGGGCGATAAAGAAACAATAACAATGAAAGATATTGCTCGCGATCTGGGCGTAAGTGTTGCCACAGTGAGCCGGGCATTGAAGGACAGTTCTCGTATCAGTACTGCCCAAAAGGAGCGTATTCAGAAATACGCGCGTGAACATAACTTCTTTCCTAATTTCCTAGGTGAAGCTTTAAGACATAATAAGGTGAAGCCGATGAAGGTGATTGGAGTTATTGTGCCTCAGGTGGTACACTATTACTTCATGTCGGTGCTTTCGGGCATAGAGGAAGAGGCTAGAGCCAGAGGTTACCGTGTGATGGTGGCGCAGAGTAACGAGCGTTACGATAAGGAGGTGGCCATCTGTGAAGACTTCTATCAGAACAAGGTTTGTGGCATCATCGTTTCACAGGCGAAGGATACCAAGCAGTATGACCATTTCGAAAAACTGCTGCAGAATGGGGTGCCGCTCATCTTCTATGATAGAATATGTACGGGCGTGAACTGCTCGCGAGTGGTGGTAGATGACTATATGGGGGCCTTTACTGCCGTTACCCACATGATTGATACGGGCTGTAAGAAGATTGCCTTCTACGGCTCGCCGATGAATCTGGAAATCTCAAAGAACCGATATAACGGTTATCATGATGCGCTGGTAAAGCATGGTTTGACGGAGAACCCTGACTGGGTGAAGATCTGCGATGACCGTGCCAATGCCGAAGCAATAACGCCGGATATTCTGATAGAGGAAGATCGTCCGGATGCTTTCTTCGCCATCAATGATGATACGGCAATCGGCATCCTCTATACCGCCAAGCGGATGGGGTTCAAGGTGCCTGAAGAAATCAGCATCTGCGGATTCACCAATGGTGACCGTGCCAAGGCGTGCGACCCGATGCTTACTACGGTTGAGCAGCGAGGTGTAGCCGTAGGCGAGGAAGCTGCCAATATCCTGATTGGTCAGGTGGAAGGCTCCATCCCTAGAGATGAGGTGGAGAAGCGAGTGGTGAGAACACGACTTGTGGTGAGAGGAACAACAAGATAAAAATATAAAAACAATATAACGATGAAACAAAAACCTGATTTAAGTTTCTGGAAGCTCTGGAACTTGAGCTTCGGATTTTTCGGAGTACAGATTGCCTACGCCCTACAGAGCGCCAACATCTCCCGAATCTTTGCAACGTTGGGTGCTGACCCACACAACTTGAGTTATTTCTGGATTCTCCCTCCTCTGATGGGAATCCTGGTTCAGCCTATCGTGGGCACGTTGAGCGATAAGACGTGGTGCCGCTTCGGTCGCCGCATCCCTTATCTCTTTGTGGGTGCTACGATTGCCGTCCTGGTGATGTGCCTGCTCCCGAATGCCGGTTCGCTCGGACTGACCGTAAGCGGTGCGATGCTCTTTGGTCTGATAGCGCTGATGTTCCTCGATACGAGCATCAACATGGCGATGCAGCCGTTCAAGATGTTGGTAGGCGATATGGTAAATGAAAAACAGAAGGCAAAGGCTTACTCTATCCAGAGTTTCCTCTGCAATGCCGGTTCTGTAGCCGGATATATCTTCCCATTCCTCTTTACCTTCCTCGGTATCAAGAATTATGCTGAGAAGGGTGTGGTTCCTGATTCTGTCATCTGGTCGTTCTATATCGGTGCGGCTATCCTGATTCTCTGTGTTATCTACACCACGATGAAGGTGAAGGAGTGGAATCCACAGCAGTATGCGGAGTATAACGAAGCGAAGAGGGAAGAGGGAAGAATGAAGAATTCTAATGCTGAGGCTTCTGAAGACAAGGCCGGTTGGATTACTTTGCTCCGCAAGGCGCCATCTACCTTCTGGAAGGTGGGACTGGTTCAGTTCTTCTGCTGGGCTGGTTTCCTTTATCTCTGGAATTATTCTACGGGAGCCATCGCTGAAACCGTATGGAATACGACCGATCCTGCTTCTGAAGCATTTCAGGAGGCAGGCAACTGGGTGGGCATTCTCTTTGCCGTACAGGCGGTAGGTAGTGTAGTCTGGGCTGTGATTCTCCCTCAGTTTAAGAATACGAAGGTGGCATACGCTGTCAGTCTGGTTATCGGCGGTGTGGGCTTTGCCCTGATACCTTTCCTGCATGACCAGTATCTGCAGTTTGTTCCGTTCCTGATGATTGGTGCCGGTTGGGCAGCCATGCTGGCGATGCCTTTCACCTTTGTTACCAATGCTTTGCAGGGATATGGTCACATGGGTGCTTATCTCGGTCTGTTTAACGGAACCATCTGTATCCCTCAGATTGTGGCTGCCATCTGCGGTGGAACTGTCCTGAGTCTGGTGGGTTCTCATCAGAGCGATATGATGATTGTGGCAGGTATCCTGCTGATTGCGGGTGCGCTGTCTGTGAGCATCATCAAGGATAAGAAATCAGAATAAAATGAAATGAACGATTAATTGATTGTTTCTACGGAGTGAGGGACGTGCAAACGTTTGCACGATTTGCGAGAGAAAAATATGCAAATTTCTGATAT
>UMLM01024967.1_pt1 | contig 11604 bp, 10 predicted proteins | sample 1966571 | NCBI WGS metagenome assembly UMLM01 (sample SAMEA4836203, study PRJEB28245) | human gut metagenome | biome: gut microbiome; material: fecal sample | place: Denmark | collected 2008 | reverse complement strand
TGTCAGTTGATTCTCATATCGTTGATATACAGGCCGTCGGCAGTATATCGGATGTCAATCGGATTTTCCAGAGGGTCATAACAGACTCTTTTCATCATGACACATTCATGACACCAACATCTGTCCTCGTCCTCCATCACAGGCTGGATAAAATCCTTGACCCACTTGTAAAACAACTTACGCTCAGGATCCTTCGAACAGCCTACCGTCATATCTCTCACCACCTGAGAGTCAACGAATATCATACTTCTCCAAGCTATTCTACTTTTTCGTTCCACCTTGTCAGCATTGCCAAAGAATTCACCGAAAAACAAACGTTGTTTAAAAGCCTTCGGAACCTTTTTTGTTTCCGTTTCCACACACATTTTTACCACTTTCCCCTCCGTGTCGGCTAATACTGGGAACAGTTTATCTCTGCCAATATCTGTGATGGCAACCAGGTCCTCGATGCAAAAGAACAATCCTTCTTCGTTGTTCACCACTCTCAATCCGCCATACTGCGGATGATAAAATACATAAGCTTTTCCTGCCATATTAATATATAATGTTTATGGGTTGGACTGCGAGTTATTCGCCAAATTTCAGTTTCAGGAACGGTACCGGATTCCTATAAACAAAAAACGCCCGCAACCAGACTTTACTTGTCTGATTACGGGTGCAAAGATAGGGCAAAAACACCTTTGGGAAAAATAGGAAAAATAGGATTAATATTTGTCCCATAAAAAAAATCATCTATGGGCAAAGAAATCTGCTACTTTATCATCCATTTCCTGATTTTTTATGTTCTCACAATGATTGAAGACATTGTTGAACGATTTTATCGTAACTTCTCTTCGTATATGGCAATCATCGGTAAGAAATCGATAAATGGCATTGGCACTAACGATATGCTGCGGTGCCAGGATGCCCTTTCTTCTCCAATATCTGATAAACGCAAATATTGCGATATTCAATGGTGAAGACTTGCTCGCACTGGTAGACATAGAATTTAGGCCATTTAGGGTGAGAAATTCTATAAATAAAGAGGCTTGCTCGGCGGTCGTCTCTTCATCTTTTACAGAAGATGCTTCATCAGACACAAATAGGTATTCTTTTTTTCGGCCGATTCTGGTACCATTATCCAATGGTTTTCTATTCCTTTGCTCCAGGTATTCATAATAGCCATCCAGAGTGGCGATATAAGCATCAAGCCTAGGAAGTTCAGCTTCAACCAAATGATTGTCTATTCTGTTAAAGGTCTCCAAGTATCGACGTAATACGAGCGCATCATGATAATCTCTTTCCTGCATGGCAACATCTACCAGTAAGTGTGCGTGTATGCTCATATCCATAGGAGGGAACGCCTCAAATTGTAAGTATACTCAATAAACTTGCTGTTGCCATTCAATTGAATGACCACGCAAAAAAGGCCGAATCGCCCATACTTCAGTATCAAGCGCACGAGCTTGATTATAAATCTCCCCATAATTCGAAATTTATAATAGTTAGTAATTAAGTTCTTTGTCGCTCATTCCTTAGTAGAGGACGTTAGAATTTGTTTGCGCTAACAATTTTGCTGGTACAAGCAAATGCCAGGAGAACTATAAGGGAATACACCCTTAGGGGACAGTTGGTCTCCGATTTCATCATATTTTACTTTCTTTTTTTTGGTATTAATTTATGGATTAGAACTAGCCTCAAAATGAGTTCGCTAACACATAGTGAGGTGGAAAAACTCACTTATATTTACTTCATAAAAGCCAACAAGTCCTTTCCCTTATGCATGAGGTTGAGAACCACTGCGGCTTGCATTCCGTAAATTTTCTTATATCTTTCTTTCATCTCATACAGCATGGTAAGCTTGGATTCCCTTTCCCTTACATATTTCTTATAGTTCTCCACCGCCTCTATTTCTTGGTAAAGATAATAGCCGATGATGTAGCAGAATTGCCTGATGGTCTCAAAAGATTTTGAGGTATCTTGCTGTCTTAGTTCTCTAATGGTATCGTAAGAAGGTCCAAACTCCAATTTTATTATTGTGGGGGTTGTGATTTCCTCCACTAGTATGTGGTCAAGGAGTGCTCCCACTTCCTTGACAACCTTGCCTCTCATATAGCCGTCGGCATATGATTTCATGTAACTACGTCCTTTTCCCATAATTTCTTTTTTTAAATTTCGGTGTGAAATTATAAAAAAAGAGCGAAATAAAAGGGTGTACTACGATTCCTTAATCCGTAATATGAGTACTATTATTTTTCTGATTTTTAGTTTTTTGACAAAAAAAGAGGGAAAAGTGAGCATTTTTGCAGCATCACTTCTCCCTGTTACTTTTATGGAATTTTTATGGTAGGTGCAGCACTCTGCACTGCTAAATCATTTATATATTTAGTAGAAATATTATCAAATTTGATTTCCAAATGGCAATGACTTTATATAGTCACTCAAGTGGCACCCAGATGACACTAAAGACCGCAAATTGAACAAGCTTCCAAAATATATAATTAAATACCAGCAACTCTTACTCGCATTTTTGACTAATAACAATTGCCAAAAACTACTTTTACTTCTGAACTCATCAGCAGAATCACCTTACTCTTAGCTCTACTGATCATTACGTTCAGTCTATGCTTTTCTAGGACGAAAGGCAACTGTGCCTCCATATTGCCATAACGTGCATTCAACACAAAACTGATGATAATGATTTCTACATCCTGTCCCTGTAAGCATTCCACAGTATTGACCAGCGGCATCTTCTCTTTAGGATATTTCGTTTTCCATAAGGTACGGATGCATTTAACCTGTCTTCGATATGGAGTAACAATAGCAACATCTTTCAGTCGGATACCACCTTGAATGGCTTTCCTAGCCAGCTCTATGGCCTGCTCTGCCTCCGCTACATTGACATCACATTCCATCTCCATCAAATCGCTCTGTTCAGGGATGACTTCTATCGTCTGTATCGGTTCTTGTGATATCCCTTCTACGTCCAGCCTTCTGTCCTTGGCAGAATCTGCAGATATCAACTTGACTCCATTCCCATCAGACTCATAGAAATTTCTACTGATGAAATCAGTAATCTCGCCGTTCATGCGATAGGTAACATCGAGAGTATGACGAAGAGTAGGATATCTGTTACAGAGATACTCGAAGATACTTACCGACAACGGATTCACTGCCAGCTGCGGATGGAAGATTGGTGGCATCTGCTTATCATCTCCGATGAAAATGATGCTGCCACAACCAAAGGCACCAATCAAACTGGCATAAGGCAATGGCATCTGACCAGCCTCATCTACCAAGACTATCTTTGGCTTAAAACCCGAGTTTCGCAAGCCCAGATTGATGATAGCAGCATGTAAAGTCATACCTACTACATCGGCCGGTTCCATCCGCTTCTTGCTGTTCTTGCGGTAAGCAAGATAATGATTATAGGTTCCTGCCGTGATGATTTTCTTATTCAGTCCTTCACCCTTGATTTTCTCGCCAATCTTGACTACAGCGAAGTTGTCAGCCTGTTCTGCAATTTTGTTTAATGCATTATTCACAGCCTGATGGGTGTTGGATATCACCAATACTTCCTTGCGCGTAGTAGCGTAGATTTGCGCTATAGCTGAGAGGACGGCGGTTTTACCAGTACCCGGAGGACCTTGCAGACAATAAACGGATGGACGTTTCAGACAGTCGGTTACGGCGCTTCTCTGAGCTGTATTAAGAACGTTTGGCAGCTTGACAAAACGCGCATCAACAGCACCCAATCCCTTGCTTTTGGGAGTTTCCTTACCAGCCAACAGATTCAGAAAGCTATAGCCAGGACAACCTTCATGGATACTATCCAGCAAATCGAGCATCGGATCAAGCATCATATGTTCCATCACTTCGATATCTACCAAATCTTTCTCCTTCATGAAAGCAGGAGTCTCTATGCTCAAACCCTCCAGATAAAGGTCGATAACCTTGGCATTGGCAGAAATGTAGCGATTCGAGATTCTTACGCTGTCGCCCACTCTGATTTTGGTATTATCTTCTGTGGTATGAAGTTCATACTGGTTGTCGCAGACCTTCACTACCTGAGCATCCTTGATTAACAGACCAGCCTCAACCTTCTCCTCATCGGTAAGTTGAGAATTTGCCTCAATATCAGCCAGCTCCAGTTCTTTCTGCTGCTGCAGATAATCATAGATACGCTTGCGCATATCTTCTATTACGTTTTCCTCCATATCTTTATTCTCCATTAAGTAATTCGCGCACGTAAGCCCTTGTTTCTTCATCCTTGATGTAGATGGTTACGCCCTTGATGGCACGGGTCAGGAGGATGCGATAGGCTTGGGCTATGGTTTCGAACAAAGCATGTGCTGCAGGAAAACGAGGATCAAAACCAGGAACCTCGTCAATATCCTTTATTTTACCCTTAATTTGTTTGGTTCGGATAGCTTCCTTCTGCTCATCTCTGGCACGTTTACGAGAGCTGGCAGTTGCTGTTTCCTCATTGTGCCTAATACTGACATACCATTTACCATTTCTAACGTAAATATCCTCCAGCCAAAGCAAGCCAACATAGTCAAAATCAAAACCTCTTACTACATACGGACAGCCTACTTCTGAAAGAGGATCCTGATGCATCATGGAGTTTCCCGCCCCTTGTACATAAATGGTATAGCCATTCGGATTGTTCCAATATCGCTGCCAACGCTTCCCGTTCTTATCCGCCAAATCGAAATCGAAGTCAACATCCGCATCATGCAAAGGTGCCAAATTGCTCATCGACTCCCATTTACGGGTATAGGAAGAAAGGATTCGGCACGACTTATTGCCTGCTGCCATTTGTGTTCGGATATCAGCTTCCATATCAGAAGGGTAATCCACAACCTTTACTTTGAATTTATCCTTCCACTTCGTAACATTCCTTAATGGATTCTCAGTAAACAAGCCATCAATCCAGTCCACATATTCCTTGGAACCGGCACAACGGAACTGCATATCTTCCAGAGAAATCAGCGTAAACTCTGCGCCCAGTTTTTTAGCCCATTTTTCGATATCCTCTATTCTGGTTGATTCGTTATCACGGAACGATTGCTTACCATCGGTAAAGAATACACTCACCTGGCTCTCACGGATGATATGATAGACCTGTGGTCCCATCTGGAAGCACCATCCTGCAGTTTTATTACTGCTAAATCCTTCTGCTACAGGGTTGATTAAAGCATGCGCCTCATCAACAACAGAAAGAAAATGAAGGTTATCCTTATAGTTTCTTATCATATCATGTTCTATCATATAATCAAGATAATCTTCAAAATACTCATACTTGAGAGAATTTTCATTATCATCACTCACGTATTTTGGATCAATCTGTTCCATCAGTGGCAACAATTCGTTTTTCATTTTACCACCGCTCATACCGGGATTAAAATCATTAGCTTTCAATATTAAATCGGAAGCATGATATTTGTATCCATAATAGTTGAAGATTTCGCTCCAGTTATCATTCTGACTTCCCGAAGTCGTAACAAACACGATATTGCCGCAATCCTTCTCCCTGGAATACTTCATGACGCTCTCTATCCAGAGGTTGATGGCTACGGCAGATTTGCCTGATCCCGGAGGACCCTGCACCACAATCACTTCCTTCTTGCCATCCTTCACTCTCTGCTCCAAAGTCTGCATCACAAGGTTAAAGCCCAGGCGCTGCTCATCAAGCAATACGAAAGGACGAGCCGTTGCAGAATTGACACTTAGGTTTTCGGCTACCTGGCGCAAGATGTTTCTGTCCTGCTTGTAAAAGCCATTCACAAAATTGGCAGCAAAGGCTTCGTCACCTTTGCAGATTTTAGCTGTTACATACTCAGCCAGATGGTCAGAAGATTCAGTATTATACATCGGATATTCAGATATGAGCCTATCATTAGGAGCAAGACGATATGGCTGCAAATCAATCGGTTGCGTAAAGTATACACAGCCGTTAACCTCTGCCCCTTCATCGAGCACCACAGAATGGAATCTTCTGCAATACTCGGTATATCCCTTTACCTGATCGGCAGGATGCTTGATTACGCTACCCTTATGCATCATCAAGCCTTCATAAGAATCAGGCGCATCATCCTGATTTTTCTGATAGTTTTTCAGCTCTACGATGATTACCTCTTTTCTATTCTCTGCATTTGCGCCCAACAATACCAAATCGCACCAAGCCGATGCAGCAGGGAGTTTATATTCAAGCAGCAATTCTGTAGTCGAAATATGGGCATCGCCTATAGCCGGCTGACGTTTCATTGCTTGCGCCAACATGCTGGCCACTATTGGATAGGATCCAGCATAAGCCTTCTTCTCCTCGTCACTTACGTAACGGGTGATGCCAGCCACCTCATCTATCAAGCCATTGAGGTCGTCCTGTACATAGCTACAAAATTCTCTAACAGTATACAACATAAGCGTTTAACTTTTAAGATTGTTCTAATTCGGTTTATTCATTTGCCAAAGCATCATAGATGATTTTTCGCTTGAGCTGGTAATCCTCATCTGATATGGCATCTATGGATGTTTGCATCAATTCTTCAAAAACATCATCTATTTCAGATGCTGTCACAATATCAAGCGGATGCGGATGTTCGTCTCCTTCCTCCCCTACTTCCAAGGAAGGGAATTTGTCTAGCTGCAAGGCATCAGATATTTCCATGCTCTGTTCAGCCATCGAATCGCAGAACGCCTCGCCATCATCAGCTACCCAAGCATCCAGTCTCGAGATAGAGAGGCGATAAAGCAATCTTGCCCCATATTCCAATGTGGCAACAAAGACTCTATCCCCCATCTTCATTTCATCCTGCTGAGGAAGATATGCCGTTCCGGTATGTTCTATCATATCAACCACCGAAAACGTATCTGGCTCATCCAGTATATATATCCAATATTTTATATCCATTGTTTAATGTAATTTCTAAGTTCTTCGTCGCAGACATAAACGTAGCATCCTTTCATGCCTCGGGTCATCAGGGTGCGATAGGTGTTCTTGATGATGGTACGCATTTTGACTTTGCATTCTTCCAGGTTTCTTTTTTTCAGCACATTCATACCCCTAACACTATGGTCTGTAGAAGCCCTTTTTAAAGGATTCACTTTTACAATTCCATTCTTACAAACCAAATCCTCGCCAATGATGACACCAACATATTCAAATTCTAGTCCTTGGCAAGTATGAATACAGCCAATCTGATCTACTGACCCCTTGGATATACTCCAAGTTTTGTCGTTAGTGAGATTCCATTTATAAGCAAAATCATCACCTATGACAATATCTTTCAACCGGCTATTTTTCTTTGATATCCAATTCCAACAATAACCAGCCACCATTCTGCTTTTATTTTTATATCGATTTTGTTTTTTAATTTCTTCCATCATTTCTGATGGCGAATCAAAAACCTTGAATTCATAAGTCGTACCAGTTAACTTCACTGGTTGCAAATTGTCGAATTGCAGCAAATGATCCAACCAATTCAGATATTCATCGCTTCCCGAGCAACGTAGTTGCGCTACCAGCTGATGATGATGCACATCTGCCTGTTCGTATTTTGCCCAAGCTTCAATTGCAGCTACCGAGCCAATATCCCTGAAATCCACCAGTTGTTTTTCATCTATGAAGAAAACACTTACTTTTGCTGCTAAAATGATTTCCTTGATCTGGTTCTCACCCAGATTACCATAACGGCCACTAAACTGTTGCAAGCGATGAGCTTCATCTACAATCAGCATATCCAGTTCATTAACCTTCTTGTCAAAATATCCACCACTTGATTTAAAGAGATTTTTGATGGAAGAATGAACATCTTTCGATTCCATAAACTTCTTATAGAACACATTTCTTGGAGCACTGTTTTTAGATACATAATGAGCCAGCAGCTTTCTTCGTGTCATCTCAACCAACAACTTGACAGCAATCACACTCTTGCCGGTTCCAGGTCCGCCCTTCACGATAACCACCTGTTTTCTGCCTGTTCTGAGATATTCATCATAAGCCCAGAGAATGTTCTGATAAGCCACTTTCTGCTCATCAATCATCTTGAATTCCGGATTTCCCTGCGCCATCTTGACAACGCAATCTATCAAGCTCTTGGAAGGAACTATCTTGCCATTTTCTATTACATAAATTGACTTATTCCGGTCACTCTTACTAACATATCTTGTTATAAATTCGCGCAGTTTATCTTCTTCATCCTTGCAGAACACCGGAGCTTTTTCTGTGTATTTCCGATAGCGTGCATCAGATATACTGCCGTCGTCCACATAGTTATGCATAAACACGCATGGGTGCAGACTTACCTTTCTCTGATGAACGGCTTCATTGAAATCATAAAGCAGGGAGGCATAGCAAGCCACCTGATAACTAGGATGGGTGGTTTCCTTCAATCCGTCTTCATAACGTGTCACAACAAGTCCATCTTTCTCCGTTGTCTGCACATGCTGCCATTGTTTCAACTCTATCATAACGATATTGGATATACCTTTACTATCCAAGCCCGTTATGATAAAGTCTATACGGTTATTGGTAACAGGAATATTATATTCCAATGCTACACCTGTATCATCGGGAATCGCCTGACTATCTACCACTCTTGCCATATATCTCAACGAATTATGCCAAGAGCGGATTTTCACCTTCACTCGCTTCCTCACCCAATTTTGTTCTCACATTGGATGTCAATATATTCTCAATGTTAGGGATATCGTTCAAGAACCCCCTTTTTGTGCTGTTATAGATAATCATGGCTGGCCCTCCAAAAACAGATTACTGATTGCCTTTTTTCTTCTTCCACATCTGCTGAGCAGCAGCCCAGGCATTATCAAAAGGAAGGTTCAAAGATGCCAGCATCTCTGGAATAGCCAAAGCCCAACTTACATAATAATAGGCAAGGAGCTGGTATCCACCAAAATCCTTACCAGGAATAGAAGGAACCTTATAGCCACTCTTCTTATCAGGCGAAATACCGGTGGTGCCGATCATGGCTATTTCGAAAGCTATCTTCTTGATATCCATCTTATCCATGCCGTCAAAATACTCCAAGGCACCCAACATGTACATAGACATCATCATGGTCTTCATAGGATCCTCGCCGTCCTTGTTTTCAGCATAGAAAGTGTCCTGTTTTTTCTTCTGTTCCGCAGTCAGACCGTCAAATGAATTTCCACCTTCTGGAGCATCTTCACCCAGCGCAGCATCGCGCATCATCTTGGTCTTTTCCATGCGCTCATAACTGTCATCGAGATATTCGTTCAATGGTTTCATCGACATCATATCATTCATGTGGAATGAGTCCATGAAGTACTCTACCAGCACGTATTCCTCGCCTGGAGTATAGTCATCATAAGCCATGAATTCATCATAGAAATCCTTAGCCTGGTCATACTGGGCCTTGGTTGGCTTATACTCCTGATAGAATCTCAAGCCAAAAAGATGCTCGAAATTCATTGAACTGACGATATTCATTACCTTGCTGTTCTGTACAATATCCAGAGGCACAAACTTGGCATTTTCAGAGCCCTTGATGGCCTTGATATTGTAGGTTTCCTGTTCCATCAAAGACAAAAGCTGAATGGCTCTCACAATAGGATACTTATCGTACATACGCTTTTCTACAAACAAGTCTAATGGACAGTTCATTACCTGGAGCATGTATCCGGCATGAATCTGCTGTACTACGCCCATTGCCTTAGAATGGTCAAATCGGTTTACCAGTTTTTTTATCCAGGCAGCATATTTGGTTCTGAAAGCGATGACATTATCATTGTTTGAGAAAATCACCCTATTCTTATTCACCTTATCAGCCTCCAGATTCATCTGAAGGTGCATCATTTCGTGGATGGCAAGATGCTCCATGAAAGGCTTCTTAGGATTAATCTTGATAAGATGATAATCACAATGATGGGTTGGACCATATTCCAACTTGGCTGACAGATCAAGCGTATTATCTTCTTCGATTTCTATCTTCTGGTGATAGGTCATCTCAATCTCATCCTTGATACCCAGTACCACGTTCATGTAGTTAGTAGATTCTACTACGGCATGTGCAGAAGCTATCAATATCTTGTGGAGTTCGTCCATCACCTGAGGATTCTCAGAACGGAGATTAGAAAGCAAGCAGCCCTGCAAAGCAGTATCAAAAGCTTTTCTGTTTTCGCTTTGGTTATAATAGCAGACTGCCAGTCCATAATATGCATTGGCATATTTCTTATCGCCCTTCAAGGCATGCTCAAACATAGGAATAGCATGCTCATAGTCTTTCTTTTCCATCATGATGGCAGCGATATTGTTAATAGCGATAAAATTATCTGGAGAATATTTCAGAACGCTGTCATAGTAGGTGCGGCCCACCTTGTAGTCATCTTTATACTTGCTATAAAGGTTACCCATGAGCAGCAGAGCCCATGCATTCTTAGGGTCGCATCTCAAGGCTTCGATATCAATATCAATGGCCTTATCAATGTTACCTGCTTCCATTTCCATCTGGGCAAGGATTCTGTAGCCCTCACTATGGCGTGAGTGCTTCTTCAGGAATTGTTCCAAACGGCTATGTGCTTCTTTGAATTGGCGTTTTTCACAGAGCGTAGTTATCTCATAGAATTCTTGCTGAGACTGCTCTAAATCTTGTTGGTCAACTTTTACCTTTACGTAATCTCCGTCGATGGTTACTTCTGCCGAGTATCCATCCACGGTATAATAGGCTAAGAGTTTGTCTCTCAGCTCCTCTGGGGTATGTGCGTCAAATTGCCCCCCCCATATCCTCTATGTTATATACTATTTCCATTGCAATTTATTTATTTTGAGAGCAAAGGTACAATTTTTATTTGAAACTCGCAAGAAAAAACGGGAGAAAGTGAAAAATACATTGTAGGGACTTTGAAACCGTAAATTATTTACTGCCCCCACTTTTAAAAGTAAGGCCTGTTTTTTTATGTTTATATTTCACGAAAATAATCTCTACTTTATGCCGTTTTTTGGCAAGGGTTATGATGGACTTGGTGATTGCTATTATAACCAGGGCTTATAATGCCTAAAAGGTTATTCAGTATTCAGTATTCAGTTTTTTTCGCGATAGTTACCTTTTTCATGGTTTTAAATTGTAAGTAGTTATTTTATATTATATATATTATAATATATATAATATACTATCTATACAGAGAGTGGTAACAACAGCGAAAAAAACTGAATACTGAATACTGAACACGTTTCTGCAAAATAGGTTATTACTTTGTAATATGCTGATTTATAAAGCAAAACATAGTTTTCTATGCCACAAAACATAGAGATGCACCGCATAAACATAGAGTTTGTTTTTTAAGCTAACTTTCAAATCGTAAGTTGCTGAAAATCGCTCCTTATCACATGTCTAAATTTGGCAGATACCGGATTTATTCGTATCTTTGCACCAGCAATCGAAGGAAATGCCTTAGGTGCCTGAAGGCGGTCTTCTATTAAGACCTACGCGGGTCATAAATGATGGCAGGCGCCGGTCATCAATGAAGCCCCCGAAAACAGCAGGAACGGGGCGTTCTGGGGAGTTGCAAAACAAAGGACTCTAAACATACTACAAACGACTATGATTAATTACAGCATCGTAATGCGTAGCGTGAACGCAA
>UMLM01007207.1_pt1 | contig 11606 bp, 8 predicted proteins | sample 1966571 | NCBI WGS metagenome assembly UMLM01 (sample SAMEA4836203, study PRJEB28245) | human gut metagenome | biome: gut microbiome; material: fecal sample | place: Denmark | collected 2008 | reverse complement strand
TCAAAAGCAGCTACATCATATTTTCCGAGTAAAACAGTAATGAAGAAAACAGCAAGAAAAACAGAGCCGGAAGAATGGAATCAAAAAGAAATTAAAGCATACAAATTTGGAACTCTTGAAGATGCCTTATATTATGCGCTGACTGGCGGGATCAAATATTATGATCAGAATTATTTTAAAAATCCAGATCTGATCAAGCTCACTCCAGTAGAATCAGGAGCTTTAGGACTGGCAGTTGTTGGGGATAATAAACAGGAAGCAATTCTATATGATTCCAATAAAAAAATGATCAAGAAATTGCCACTGTCCTATGTAAAGGCGCAGGTAAATGCAGGAGAAACTTATTATATAGAGTTTCCAAAGAACTGTAAAGAAGGATTGATCACAGCTTACGTATTACAAAATGAATGTGGTGGGTTAGCAAAAAACGACCTCAATATGCAAAAAGGTGAAGAAAAAGAAACTTATCACACATTTAAAATGACAAAAAGAGGATTTGCAGGTTTTGTTGTTGCATCCATGGTAGAAGATGGTGGAAATACAAGCTATAAAGTTCAGAAAAATGAAAAAGGAAAATGGATCACAATCGGAAGAACAAAGTCATTTAAACCAACAAACGAAGACGAAACACAGATTGCAGTAGGTTATGGACTTAGTAAAGGAAATTACCGTCTAGTATTGAAGGCTCCAAAAGAGCAGCTCAATACAATGTTGTATACGACAAAAAATTATGCCAAAAAGAAAGTTGCCTATAAGAAATCCAAAGCAAAGAATCTAAATGCAACAGAGATGTATACAATGAATGAAAAAGCAGCCCGTTGGTATAAAGTATCTGTAAAATCTAGCAAAAAGCAAAGCAAATTGAAGATTTTAACAGTTGCAGATCAAGGTGGATTTAAGTTTACGATCTATGAGAGAGGTAAGAAAAAACCAGTTAAGACAGTAAAAACATCTGCAAAACACTTAGAAAAGACAGTAAAACTTCCAAAGAAAAAAGGAATGTATTATGTCAAAGTAAGCAAGCGTACTAAGAAGACAAATGGATACTATGAGATTAAGAAATAACGGTTAGAATAGAACGTCAAAAAAGGAATTGTCAGAAAAGACAGTTCCTTTTTTTCTTAATGAAAAAAAAACTCACTTACTATTCTTGAAACGAAATTAAAAAAATTATAAACTATAGGTTAGGAAATACTAACCTAGAAGGATGAAATAAATGAAACTAAAAAAGTTAATATGCATAGTGATGGTCAGTGTTTTAGGGGTACTATCATTCGCCGGATGTGCCAAGAAACAGGACGAAAAGAAGACAGAAACAAGTAGTGAAGCAAGTACACAGGAAGCAAGTGCGCAAGTTTTTGCCATGGATACCTATATGAATCTGAAAGCATATGGAAAGAATGCGCAAAAAGCAGTGGATGATGCTAAGAGTGAGATTGAGCGATTAGATCAGCTATGGTCAGCAGTAGATAAAAACAGTGAGATCTATCAGCTGAATCAGAAGAAAAAAATGAAAGTATCTGATGAGACATTAGAATTGATCGAATTTGCAAAGAAAAAATCAAAAGAATCAAACGATGCTTTTGATATTTCTATCTATCCGATCGTGGAATTATGGGGATTTCCGACACAGAAATATCGTGTGCCATCGGACAGTGAAATTCAGAAACTTCTGAAAAACGTAAATAGTCAGAAAATCAAAATTAATAAGAAAACAAATGTTGTGACATTAGAGAAGAATATGAAGATTGATCTTGGAGGAATTGCTAAAGGATACACATCACAAAGAATTGCAAAAATCTATAAAAAGGATGGTGTGAAAAGCGGTGTGATCAGTCTTGGTGGTAACGTACAGGCAATCGGAACAAAAACAGATGGAAGCCGATGGAAAGTCGGAGTGCAGTCACCAGATGATACAGAAAGTATGATCGGTGCATATGAAGCTGCTGATGAAGCAGTCATTACATCTGGAGCATATGAAAGATACTTTGAGAAAGATGGGAAAACATATCATCATATCATTGATCCAGCAACTGGAAAACCATCCGAAAAAGATCTGAAATCAGTAACGATTATCAGTAAAAATGGTACATTATCTGATACATTGTCAACAACATTGTTTGTTATGGGGAAGGATAAAGCTATTTCTTACTGGAAGGAACACAGCAAAGAATTCAATATGATCCTTGTTGATGAAAATAATAAGGTATATATTTCACAGGGAATCAAAGATCATTTTAGTTCAGATAGTGATTTTACAGTAATAAAAAAGTAAAACGTTAACAGATAGAAAGAGAGAAGGAAAAACAAAAATGAAGATCATTGATCAGTTAAAGAAAGTCAATCTGATTCAGTTTGTGCCTGCGATTTTTGTGATCAGTCTGGTTGGAAACAGTGTTTTTGGATATACGGCACCAAAGTCAGAAAAATCAAAAAATAATTCTGAAAATCAGGTAGAAGCTGCAACGACACAAGCGAAAAAGAAAACAAAGAAAGCAAATGCTGGGGATATTGATCTAAGCAAGATCAAGGATGGAACTTATGAAGGACAGGCAAACGGATATCGTGGTTTGGTAAAGGTTTCAGTTACTGTAAAAGATCATAAGATCACAGCGATCAAAGTATTAAGTAATTCCGATGATGCCGCATTTTTCAATCGTGCATCAGCAGGTGTGATCAAAAATATTCTGGCAAAGCAGTCATTAAAAGTTGATGTTGTCAGTGGAGCAACTTACAGTTCAAATGGAATCATTAAGGCAGTAAAAAATGCGTTAACAGGGGAAGAAGATAAATCATCCGCAAAAGCAGGCGGATCTTCTGCGAAATCTGCAGGAAGTGTTGGTACAGCGGATGAATCAGGAACATACAAAGATGGTACATTTATTGGAACAGCATCTGGATATCATGGCACTGTAAAAGTTTCTGTGACGATCAAAAAGAATAAGATCAAATCAATTAAAATTTTGGAAAATCATGATGATGCAGCGTATTTTAACCGTGCAAAAGGTATTTTACTTCCATTGATGGTTAAGAAACAGAGTACAAATGTAGATGCAGTCAGCGGGGCTACATTTAGTTCCAATGGAATTATCAAAGCGGTACGAAATGCATTAAGCAAAGCAGCGGTTAATAAATCGTCTAGTGACAGCAGTTCTACATCTACGACAAAGGATACAACGAAGAAAGATACAACAGAGAAAGTATCAGGTACATACAAAGATGGTGTTTACGAAGGAACTGGAACAGGATTCAGAGGAAAGATCACTGTCAGTGTTCGTATCAAGAAGAGCAAGATCGTAGAGATCAAACTTGTGAAAAATGAGAAAGATGATGCAGCATATTTTGAACGTGCATGGTCTGAAGTGCCATTTAGTATTATCGCGGTACAATCAGCTAATACAGATAAAGTTGATGTAGTTAGTGGTGCTACATATAGTTCAAAAGGTATCATGGAAGCAGTCAGAGATGCATTAAAGAAAGCATTGGCGAAAAAAGATACGGGAACTACAGTAGAAACAAATAATACGAACAACAGTACAAATGATAATAATACGAATACTGATAATTCATCTGAGGATAATACAATAACTGTACCAACAACACCGACAGATCAAACGTATACAGGAAGTGCAGTATGTGAGCCAGATGAAGATGGAGATTTTGACGCATATGATCTTACTTTAGAAGTTGTAGTTTCATCTGATGGAAAAGTAAAAGGAATCCAAAATATAAAATGGTCAGATAAAAGCATGCAATCATGGTATAAGGATGCGGAAAAAAAGATAGTTCCTCAATTGATCGCAAATGGTTTGGATACTTCAAAAAATTATGACGTGGTAACAGGAGCAACATGTTCAAGCAATGCATTGATCAATGCATACAAGAACGCAATTTCAAAGATAAACCAATAGGTAGAGGAACAAAAAAGAGATATGAAACAATTAAAAAAATACAAGCATTTCTTAATGAGACTTCTAAACCTTGTGCTGATCGTTGGAGTATGTTTTGCATATCATAATATTGCAACGATCCGGGCAGAAAAAGAAGCGAAGATCGCAGCTGAGAACAGTGGTTCGGGTTCATGGAAGGACGGAACTTATAAAGGCAGCGGTCAGGGATTTGGAGGTCAGATCGTTGTGAGTGTGACCATAAAAAATGGTTCCATCGATGACATTCAGATCAAAGAAGCAAAAAATGAAGATAGTGCATATTTTGATAATGCAAAAAAATCATAGATACAATGAAACAAAAGCAGACAGCCGATGTTGATGTAGCCAGCGGAGCAACATACAGCTCAAAAGGTATCATTGCCGCTGTACAGAATGCTTTGAAGGAGGCGTCATAATGAACCTTAGACAAAAGAGAGACTTAAGACGCCTCACGCGGCAGATCATTCAGATCATCTTTTTCCTATGGATGCCGGCATTATACACATCAGCATTTTCTGGTGTAAGGTATGTGGTCGAACAGATTAGGGCAGGCAAGCCAATTGAGCAGAATGCATTTCTTGTAATGCTGATCGCATTATGTGGATTTACCATTTTGTTTGGCAGATTCTTCTGTGGATATGCCTGCGCATTTGGAACCTTGGGAGATGGAATGTATGCCTTATCCCAGTGGGTTCAGAAAAAATTAAAAAAGAAGCTTCCGTGGGTATCAGAAGAGATTGGGCGGAAACTTCAGAAAATGAAATACATCGTGTTACTAGTCTTAATGCTGATTTATGCATTAGGATTTACAAAAAAGTTCCATAGAACCAGTCCATGGGAAGTATTTTCTATGTTGTACACAGGTAAGATTCCAGATGCCGGTTACTTCGCCGGATGGATCATCTTTGTACTTATACTGGTGGGTATGTGCCTTAAAGAAAGATTTTTCTGCCAATATCTATGTCCGATGGGAGCAATCTTTGCATGGTTACCGGTATTGCCGATTTCCGTTCTCGATAGAGACCGAAGTAATTGCATTCCAAAGTGCCGTGCATGTGAAATCAAGTGCCCTGTAGATTATCAGATCAAAAGGGACCAGAAGAATGCTGGGGAATGTATCCACTGTATGCAATGTATGGATGTGTGCCCGAAACAAAACATTCATCTGGGTTCAGGTAAGAAGTTAAAAGGTAATGAAATCTTTATTATTCTCCTGAAACTTGTATTGTTTATTGGGGTCTGTATTTTTGCACAAAGTTTGTAAGACAATTGACGAAATAAGAAGGTGCCCAATGCCTTATAAAGGCACCTTTCTTAAAAAACAATAGTTAGCAAAAACTAACTTAATGTGAAAAATTCTCAATTATGATCGGAACATGCAAAAATCGAGATAAATATATGAAGATATTTCAGTACTTATATCTTTGTATAAAGCTATTAATTATTACAATTTAAAGGAGGTTCACATGAGAAAAGGAATGTGGAAAAAAGGTTTAACAGTAGCTATGGCTGCTGCAATGTTGGCCGGACCTGTAAGCGTGCCAGCAGTATTTAATAATGGTGTATCTGTTGTTAAAGCAGATGAAACGAATAAGGGACAAGATGTCTATGTGTTGATGAATATCCCATATGCTGATTTTTATAAGGCAGAATTAAATAAGAAGAATACTGTGAAAGTAGATGCGACAACTTCAGCAACAAAGACAAAAACAAGAAGTACATTAGCCAATGGATCTTATCATGCAGACAATACTGGAGAGCATATTTCAGGAATCACTTATCCTGTAAAGATCAAAGCAGGAACAGATCTGTCTAATTTAAAACAAATTACAGACGCTTCTAAAGTTTCAATTACAGTAAATATGAAAGGAAAAGAAATAACAACAGAATATAAAGGCAAAGATGCTTTATTTGAAAGTGCAGATTATTCATATTATGTATTAAGTACAGCACCAGCGTACTATAAAGAATTAACTGTAAATGAAGATGGGACTTATTCTTTTGGTAAGACTACAGCAACTAAAAAAACAGTAGAAGGTGCAGCAATTGAGAAGTTTAAGACATCATCTAAGTATGGAGATTATCAATTAAATTTAAACTTTGATAAGGTTGCGGATAGTGACCAGATCAGTGGGAATACGAAAGTTCTTGCAGCAGTGATCACAACAACTGATGGAACACAATATGGATTAAGACATGTAGAAAATATCTGGAAAGGGACAGAATTTGCATGGGGAACAGGATTTACAACACAGTCTCATGGTTGCCCAATTTCTGGAGAACATTATGCATCTATGATGGGAAAAACAATTGATGCAGTAACATATTATACAGAAAATGGTGTAGTGAAATATGATATTGATGATACATATGTACCATATAAGTTTGATACAAGTGCATTTAAAGTTGAAAATTCAGATGTAACTTCAGGAAGTGCAAAAGTAACTGTGCCAACATTACCAGAAGCGTATGATGCAGAATATGCAGTAGAAGGGTTAACAAACGTCAGTGTTGAAAATGGAACATTAAAATATAATGCAACAGGTGTGAAACCAGGACAGTATACATTAAATGTAACAGATAAAAGCTCAAAATATGTACCATTTAGCACAAGTTTTACCTTAACTACAGATAATGTTGTGGCAGTATATAACAATAATGTTAAAGCACCTGCATTAGTGGCAGCGAAAGATGTACAGGCAGATGATTTTGCAAACTTTGTAAAAAATATTCAGAAAGTATCTGTGAACGGAAAAGAGTATGCAGCATCAGGAAAAGGAGCTGTAAAATTGATCAATGCAGATGGAACATTGGTGACAACAGCAGATGCATTAAAAGCAGAAGGTACATATAACATTGTTGTAACAGCGACTGGATATAATAAGACATTAGAATTTACATATACAAACAAGTCAGATACAACAGCAACAAAGCCATCAGATGCTACAACAGCAACAAAGCCTGCAGCTACAACAACAGCAACAAAGCCAGCTGTAAAACCAGTCAAAAAAGTAACAGTTAAGAAACAGACAGCAAAAGTAAAAGCAGGAAAGAAAAAATTAACAGTTACATGGAAGAAAGACAAAAACGTATCTGGATACCAGATCAAGATCGCAACTAAGAAAAACTTCAAAGGTGCAAAGACATACACAGTAAAATCTTACAAGACATATAAGAAAGTCATCAAGAAGTTAAAAGCAAATAAAAAATATTTTGTAAAAGTACGTGCATACAAGACAGTAGGAAAATCTAAAGTTTACGGTGCATACAGTGCAGTAAGATCTTGCAAAGTGAAATAATGAAAAAATAAATAGTAGCGTATAGTTTTTTCTGAAAAATAAAAACACGAGATTGCCATAGAAGGTAGCAGTCTCGTGTTTTGTTGTTATCTAATCATAAAGTTTTTAAAATATCTAAATCCAAATCATATTTATGAGGTATATCAGATCGTAATAGTGTTTTGATGGAATCTTTCTTCAAACGATTATTAATCGTAACATAAGATTTATCAAGCATTTCAGCCATTTCTCTGGCAGACAATGGTTCCAGACCAAATAAAGAATTCTGTAATAGTAAATGAAGAATTCCGTAATCCGTTTTATCTTTAAAATTAGATAATAATATTTGCTCGAAATAATGCAAACGTTCTATTTTGTCTTCCAGAGAATCGATTAATGCTTCAATGGATGCAAGAATAATTTCTAGAAAATTTGTAATAAAACCAGTTAGGTCACCACGATTATCAGTATCATTTGTATAATCAAAACTTTTATAATATTTGGAAATATTTTGTTTTATTGTTTTTGCTAAATGATAGCTGATCAGAGGCTCTAATTCCTTGGATAAAAGATAACTGCTGATAAAGCGATTTGTTCTTCCGTTTCCATCATAAAATGGATGGATATATCCAAATAGATAATGAAAGACGGAGATTCGAATCAAAGGAGGAATGGATTTATTATGCAATATAAATAAAGCTTTTTCCATACAGGCAATAATTTCGGTTTCTCCAGATATTCCACGGTGAATTTCTTTCATATGTGGACTGTAAACGGAAACAGATTTTCTTCGAAAAAAAATTCCATCTGGAAGATTCAAAGGATCATTATTTTTAATTTCTTCACTCACTAATTCATTGTAAATATTTCGAATGTCAGAACAATTATGAATTGAAATTTTTTCAGAATTTTTTAGTAAATTATATTTTTGAACTAATCCATAAAGACGCATATTTTTTTTTGTGATCGATTGTGTATTTAATATATCTTGGATCTCACGTCGAGTACTATTTACGCCTTCAATTTCATTTGTAAGTTTTACTTCATCTACAAGACAAGTTTGAGTATATTGCTCCAGAGCAATCTGAGGGAGTTTTGATTTTAAATAGATTAAAGTCTGGGTAAGTTTATAGATTCTTGATGTTAAATTTAAAATTTCGGTAGTTGGGAGTGAAAAGCATGGAAAACCATGAATTTCAAAATCATAATGTAATGCCAGTTCATTTTTATATCGGGAAGAATGGATAGATTCAAATTGATTTCGGTTTGTATATCGATATTTTTTTAAAATGTGATAATCCATAGTTGTCCTCCTTAAAAAATATAAAGTGAATTTTAATAACAATAGAAGTATAACATAAAAAATTAAAAAATATGCTAATTTTTTAATTTTTTTTGGATATAATACATGTAAAAATAAAAAACGAGAGAAATTTTTAATTTCTCTCGTTTTTATGAGCAATTGATAAAATCATCGTTTCTTTTTTCGAGAAGCTAACTGATTTGCCAGATTCACGATCGTCTCAATCGGATTTGCAAGCTTACTATGATTCATAGCTTCAATATATTTATCACGATCTTCATAAACGCTGTTAACAGCATTCAATAACGTTTCGCTTGTAACATCCTTCTCCTGAAGCACATAGCTGTATCCCTGATTCTCAAAAGATTCAGCATTTAGGATCTGGTCTCCACGGCTGGCTTCTAATCCAAGAGGAATCAGGATATTTGGCTTTCTAAGTGCAAGAAGCTCACAGATTGCATTCGCTCCAGCACGGGACACAACAACATTTGCACATGCAAAATAATGTTTTAACTCATCTTTGACATATTCAAACTGTTTGTAACCTTCTCTGCCCTCAAGGCTTTCATCTAAGTTATTACGTCCACACAGATGAATGATCTGGTATTTTTCAAGTAACGCATCAATGTTACTGCGGATCGCATTGTTGATCGCAACAGATCCAAGACTTCCACCAATAACAAGAAGTACAGGTTTTTCTTCTGTAAATCCACACAGACGAAGTCCTTCTTCACATTTTCCTGTAAATAATTCTTCACGGATCGGAGAACCTGTTAGTACAGCTTTTCCTTCAGGGAGAAGTTTTACTGTTTCAGGGAAGTTGCAGCATACTTTACTTGCACTAGGAATACTTAACTTGTTTGCTAATCCTGGAGTCATATCAGATTCATGAATGATCACGGGAATATGGAGCTGTTTGGCAGCAATCACAACAGGCACAGTGACAAAGCCACCTTTGGAAAATACAACATCTGGACGAAGTTTCTTTAAGATCTTCTTTGCTTCAAAAAATCCTTTGATAACTCTGAATGGATCAGAGAAGTTTTTGATATCAAAATAGCGGCGAAGCTTTCCAGAAGAAATTCCATAGTAAGTAACACCGATATCTTCGATCAGTTTCTTTTCCATACCTTCGTAAGAACCAATATAATAAATATTATATCCTTCATCGATCAGTTTCGGTACAAGTGCCATATTTGGTGTAACATGTCCGGCAGTTCCTCCACCGGTTAATACGATTCGTTTCATGATCTTTTCACCCCGATTAATTATTTTCTTTGTACGCGATCAGTGCTTTAGAAAGCTGGTCTGGACAAGAAGTTCCACGGAAACCACACTGAATTCCAGATAATTTATCGATAACTTCATCAATAGGCAGTCCCTTTGCTAATGCAGCGACACCAGTTGTATTTCCCTGACATCCACCAACAAAATGGATATCTGTTAAGATTCCATTTTCTACCTCAAATTCAATTTCACTGGAACAAGTTCCTTTTGTTTTATATACCATAATTCTATTATCCTCCTGTAAATATATTTCAAAAATTAAGTATCTGGTAAAATGCCTAGATACACAACAAATTATAGTGCAAGAGGGTGTGTATTTCAAGAGATTCTTATTTGACATAAATTACGATTTCTCGTAAACTGAAATCAACATAAAAGAAAAGGAGATAACATATGATTGGTATCATTGGAGCCATGGAAGAAGAAGTCAGTCAGCTGATCGAAGCTATGGAAGAAAAAGAAAAAGTAACCTGTGCAGGTATGGATTTTTATTGTGGAAAGTTAAAAGATAAAGAAGTTGTGATCGTGCAGAGTGGGATTGGTAAGGTAAATATGGCATTATGCACACAAATTTTTGCAGATCGTTTTGATGTAAAAGCTGTGATCAATACAGGTGTTGCAGGTGGACTATATAAAGACATTGAGATTGGGGACATTGTAATCTCCAAAGATGCAGTTCAGCATGATGTAGATGCAACTGTTTTTGGATATAAAGTTGGGGAAATCCCTAGAATGGATACTTCTTATTTTGAGGCAGATAAAGATTTGATCGAACTTGCCAAGAAGACATGTGACGAAGTGAATCCAGATATCCACAGCTATGTTGGAAGAGTAGTCAGTGGTGATCAGTTTATTTCAGATAATAAGAAGAAACATTATCTGATCAATGAATTTGATGGATACTGTGCAGAGATGGAAGGTGCAGCGATGGCACAGGCAGCACATTTAAATCAGATTCCATTTATCATTCTTCGTGCGATTTCTGATAAAGCAGATCAGGAAGCAGCAGGAAGTTACGAAGAATTTGAAAAAGCGGCAATAAAACACATTGTTCGTCTGGTTCTTGGAATATTAGACAGAATGTAGTCTAACTTTGTAGGACGGTTTCTCTTAAGTTTCGATAGATATCCTTTTATAATCATAAGTAACATATATATGATGAAAAGGAGTGGTATCTATGGAAATGTTAAGGGAAACTTTTTTTATGAAAGGATTTATAACAGCAATGGTGATCGCAGTTCTTACTAAGGTCATAGTTTGGGCAAATTATCATAGATTGTTAGTATCTTCAGAAGAAATGGAGAGACCAAAACGGTATTGGATCGGCACATTAAAAAAGAAAATAGAAAACTATTATAATCTGCAAACAAAAGTGAATAATATCAGCTGTATTGTGGATAAATATTTTGAAGCGGACAAGATATTGGGGATAAATTCGTTTTTCCTGGAACAGATTCCAGGGTTTTGTGCAATTATCTGTGTAGGTCTTGGATGTCTGGGCGCTATTCGTGGAATAGCAATGAATGCAGATATTAATTTCTGGGGAAGAAATTTGATCATTGGAGTTGTATGTGGAATTTCCATCTTTATGATGGATTATTTAACAAAAATGGATCAGATGAAGAGGAAAATAAAAATTAATCTGATCAACTATTTGGAAAATATATTACCAAATCGAATGTTGAATTATACAAAAAAACAAAATTATAAAGAAAATTTAGAAAATAAGAAAAAAGAAGAGATAAAAAAAGAAAAGAAACAGGTAGCGAATATCGAAGAGCATTGGGGAGAGATTGCAAGTTCTAGAGA
>UMLM01025355.1_pt1 | contig 11657 bp, 10 predicted proteins | sample 1966571 | NCBI WGS metagenome assembly UMLM01 (sample SAMEA4836203, study PRJEB28245) | human gut metagenome | biome: gut microbiome; material: fecal sample | place: Denmark | collected 2008 | reverse complement strand
CAATCCGTAGGTATCATAGTCGAGGGCTTTTGACCCCGACATCATTTGTATATTTTATCAACAGTACCCTATTATACTATTTTTTTGTTCAAAAATCATCCATATCCGTTGACATTTTTCTAAATATCCTGTAAAATATTGATTCGTGCAGCCGGGGTGGTAGCGGTACCTTGAACCTGCAATCCGCTATAGCAGGGGTGATATTGTGCAGAGGGCGAAAGCTGGCAGAGCTGCCCCCGATAAGTGACGTTGATGTCCGGGTCTTACGCGACGGGAATCTGTGAACCGTGTCAGGTCGGGAACGGAGCAGCACTAAGCAGAACCTTCCGGGTGCCGTAAGGGTGCCTGGGCTGAGTCAACTGTCGGGGTAACGTCTGTTGGTCCAGTTCGAAGCACAATGCACTTTTAGTAACAAATAATGAAATAGAATATTGGTTATATTGGAAACGATACATTCCCCCGGAATGATGAACGAACAACACGATTCTGTTACGCTTATTATCTCAGGAGGTTTTTTTATGCCCAAAAATAAGTTTCAAGATGTAATTTTTACGATTATCATGGTATTTGTCATGGTTTATGTGATGATCTGCTACAATATCGCACTGAACATCGGCGGTATGAAGAATGAAGTATTTTTAAGTGCTTTCCACGAACTTGTCATCATGGGACCACTTGCATTTATCCTTGATTTCTTTCTTGTAGGACCATTTGCCAAAAAGAAAGCTTTTTCGATCGTAAATCCAGAAAGAGACAACCCGTTTATGATCGTGCTTGCAATTTCTGTCGTATCGATCATCGGTATGTGTCCGCTGATGAGCCTGGCTGCGACCCTGCTTTTCAAAAATGCAGGAAGTCAGTTTATTGCCGTATGGCTTGAGACGACCGCATTGAATTTCCCAATGGCATTCTTCTGGCAGCTTTGCTTTGCCGGTCCATTTGTCAGAAAGGTATTCGGACTCTTATTCAGAGAGAAGTGATTTCTTTTTCATTTTCTGCTTCGCACGAAGCTCTCTGAAAAATTGCTTCATCATCAGGCTGCATTCTTCTTCTAAGACTTTGGTCTTTACTTCAGCCTGGTGATTGAATGCCTGCACATCCAAAAGATTCAGCACCGATCCGGCACAGCCTGCCTTTGGATTCATGCAGCCCACCACCACTCTTGGAATCCGGGACTGGATGATCGCACCGGCACACATCTGACATGGCTCCAGTGTCACATAAAGAGTACATTCTTCCAGCCGCCAGTCACCCAGCTTTTTGCTGGCTTTTTTTATTGCGGAAATTTCTGCATGAGCAAGCGGACTTTTATCTGTATTGCGGCGGTTGTATCCACGGGCAATGATTTTTCCCTCATGGACGATCACGCATCCGATGGGGGTTTCTTCTAAGGCATATGCTTTTTTTGCCTGCTTCAACGCTTCTTTCATATATTTTTCATCCCGCATTTCAGCTTCTGATTGATTCTGCATTTCAATTTCTGATTGATTTTGTAATTCAGTTTCTGATTCATTCTTTAATTGTTCCATAACGGTTTCTCCTCTCACTCCATTCTTTCATAACATTCCCGGCTTTTATTTCTCTGTTCTTTTTTCTGCTCCTTTTGAATACATTATACGAAAAAGACAAGATGAAAGGTATTTTATGAACCAGGGTATTTATTATCTCTATGAATATGAAACCGGGCAGCGAAAAAGGAATCTTGGATTTTTACAGATTTCCCATCAGTACCGCTCCTGTATGATGACACTTCATCTGAAAAGTCTGCCACTCTCTCCCGGAACGGCACTGGAACTCCATGGATTTTATAACAAAGACAGGGATCTCATCCATGCTCCCTGTGCAATCCTGAACTATTCCGGTGGAAGTATTGCAACCCGGTTATCTATATCTGAGTCATTATTTCCCTGCGGGAAATCTTTTTCCGGACTTGAAGGCTTTCTTCTTTTGCCGGAAGGGAAAGCAGAACCACTCTTCTGGGCTGCCTCAGTTAATGCACTTCCTGTTGGTTTTTCACTGATTTCTGCCGAAGAACTGTCCCGGTCACCTGAAGAAGTTTCTCCTGTGGAATCGTCTCCGTCACCTGAAGAAGTTTCTCCTGTGGAATCGTCTCCGTCACCTGAAGAAGTTTCTCCTGTGGAATCGTCTCCGTCACCTGAAGAAGTTTCTCCTGTGGAATCGTCTCCGTCACCTGAAGAAGTCTCCGTTCATGCCGCAGAAATCAAACCGGAGGAAAGCGAGACAGTCGAAACTACTGGATCTGAAACTGCGGAGACCAGTTCTGAAACTGTCACTTCCGCTCCTACGACTGAGTCTGTGAAATCTGACATTGATTCTGCGGAGTCTGCCGGGACTCAGCCTGTTACTTCCACAAAGGCAGTCAGATCTGTTGATCCCGGTGATTCTGTCCATCTTGCTACTACAGCTACAGCCGGGACCAAGAATGCTGCCCCAGTTTCTGATTCCGATGACACGAAACATACCACATCCTCTGTTACAGCACGCAAGATCACGCGGGCAGAGTTATCCACACTCCCGAGGAAATTCTGGTCACTTGCCAACAATAGTTTTCTTTTACATGGTTATTATAATTATAACCACCTCCTTCTGGTCGAAGAAGATGGTCATATATGGCTTGGCGTTCCCGGCATTTATGATGCCCGTGAGGCTCGTGCTGCGGATCTGTTCGGTTTTCCTCAATTTACCAGTTCTTATGTATCCGTTCTTGAACTGGGAGATGATGAGCGGAACAACGATGCACTTTTCGGACACTGGTGCCGGTATCTCGCCACTAAATAATCCCGTTCATTTCCTGATACAGACGCTTTGCATAGCTGTCTGTCATTCCGCAGACATAATCTGTCACCAGAAGCAGGCGGAGATATAATTTCTCTGTCCTGCTTTTTCCCTGTGACTGCAGCCTGTAGGCGGTCTTATAATTATCAGAAATAAAGGATACCATACGGCTGTCCAGTGAATCCTGTTCGCTGTCCGTATTGTAATACAACACAGAACTTACAAGACGGTTCATCAGGAAATCCAGGATCGTATATTCTGCAAGCTCCATTTTATAAATCTGTCTGGATGAAAAAACTTTCCGGTAAGCAAGATCTCCGAGCAGATTCATCAGCTTTTCTGCAAATGTCCCATAAAAAAGATCCTGTCCGAATGTTCCGGCCATAATAGCTTCATAATTAGAAGTAAATCCATAGGTCACACAATTTAGTACAAATCCCTGCACACTGATGATCCAGTTCTTCACTGCGTATGCTTCAGGACTGCTGACCTGCTTCTCCACACCCCTCTGATATAACTGCCGGAGTTTTGTCGCCGGTTTGAACGGAGAATCTTCCGTTTCCTTTTCCAGCACTGCAAGCTCACTCTCAAGCTGATGATACGAAATAAATCCTTTCACAAAAGCATCCTCAATATCTGCCGTCTTATAAGCGATATCGTCTGCCGCCTCCAAAATATATGTCAGCGGATGACGGTTATTTCCCGCTCCTGTCGCTTTCGTGATCCTGTGGAACAATTCTTCATCTGCAAGATAATATCCCATCTTTTTGTCCTTGATATTTCCACTCTCTTTATCGATCCCGGTGGATGGAACAGGATATTTGATCATGGTATTCAGTAACGCATAGGTCAGATTCATTCCATGTTCGTCAACCAGATAGTGCAGCTTTGATACAAGCCTCAGTGCCTGTGCATTTCCTTCAAAATGATAGAAATCCTGCTTCATCTGTTCTGTCAGAAGATCTTCTACTCTTTCACCTTCAAACTTCAGTTCCGGCAGATTTCGTATAAACCACTCCCGGATGGCAGATTCTCCAAAATGGCCGAACGGTGGATTCCCTATATCATGGATCAGTCCCACACACTGAAGGATATGCGAGATATCTTCCTTCATCTGCGGGGTAAATCCACTGTCTTTTTTATATTTTAAAATACTCTCTCCAATATTCTGTCCCAATGACTTTCCAAGAGAAGATACTTCCAGCGAATGTGTCAGTCTTGTCCTTATAAAATCACTTTTATCCAGTGGAAATACCTGCGTCTTATCCTGAAGTCTGCGAAAAGACGCACTTCCTATGATCCGGTGGTAATCTTTTTCAAATTCACTCCGCAGATCACTGGACCTGTATTTTTCACTGCTTTCCCGCTCTCTTCGCGGTGATAATAATGTACTCCATTCCATATCCTGTATCTCCCCGGCCTGATTTTAGTCTAAATAAATCGGTGGCTCGTATGCCTTTCCAAGCAGCACTTTCTTCCGCTCCTGGTATCCGAGGAATGCCCATTCCGTCATATCTGTCCATTTATGAATCGTTCTGTCGTAAACCTGAACATATCCGATCCTTGTCGGATGCATACGCACACTGTTGGACTGATATTCTTTTCCGGTATATGGATTCACATCTCCAAGCTCACGGTCTTCCTCTTCATCAGCATGCGGGATCACCGGCTGGAACTCAGCCTCTCCCTGCTGATATTCGGCATCGCCCTGTTCATATTCCGGCTCATATCCGGCATCATTCTGCTCATATCCGGTATTTTCATATGCTGCCTCCTGATATCCTTCAGATGCATATTCCGGCTGTCCGTATTCTTCCTGCTCTTCATAGGAACTGTATCCTTCATCTGCAGCATTATTTTCCTCTGCACGATACGGTTCTTTTTCCTCTTCTGCATAAGTCTGAGTTGCTTCTACCGGTGCAGGCTCTTCTTCCACTGCCTTTTTCTTTCTTGAAAAGAAATTCAATCCTCTGAATTTTTCTTTCTTAGGCTTCTCCAGTTCTTTCTTGATTTCTTCGACCGGCTCTCCTGCCCTTACATTTTCTTCCAGATCTGAAAGTTCCTTATGGATATCATACAACTCGCCGATTGTCATATCACGCTCATCCTCACCCATTGTTTCAGGATGCAGCGGCTCCACCTGGATTGCAGGTGTTCTGTCTGCATAAATCTGTTCTGTTTCATAGTCTGAATCAGACTCCGCATCTGTTGAATAAGCTGAAACCTGCTCTGCGTCTGTTGAATAAGCTGACTCTTCTGCCGCTGAATATACCGGAGCTTCTTCCTCTGGAGAATATGCCGTCTCTTCCTCATAAACCGGGGCTTCCTCTGTATCTGCTGTCTCTTCCTCTACAGGTTCTGCTGCAATCTCCTGAGCCATAACTGCCTCTTCTGATTCTTCCGGCTCTGACGCAACTTCCTGAACCATAACTGCCTCTTCTGATTCTTCCGGCTCTGACGCAACTTCCTGAACCATAACTGCCTCTTCTGATTCTTCCGGCTCTGACGCAACTTCCTGAACCATAACTGCCTCTTCTGATTCTTCCGGCTCTGACGCAACTTCCTGTGCCACAGTTGTCTCTTCTGCCTCTGTTGATTCTGTCGGCTCTGCTTCATCCGGATCTTTATCAAAGAACAGATCCAGTTCTAACTGTTCCGGCACTCCCTCATCGGAAATGTGCTTCTTATGAGCCTTTGGTTTCTGCTCATATCTTACAACAGTTTCGCCCTGCGTCTCTTCGCTCTCTCCTTCAGCTACCATAATACTTAAATGAAACTGACATCCCAGAATCTGTGCGATCATTCTCATATCCTGCTCCTGGAAATTATCTCTTCCAAGCCGCTGCGTCAGATTCTGACGGGACATCTTCTTTCCTGTCTCTTTTTCGATCGTCTCTGCCAGTTCTTTGATCGTCATTCCTTTTCTTCCAAGAATAATCTTGACCTGTTCACCAAATGTTAAGTCTTCCATTTTGCTCCTCCTTATGTACTCCTCTTATACTCCTCAGTCTTTTATTTCCCATTGGTATCGACAGTCTTATTTTCGCCTGCCCCCTGTTTATCCATCAATCAGCCTGAAGATATTCTTCCAAGGTGATCCCCTGCTCAGTTATCTTTTTGGCCGCTTCTTTTCCTACATATCGATAATGCCACGGTTCATAAACAATCCCCGTTACATTGGATTTATCTTTTGGAAACCGCAGAATAAATCCATATTCCTGACAATGTGCCATCAGCCATTCCTGCTCGGCTGTATCTCCCTGCTTATCATCCAATCCGGTATACTGTCCGGAAATAATGTCCACCGCAAGTCCTGTCGCATGTTCACTGGTACCCGGAACTGCCACAGATTTCTTCGTCTCATCATAAGCATCCAGTGGACTGTATCCTTTACTGATCCAGTCTTTCATTGTCGTATCAAACACTTCCCGCTGGCGATCATAAGACCGGTATGCTGATGTCACATATAAATTCAGCCCCGCCTGTCTCGCATCTGCGATCATCTGCTCCAGCTCTCCGTAAATTCTTGTATCCACTGAGCACTTCTCATCCAGCTTTGTCAGAGATGCCGGTGTATAGTCTTTCGCCAGCGGATACTCTTCATTTACAAGTGCAAGCATCCAGTTCTCTGAATCTTCCTTCAGCCGGACTGCGGGTGCTTCTTTTATTTCTTTTGCAATCTTCCAGTTATTTAAATCTTTTTCAAGTCTTTCGTTCTCTTCTGTCAGCTTCTGATTTTCAGAAAGGAGTTTCTGATTCTGCTGTTCCGTGCTTTCCATCTGCCCTGCCACTGCAATTCCCATCAGGACTATCAATCCCACTGCCGCACACAACATCGAAAAAGATCGTCTGAAACTCTCATTTTTCATTTCTCTACTCTTTTAAATATCTTACTTCAAATGTCTCGATCGTAATCGCCTTATTAAAGAATGATCCCTGTGCATAATCACATCCCAGTTCTTCCAGTACATTCACCTGATCCTGCGTCTCCACACCGGATGCCATGACCACGGCACCAAGCTGACGGCAGATATCGATCACCGCTTTTGCAACAAGCCTGCTTCTCCGGTTTCCGACTAAATTTGAAATCACACTTTTATCCAGCTTCAATCCATCAAATTCCATCAGTGAAAGAATGGAAAAGCTGGAATTTTTTGACCCGAAATGATCCAGGATCACCCGGACATTCGCCTTCCGGATCTTACTGCTGGTCTCTGCCAGCATCTCCTGATTCATGTCGGCATAAGATTCGGATACCTCTACTTCGAGATATTCACAACGGACACGATACCGATCTATAAGCTTCTCCATCTCTTCGATTAGATTGTCCTGTCTTAATGTCGTGCCTGCAAAATTGACAGAAACCGGAATCATCGGGAGATTGTCCAGCTCCCATCTGTGCAGGGTCTTGCAGACCTCCTCAAAAACATACAGATCCAGATAATGGGACAGTCTTGTCTCTTCCAGAAGATTAATATATCTTCCCGGTTCCATGATTCCAAGATCCTTGTGGTGGTAGCGTACGACTGCCTCTGCTCCTGCCACATTGCCGGTCGCCACATCAATCTTCGGAACAAGACATACGATAAATCTGCCTTCCTCAATATCCTCCAGAAGATCCTGCTTGATGATCGGTTCATGATGACCCTTCCGCAGATTCTTATAATACTTTTTCTTCTCTTCACGCATCATGTTCTCGGCACTTAAAACCAGTGCATCCACATCAATGTCGATCTTCTCCCATGCACAGCCAAGAGAAGCAAGTCCGAGACTGATATTATCCAGCTTCGTATACGTGCCGTGTACCTGCTTCATAAACTCTTCGTATGTGATATTTTCCACCAGAACCAGGTACTCATCCCCGGTCATACGATATACATTTGCAGTATGGAAATACTCTTCCAGCACTTCCCCGACACGGATCACTACTTCATCTCCGTAATCTCTTCCAAATTCCTTATTAAAATTCTTAAGACCGTTAATATCTACCGATACTGCACCTAATGAATTTAACTCATCGGGATTTATATCCGTTGTATAAGAAACAAAACTGTTTCTATTGTATAGTCCCGTAAGCTTGTCATGATAACTCAGATACTCCTGCTGCTTCTGAAGCTTCTGTAAAGTAATGGCCTCCGGAAGATACGCCAGAACGCTCCGCAGCAGATCCACTTCGCATCCTCCACGGTGAACCCCTACTGCTGCAAGAATTGCCACAGTATTCTCATCCAGTCTCCTGAAGACACTGTAGCTGTCCTCCGTGGTGTCCGTAATCTCCTGTTCCATCCAGCGTGGCCGTTGATCCTTCGGCAGCATCTTGATCTTATCCCTCTGCCATGGCACATGCTTGGCACACCACTCATAAATCACATCAATATCTTCATATTCTTTTTCAATATAATATACATACTCGGAGTCATAATGTTCACGTACCGTACTCAGTACATCATTCATAATCTCTACGAGAGAACGCGGATTATCTCTATCACTCATACAAATATCTCCCCTTGTCTCTATTACTATGGTTCTTCTGCCCATACTCAGACATAATTAATTGTAGTATAATCCATACGAAAACGCAATAAAAAAGATTCCTTTATCACAAAAAAGGGATCCCAGGCAGGCTGACACCTGCCTGGGTTTGTACGACAAAAGAGATGTACATTGCAGACCTTTGTCCTTCCATGCACATCTCTTCCATTAAGAAATATAATCTTATATTTTCACTTTGCTTACAAGTTCCATTTTTTATCCTGCGACAGACGCAGTCGGTTCATTGCTCTTGCCAGCGAAGCCTGCGTATGATAATACTGCTGAATACTCTGCTTCTGACGAAGCTGTTCTTCTGCCCGCTCTTTCTGCTCTCTTGCACGACGTACATCAATATCTTCCGGCTTCTCCGCTGTATCTACGATCAGAGTTACACGGTTATTTACAATCTCCGCAAATCCTGTTCCTACAGCAATCTCTTTCCATTCCGTCCCGTCAACGTTCATCCGGGCAATCCCGACTGTCACCGCGATCACCATATTCTCATGATGGGCAAGGATTCCTTTCTCACCATCCGGTGCCGGAATAGTCAGTTTCTGACATCTTCCTGCATAGAACACTCCGTCACTCGCTATGATTTTAAGACCAAATGTATCCATATGCACTCACCCCGTTATTATGCCTGTGCCTCTTCTGCTTCAGCTTTTGCCTTTGCAATGACATCGTCGATCGTTCCAACATTAAAGAATGCACTTTCCGGATATTCATCCATCTCTCCGTCAATGATCATCTTGAATCCACGGATCGTTTCTTTCAGCGGTACATATTTTCCCGGGATTCCCGTAAATGTCTCCGCTACAAAGAACGGCTGAGAAAGGAATCTCTGAATCTTTCTTGCACGCATAACAGTTGCCTTATCCTCATCTGATAACTCTTCCATACCAAGGATGGCAATGATATCCTGCAATTCTTTATATTTCTGAAGAATTGCGATTACTTTATTTGCAACCTCATAATGTTCTTCTCCAACTACATCTGCTTCCAGAATACGGGAACTGGACTCCAGCGGATCTACTGCCGGATAAATTCCCTGCTCAACGATCTTTCTTGAAAGTACAGTTGTCGCATCCAGATGGGCAAATGTTGTTGCCGGGGCCGGGTCAGTCAGGTCATCGGCAGGTACATAGACCGCCTGAACGGATGTAACTGAACCGTTCTTTGTTGATGCGATACGCTCCTGAAGCTCACCCATCTCGGTAGCCAGTGTCGGCTGATAACCAACGGCTGAAGGCATACGGCCAAGAAGTGCGGATACCTCAGATCCTGCCTGTGTAAAACGGAAAATATTGTCAATGAAGAGAAGCACGTTCTGATGCTGCTCATCACGGAAATATTCTGCCATCGTCAGTCCTGTCTCAGCGACACGCATACGTGCTCCAGGTGGCTCATTCATCTGTCCGAATACCAGTGCTGTCTTATCCAGTACTCCTGATGCCTTCATTTCTGTCCAGAGGTCATTTCCCTCACGGGAACGCTCTCCGACTCCTGTAAAGATGGAATATCCGCCATGCTCCGTGGCAATGTTACGGATCAGCTCCTGAATCAATACAGTCTTACCTACACCGGCTCCACCGAACAGACCGATCTTACCACCTTTTGCATAAGGTGCAAGAAGGTCGATAACCTTGATTCCTGTCTCAAGAATCTCTACAACCGGACTTTGCTCTTCAAATGTTGGTGGCTCTCTGTGGATGACCCATTTTTTTGAATCAGTGATCGGCTCGCCATTGTCGATTGTCTCACCGAGTACATTGAACAGTCTGCCCAGTGTCTGCTCACCGACAGGTACCTGAATACCCGCTCCGGTCGCTGTGACTTCCATATCCTTGCAAAGTCCTTCGCTGGCGGCAAGCATCAGGCAGCGTACCTCATTATTTCCGAGGTGCTGTGCAACCTCCATGATGCATTTCTTTCCGTTATTTTCAACTTCAAGAGCATCTTTGATAAAAGGAAGGTCGCCGTTCTCAAATACTACGTCAACGACAGGTCCCATAACCTGTACAATTCGTCCTTTATTCATGTCTCTATCTCGCTTTCTGTATCTGTCCTAAACAGTTACCTTAACTCTTCTTCTGCTGTGCTCTCGCACCACTGCAGACTTCCGTGATCTCCTGCGTAATGGCTGCCTGCCTTGCTCTGTTATAGAGGATCGACAGTTCCTTGATCAGCTCCTGGGCACTGTCCGTTGCCGATTTCATCGCCATCATACGTGCATTGTGTTCACTTGCATATGCCTCTACCAGACAACCATAGATCATACCGTTGATATAGCTTGGTACAATACTGTTCATGACCGCCATCGGTGATGGATTCAGTTCGATTTCCTCACGGTACATATTCAGTGGCATCTTCATCTCACCGAAATCACTTCTCTCCAAAGGAAGCAGTTTCATGACTTCCGCTTCAGCCTGCACCGAATTTTCCATTCTCGTGTAAACCACGTAAACCTCATCCAGCTCCCTGTTGCGGAACTGCTCCAGGATCACTCCCGAAATGTCCCTCGCACGATGCATGGTCGGTCTCTGAACTGTATATTTAAAGTTTGTATCAATCTCTACATCACGTTTGGCAAAATAATGTCTTCCGAGTTCTCCGACAATGAACAGCTTATGCTGTCCCGGCTTCGCCAGGATTTCTTCTTCCAACTTTACAATGTTATGGTTGTAAGCTCCGGCGAGACCCTTATCCGCCGTGATCACGATCGATCCGATCTTTCGTTCTTCTGCCGGGATCTCTTCTCTCTGATTGAAATAACTGTGATGCAGTTCCGGCATATGACGGAGAATACGGCTGATCTCACCCTGAAGTGCATAGAAATACGGCTCTGTATCTGCCAGCTTTTTCCTTGCCTGCGTCAGCTTTGAAGAAGAGATCATATACATTGCATTGGTAATCTTCATCGTGTCCTTGACACTGTTGATCCTGCTCTGTATCTCTCTGATATTTGCCATATTAACACCTGCTCTTCTTAAATTCCTTTGCCGTCTCTACGATCTTTGTGATCAATTCCTCTGACAATACTTTCTTGTCCTCGATCTCCTGACCGATCTCCGGATGCTCTGTATCAAAATAACGAAGCATATCTGCCTGGAATGATTTGATCTTTGTCTTTTCTACTCCAAGAAGTACTTTATGCGTTGCTGCACAGAGTGTGATTACCTTCTCATGCAGTGAAAGCGGATGATATAATGGCTGCTTCAGAAGTTCCATCAGACCACTTCCATATTCCAGTTGTTCCTTGGTTGCCGCATCCAGATCAGAACTGAACTGCGTAAACACTTCCATTTCACGATACTGTGCAAGATCGATAC
>UMLM01051919.1_pt1 | contig 11677 bp, 8 predicted proteins | sample 1966571 | NCBI WGS metagenome assembly UMLM01 (sample SAMEA4836203, study PRJEB28245) | human gut metagenome | biome: gut microbiome; material: fecal sample | place: Denmark | collected 2008 | reverse complement strand
CAGCCACGCACTCCGACCATGGCCGTCAGATCTGCCACACGCTGTATCAGGCGAAAGAGGGCGGCTCTTATCAGGTCAAGGATCCGGAAAAGCTCCTGAAGATCGCCCACGAGTGGGGCATCGAGACCGAAGGCAAGGACCTCTATGATCTGGCGCACGAAGTCGCCGAGACCGGCCTGATGGAATACGGCAAGCCGTTCGGCGTGCAGCGCTATCTGAAGCGTGCACCGGAGCACACCCAGGAGCTCTGGCACAAGGCCGGCATCGAGCCGCGCGCGATCGACCGTGAGGTCTCGCAGTCGATGCACATGACGCACATGGGCTGTTCCTCGCTGCCCGAGGCGCTGATCAAGCAGTCTCTGCGCGCGGGCCTGTCCGACGGCTGGGGCGGCTCCATGATGGGCACCGAGTTCTCCGACATTCTGTTCGGCACGCCGCGTCCCGTTGACACCACCGCCAACATCGGCGTCATGGAAAAGGACATGGTCAACATCGTTGTCCACGGCCACGATCCTTCCCTGTCCGAAATGATCGTCATGTACTCCCAGGATCCGGAGATGGTCGCCCTCGCCAAGGAAAACGGCGCGAAGGGCATCAACATCTGCGGCGTCTGCTGCACCGGCAACGAAGTTGCGATGCGTCAGGGCATCCCGATGGCCGGCAACTTCCTGCAGCAGGAGAACGTCGTGCTGACGGGCGCCTGCGAAGCGATCGTCGTCGACGTGCAGTGCATCTTCCCGGCACTTGGCCCGCTCTCCAAGTGCTTCCACACCAAGTTCATCACCACCTCCCCGATCGCCCGGATGCCGGACTCTGACTTCATCGAGTTCAACGAGGCCACCGCGGCGGACAACGCCAAGGCGATCATCAAGATGGCGGTTGAAAACTTCAAGAACCGCAAGCCCGAGCTGGTCAACATTCCCCAGCTCAAGACCAAGGCCCGCGTCGGCTACTCTGTCGAGGCCATCAAGAAAGAGCTCGACGGCGTCACGAACAGCCATGTCGACATCACCGGCACGACGAAGCCGCTGGTCGACGTTGTGAAGTCCGGCGTTCTGCGCGGCGCTGTCGCGATGGTCGGCTGCAACAACCCGAAGGTTCGCCCGGACACCGCGCACATTGAGCTGATGAAGAAGCTGCTCAAGAACGACATCATCGTCATCGTCTCCGGCTGCTCCGCACAGGCTGCGGCCAAGGCCGGTCTGATGGACCCGGACGCCGGCGAGATGTGCGGCGAAGGTCTGAAGCGCGTCTGCAAGCTGGTCGGTATCCCGCCCGTGCTGCATATGGGTTCCTGCGTCGATATTTCCCGTATGATGATCCTCGCGTCCGACATCGCGAAGGACTGGGGCATCAACATCTCCCAGATCCCGCTGTGCGGCTGCGCACCGGAATGGATGTCCGAGAAGGCCGTCTCCATCGGCAACTACGTCGTCGCCACCGGCATCGAGACCTACCTCGGCGTCGATCCGTACTCCAAGGGTTCCTCCGAGATCACGGAGCTGCTCCAGGGCGAGACCGGCTGCAAGGAATGGGTCGAGGCGAACTTCGTCGTCGAGAAGGACATCGAAAAGCTGGGCGACCGTATGATCGAGTCCATCGAGGCCAAGCGCAAAGCCCTGGGTATCTAAGATATTTTTACTTACGACTAGAGTTTAGAAGGTTTTTCCAATGAAAGTAGCGATCACCGGCAAAGGCGGCGTCGGCAAGACGACGCTGTCCTCCACACTGGCCCGGCTCTATGCCGACGAAGGGCGCACCGTTCTGGCCGCCGACGTCGACCCGGACGCCAATCTCGGATTGGCGCTGGGCATGACCGAGGAAGAGGTCAACTCCATCGTCCCCGTTTCTAAGATGAAGCAGCTCGCCAAGGAGCGCACCGGCGCGAACGATATGAACTCGTTCTACAAGCTCAATCCGCAGGTCTCGGATCTGCCGGATAAGCTGGCGAAGGAGATCAACGGCGTCAAGCTGCTCGTGATGGGCACAGTCGACACCGGCGGAAGCGGCTGCGTCTGCCCGGAGCACGTGATGCTCAAGGCCATTTTGACAAGCCTCACGTTCCGCAAGGACGACGTCGTCATCATGGACATGGAGGCAGGCTTGGAGCATCTGGGCCGCGGCACGGCGAGCATGATGGATCAGTTCATCGTGGTCATCGAACCGGGCGCGCGAAGCGTACAGACCTATGAGCGCATCAAGCAGCTCGCGGCCGATATCGGCGTGACGAAGGTGCGCGTCGTGGCAAACAAGATCCGCGACGAGTCTGACCGCGCGTTCATCCGCTCCCGCATCCCGGAGGAGGATCTGCTGGGCTTCATCCGCTACAACGCCGACGTCATCGACGCCGACCGGAAGGGCCTTTCTCCCTACGATCAAAGCCCCGAGGCGCTGGAGGATATCCGCGCCATCAAGGCAAAGATCGACGCGCAAGAACGAAACTGAAAGGAATGATTACCTACAATGAAGACATTGTTTGAAAGAGTCTTCAACGGCTCCGACGAGATGTTCGCGAAGGCCGAAGAAGAAGTCAACAAGATCGTTGCAGAGGTTGGCCGCGACGCCGCGCTGACCATGCCCTCCACCGCCTACTTCCTGGCCTGTATCTATGCCTACATCGGCAAGAAGGTCACGAACGTCGGCGAATTGCAGGACGCGCTGGCCGATGTCAAGGCCATGATGCTCCGCGAGCCGCGCACGAACTCCATCTTCCAGTCCGGCGTCGGCACCGCCATCGCCGCGGAGATGATCGAAGCCTGTAAGTACGTCAAGACCGACGCTCCTTACGAAGGCACCAACTATCACGGCCATTTCACCGACGCGGAAGTCCGTGAGCTGGGCGTGCCGCTGGTCACCGGCGATATCCCCGGCTTCGTCGTCATGATCGGGCCGGCTCCTTCCACGGAAGAAGCCGTTGAGACCATCAAGGGCTATCAGAGCCGCGGCATTTTCGTGTTCCTGATCGGCGGCATCATTGAGCAGGCCGTCGAGGCGGGCCTGTCCATGGGCTTCCCCGTCCGTGTCGTCCCCGTCGGCGAAGAGATCTGGTCGGTCGGCCATGTCATCTCCCTCGTCGTGCGTGCGGCCATGATCTTCGGCGCGATCCAGCCGGGCGACGTGGAAGGCTTCCACAAGTACACCTTCGAGCGCATCAACGCGTTCGTCAACGCCTACAAGCCGGTCAACGACATCACCGTCGCCTGCGGCGCGGGCGCGATCAAGCTGGGCTTCCCCGTTATCACGAATGACCACGACGATATGTGGGCCGTGCCGAAGTCCCTGATCATCTACGACGACACCAAGGACTGGATCGACACCTCCATCGAGGCGCGCGGCATCAAGCTGAAGATCACGAAGATCGACATCCCGGTCTCCTACTCCTCCGCGTTCGAAGGCGAGATCATCCGCAAGGGCGACATGCAGATCGAAGTCGACGGCTCCCGCAAGGACTGCTTCGAGCTGGTCGTCACGAAGGACGCCTCCGAGGTCGAGGATCACAAAATCGTCGTCGAGGGTCCCGAGCTGGATGAGCTGGAATGCGGCTCCAAGATTTCCCTGAGCTACACCGTCGAGGTTGCGGGCAAGAACATGCAGCCCGACTTCGAGCCGGTCTTCGAGCGTAAGATCCACCAGTTCCTGAACTGCGTTGAGGGTCTGATGCACACCGGCCAGCGCGACATGATCCGCGTGCGTATCAGCAAGGCCGACTTTGAGGCTGGCTTCCGCTTCCGCCACATCGGCGAAGTCCTGTACGCGAAGATCAAGTCCGAATTCGACACCGTTGTTGACAAGTGCCAGGTCAAGATCGTCGTCGGCGACGAGCCGAACGCTGCGCTGCGCAAGCACGCGAACGAGGTCTTCGACAAGCGCGACGAGCGTCTGAAGAGCATGACCGACGAATCTGTGCCGGTGTTCTACTCCTGCATCATGTGCCAGGCGTTCTCTCCGAGCCACGTCTGCATCGTCACGCCGGAGCGTCTCGGCCTCTGCGGCGCTGTGTCCTGGCTGGACGCCAAGGCCACCAATGAGCTTGACCCGCAGGGTCCCTGCCAGGTCGTCACCAAGGAGCGCTGCCTCGACGAGCGTACCGGCCGGTACGAAGACGTCGACGAGGCCGTCGCGGAATATTCCCACGGTGCGCTGGAGCATGTCACGCTGTACTCCCTGCTCGAGGACCCGATGACCTCCTGCGGCTGCTTCGAGTGCATCTGCGGCATTGAGCCGTGCTCGATGGGTGTTGTCATCACCTGCCGTGAGTATGCCGGCATGACCCCGCTGGGCATGACGTTCTCCGAAATGGCCTCCATGACGGGCGGCGGCGTGCAGACCCCGGGCTTCATGGGCCACGGCAAGCACTACATCGCATCCCACAAGTTCCTGAAGGCCGAGGGCGGCGTGGCTCGTCTGGTCTGGCTGCCGAAGGAACTGAAGGATCAGATCCGCGACAAGCTGAACGAAACCGCGAAAGAGCTGTACGATATCGACAACTTCGCCGATATGGTTGCAGACGAGACCAACTGCCCGTCCGGCGATCCCGAAGAGCTGCTGGCGTACCTCACCGAGGTCGGCCACCCGGTTCTCGGCATGGAGCCGCTGGATATGTAATCATGATTTCGATGCGCGCGGGCAACCGCCCGTGCGCATCCTGCAAGGGAGCGGAGTGATCCGCTCCCTTATGTATGCTGCTGCTCCGGTTGGAGCCTTGCATTGGATAGGAATGGAGTCTATGTGGGTTTTGTATGCGTTTGGTTCGGCGCTGTTTGCAGGCTTGACGGCCATCCTCGCAAAATGCGGCATCCGTAAGACGGATTCAACGGTCGCGACCGCCATCCGGACAATCGTGGTGCTGGCGTTTTCGTGGGGGATGGTCTTTCTCGTTGGGTCGGAGGCGCAGCTGGCAGAGATCAGCGGCCGGACGCTGCTGTTTCTGGTGCTGTCGGGCCTGGCAACCGGTGCGAGCTGGCTCTGCTATTTCCGGGCCTTGCAGATCGGCGACGTAAACAAGGTCGTGCCGGTCGACAAGTCCAGCACGGTATTGACCATTTTGCTGGCGGTGCTGTTTCTGCACGAAACGCTGAGCTGGACGCGCGGGATCGGCATGGTCTGCATCGCGGCAGGCACGCATCTGATGATCGAGAAAAAACAGTCCACTGGGGCGGCCAAAGCGGGCGGAAGCTGGCTTTTGTACGCAGCCGGATCGGCTGTGTTCGCAAGCCTGACGTCGATCCTCGGCAAGATCGGCATTACGGGTGTGGAGTCCAACCTCGGGACGGCCATTCGGACGGGCGTAGTCCTGATCATGTCGTGGATGATGGTGTTCGTCACGGGAAAGGGCGCGCAGGTGCGCAAGATCCCGAAAAATGAGCTGGGCTTCATCTGCCTGTCCGGACTTGCCACGGGCGGAAGCTGGCTCTGCTATTACAAAGCCTTGCAGGATGGGCCGGCCAGCGTCGTCGCGCCGATCGACAAGCTGAGCATCCTCGTGACCATTCTGTTCTCCTACCTCGTGTTCCACGAGAAGCTGAGCAAAAAGGCGGCGGTTGGGCTGATCCTTGTGGTCGGCGGGACGCTGCTGATGTTGTTCTAACATATCAGAACCCCCGCCTCGCGCATGTGCGCGGGGCGGGGGTTTATCAATCTACATGTTTGGTGGCAATGATGGGAACGCCGGTTCCGGCGGCATCTGGCAGAAGGACGTCGCCAATGCGGACGGGTGCGGGGACGGTCAGGCCGCGGAGCGCGTCGATGACGGCAAAGATCTTCTCCTTCGGAATGTCAGACGCGGTCTTACAGCTGACGGTGTGCGCGCCGGTTTTGCTGCCAGTCACGGCGACAGAGGTTGTGACGATGCGTGTCGGGTGCGTGACTTCCTTTTCCGCGTACTGTGCGCCGCGCTTGCAGGTGTTGCCGGTGATGGACTGAACGGCGCCGCTGTCCAGCGTCACCTCGATCTGACAGCCGAGGGGGCAGTTGATACAGGTCAATGTTCGCTTTTCCATGATTTACGCCTCCTCAATGCTGATTTTGATGTCCTGGACGTTCGGGTGCGCGGCAAACATCGCGGGCGTCAGCACGACCTGCTCCATCTCGCCGGGCGCGAGGATGGGGCGTTTCTTCTGCACGACCGGTTCACCGTCGAATGTGACGACAACGCGGCGATTTTGCATCACGCTGCCGACGCGGAAGCGGACGGTCAGGTCTTCGCGGATGCGCGATGGGTCGAGCGTGGCGGGGACGGTATAGCGCGCGCCGCCGGAGATGGCGATGGGGATCTCATGCGCGGCGGTCTCCCCTTCCGCAGCGTAATTTGCGGCAGCGCGGCCCGCCGCAGCCGCTTCCTGACTGACGTAGTCGACCAGATCGTGAACGTGGAGAACGTTGCCGCAGGCGAAGACGCCGGGAACGGACGTTTCGAGCCGCTCGTTGACCAACGGGCCGTTCGTCACGGGGCTGATGTCCGCGCCGAGGGCGCGCGTCAGCTCATTTTCCGGGATGAGTCCGCAGGAGAGCAGGAGCGTATCGCAGTCGTAATGGCGCTCGGTGCCGGGGATGGGGCGGCGGTCGGCGCCGACCTCGGCGATCGTCACGCCGGTGACGCGCTCGCGGCCCTCGATGTCGACGACGGTGTGGCTGAGGTAGAGCGGAATGCCAAAATCGTCGAGGCACTGGACGATATTGCGCTTCAGGCCGCCGGAATACGGCATCAGCTCCGCAACGGCGAGGACTTTTGCGCCCTCGAGCGTCATGCGGCGGGCCATGATGAGGCCGATGTCGCCGCTGCCAAGGATGACGACGCGGCGGCCAACCATGCGGCCCTCGATGTTGACAAGGCGCTGCGCCGTCCCGGCGGAGTAGATGCCCGCAGGACGGAAGCCGGGGATGTTCAGTGCGCCGCGTGGCCGTTCGCGGCAGCCCATGGCGAGGATGACGCTCTTCGCCTGAATTGTAAAGCAGCCGTCTATCGAGTTGAGTGCGGTGACGGTCTTGTCCGGCGCGATGCTGAGCACCATGGTGTTCAGGAGGAACGGGATGTTCCGCTGCGCAGCCTGATCGATGAATCGTTGGGCATATTCCGGGCCGGTCAGCTCCTCCTGGAAGGTGTGGAGGCCGAAGCCGTTGTGGATGCACTGGTTGAGGATGCCGCCGAGCTGCGCATCGCGCTCCAGAATCAGGACGTTTTGGCAGCCCGCGTCGTGCGCGGCAATCGCCGCGGCAAGGCCCGCCGGGCCGCCGCCGATGATGAGCACGTCGACCTGTTTCATTTCGTTCCCTCCTTCGGATAGCCGGTCAGCAGCTGCGAATGGCCGCCGGATTTTGTGATCTCCGCTTCGTCGACGCCGAGCTCCCGCGCCAGAAGGGCCATGACCTTCGGCGAGCAGAAGCCCGCCTGGCAGCGGCCCATGCCTGCGCGGGTGCGGCGTTTCACGCCGTCGAGGCTGCGTGCGCCGGGGACGCGATGGATTGCGTCGACGATCTCCCCTTCCGTGACCTGCTCGCAGCGGCAGATGATGCGGCCGTAGGCCGGGTCGCGCGCGATCAGGGCGTTGTAGTCCTCGCGGGAGAGCGTCTTTGGGTCGAGGATTCCGGTGCGTGTTCCGACAAAGTCGGTATTTTCTGCAAGCGAAAGCTTCGCTTGCAGGAGGTCTGCGGTATACTCACCGATGGCCGGTGCGGAGCTGAGTCCGGGCGATTCGATGCCCGCGCAGTCGAAGAAGCCGGGTGCGTCCGGACATTCGCCGAGGATGAATTCGTGGCCATCCTCGTGGGCACGGAGGCCGGCAAAGCTCGTGATGACCTGACGGATGGGCAGATTTTGCATGGTAGTCCCGGCCTTGGCGATCAGCTCATCGAGGCCGGCGGCGGTGGTGTTCGTGCCGTCCTTGTCCTCGATGTCGATGGCCGTCGGCCCGACGATGGTGTTGCCGTGGACGGTCGGGCTGACGAGGACGCCCTTGCCGTATTTCCCGGGAAGCTGAAAAACCGTGTGCTGTGCAAAGTCGCCGGTCGTCTTGTCGAGCAGGCAATAGTCGCCGCGGCGCGGCGCGATATGCAGCTTGCGCGCGCTGACCTGATTGTGCAGCACGTCGGCGTAGACGCCCGCCGCGTTGACAACGGCGCGGGTCTCGAACGTGCCGCAGTTCGTCTCGATGACCCAATGGCCGTTTTCGGGGCGGATGGCGGTGACCTTCGTGTTGAACTGGAAGCGGACGCCGTTGGCGGCGGCATTTTCCGCCAGCGCGATGGTCAGGCCGAAGGGACAGACGATCGCGCCGGTCGGCGCCCAGAGGGCCGCGACCGCGTCTGGAGAGATGTTCGGCTCGAGTTCGCGCAGGCGGTCCCGCTCGACGATCTCGAGGCCGGGCACGCCGTTTTTCACGCCGTTTTCGTAGAGGGCGTTCAGGCGCGGGCGGTCGGATTCTGACATGCAGACGACAAGGCTGCCGCTGCGGCGATATGGGAAGTCCAATTCACGGGACAGCGGCTCCATCAGCTCGCTGCCGCGCAGATTGAATTTTGCCATCAGGCTGCCGTGCGCGGCGTCGAAGCCCGCGTGGACGATGGCGCTGTTGGCCTTGCTGGTGCCGCAGCAGACGTCCTCCTCACGCTCGAGCACGAGGAAGCTCCCCTGACAGCGGCTGAGATACCGGGCGACGGCGCAGCCCGTCACGCCCGCGCCGACAATGATCACATCATACATAAAATCACCTCAAAATGATCGTTTTTGTAAATAAAAATTGAAAAAACGGTAGACCAAATAGACTACCCGGTGGGGCGGTCTGGTCTGCCGTTCTCTGTAACTCACGGTGAATAATTTGTTTTTTGCGCCCCCATTCTTTTCTTTCTCTTGATAGAGAAAGAAAAGAATCGCCGGGGCGGCGAAAACTCCATATCCGCAGCCTTCTTCTTCCTTCCCAAATTGCGACCGTTTCACTGGGTCACAATTTGGCCATTTGGAATTTTACAACGCCGCACGCGATCTTGATGATGGCGGACAGACGGAATTTTGTGGATACGGTTTGTAGGGGCGGACGCCCCTGTCCGCCCGGCGCGCTGCACATCCGAAATGCGAAGCCCTTCGGCGAGATCGTACTGCCCTACGGGCCGACAGAGTCGTCGGCCCCTACAAGGTGCAGTGGAAAAAGAATGGGGGCGCGAATGTTACTCCTCTTTTGCCCAGTCGAAAGCGCGCTGGACGGCGCGATGCCAGCCATGGAGGCGCGCGTCGCGCGATTTTGCGTCGAGCTGCGGCTCGAATGTGCGGTCGACGGCCCAGATCTTGCGGATCTCCGCCTGATCGCGCCAGAAGCCGACCGCAAGGCCCGCAAGATAGGCCGCGCCCATCGCCGTGGACTCCACGCACGTGGGCCGGAGCACCGGCGCGCCGATGACGTCCGCCTGCGTCTGCATCAGGTAGTTGTTGGCACTGGCTCCACCGTCGACCTTGAGGCTCGCGAGCGCGATGCCGGAGTCGGCGCGCATCGCGTTCAGCACGTCGTAGGTCTGGTAGGTCAGCGAGTCGAGCGTGGCGCGGACGATGTGCGCCCGGTTACAGCCGCGCGTCAGGCCGACGATCGCGCCGCGCGCATATTGATCCCAATAGGGGGCGCCAAGGCCCGTGAACGCCGGGACGACGTAGCAGCCGTTCGTGTCCGCGACCTCCTGCGCGACCGCCTCGGACTCCGCCGCGTTCGCGATCAGCTTCATCTCATCGCGCAGCCACTGGATGGCTGCGCCGGCAACAAAGATCGAGGCTTCAAGCGCATAGGTCACCTTCTCGCCGAGGCCCCAGGCGATCGTGGTGACGAGGCCATTTTGCGAGAAGACCGGTTTTTCGCCCGTGTTCATCAGCAGGAAGCAGCCCGTGCCATAGGTATTTTTGGCCTCGCCGGGCTGGAAGCAGGTCTGGCCGAAGAGGGCCGCCTGCTGGTCGCCCGCCGCGCCGGTGATCGGAATTTCGCCGCCGAGAAGCGACGGGGCGGTCGTGCCGAACAGGCCGCTGGAGGGCAGCGGCTTTGGCAGCATGGAGCGCGGGATGTTCAGCTCGGCCAGAATTTCCTCGTCCCAGTCGAGCGTGTTGATGTTGAAGAGCATCGTGCGCGAGGCGTTGGAATAATCGGTGACGTGGGCGCGGCCGCCGGTCAGCTTCCAGATGAGCCACGTCTCGACCGTACCGAACAGCAGCTCGCCCTTCGCGGCGCGTTCGCGCACACCGGGGACGTTTTCCAGCAGCCAGTGCAGCTTCGTCGCGGAGAAGTAGGCGTCGAGCACAAGGCCGGTCTTTTCCCGGAAACGGGCGGTCAGGCCGCGGGCACGCAGCTCGTCGCAATATTCACTCGTCCGGCGGCACTGCCAGACGATGGCATGGTGCACCGGCTCACCGGTGGCCTTGTCCCAGACGATGGTTGTCTCGCGCTGGTTCGTGATGCCGATGGCGGCGATGTCCGCCGCCGCAGCTCCGGCCATCTGCATCGCCTCGACCGCGACGCCGAGGAGCGTCGCCCAGATCTCATTGGCATCGTGCTCCACCCAGCCGGGCTGCGGGAAATACTGCGTAAATTCGCGCTGCGCGACGGAGACGATCCGCCCCGCGCGGTCGAAGAGGATACATCGGTTGGACGTCGTACCCGAATCGAGGGCCATCATGTACTTTGGCATAGTCATTCTCCTTACATCGACCATACGGCCGGGTCTGTGGTGGATATGGCGAGCGCTCCGGCTTCCAATGCCTGCAAAATCTCCGCTTTCTGCGTGATGAGTCCTCCGGTCAGCACCGGGAGTCCTGTCTGCTCCCGCACGCGGCGGATCATCGGCGGCATCAGGCCCGGCAGAATGTCGAGCGCGTCCGGGCGGATACGGCCGGCCGCGACGAGATTGTCGAGCGCGATGGAGTCGATCAGAAATGCGCGCAGGGCCGTGAACAGGCCGAGGCTTTTGGCGTATTGGATGAGGTTCGTATGCGTGGAGATGACGCCGTCGGCCCGCGTACTCTGCCGGATGAAATCGACGGCGACCTCTTTGGAGGCGAGACCGGTCACGCGGTCGAGATGGACGACGGCAAATTTATTGGCCGCGCGGATGCGGTCGACGATCGTGGGGATCGAGCAGACGTCGCCAAAGAGCGTGAAGACCATGCGCACATCGGACGCCAGGCAGGCGTCCAGCCCCGCCTCGTCGCGCACGGCCGCGATGATTGGGCAATCCTGCAAAGCGTCGTAAAAGCGCTGTTCCATGGCCGCACCTCCAATAAAAATGAGCACAGAAACAAGACGGCGGGTCGGCCGTTTGTTCCCCTGCTCACGTCTCAGGTTTCTTTATTGGTTTGATTGTAGCACAAACAGGCGGGATTTGCAAGCAATAGGAGAAAATTGACAAATATTTTTTGCCGTGGTATAATGAAAATGCTCTGAAAAGAGCCTTAGAGCATCACCACACCACGGTAGGCGGTTTGCCCCTCCTCGGAGGGGACTTCTGCCCCCTCCGCAAGAGATGGGGGTGACATGGTTACATACGGTGAATTGTTTCAATTCTGCCTTGTGCTGATCGGCGTCATCAGTTTGATCGCTCAGATCATAAACAAGGGCTGAAGCAATCGGATGTTTTTCGGTGCGAAAAAATGCCCCGCTGCGGGTAGTGGCGCATAAGACAGGTTTATAAGGTTTAGAGAGAACAGCGTGGC
>UMLM01020320.1_pt1 | contig 11784 bp, 9 predicted proteins | sample 1966571 | NCBI WGS metagenome assembly UMLM01 (sample SAMEA4836203, study PRJEB28245) | human gut metagenome | biome: gut microbiome; material: fecal sample | place: Denmark | collected 2008 | reverse complement strand
GATATTATGGAAATTGTGCCGGATTCGCGTGAAAACGCATGATCAAGTCCGCTTTATAGGACAGCCAATATGATATGATAACAATGAGCTTGGGAGACAGGCTCGGATGGAGAAGCGAATGGGACGATCTCTGATTTATAACGGAACGATCACGGCGGAACAGTTCCTCTTCTATGAAATCCGCATTGCATCGAAATATTACCTCGACGGGACATCCGTGGAGGACGCTATCGAAGAAATCAAAAAGAACAATCTGTTTCAATACCCGACCGAGCGTCTTGTTGCCCGTATGGTGCGAAGCTGCTATAAGCGGCTGGACGCATTAGACGATGAACAGCTTCGGCAGGAATTATCATCGGCTCCGCCTGAGATTGCAAAGCAGATCAACCTCTATGCCATGATGCGCTACAACCGCATTGTCTGGGACTTCATGGTCGGCGTGATCGGAGAAAAGTTCCGGAGTCAGGACTTCGAGTTTTCGCGGAAAGACCTGAATGTGTTCTTCTCCCACTTGCAGGAGCAGAACGATGACATTGCCGGATGGAGTGAATCAACGGTCAATAAGATCAAGCAAGTGCTGACAAAAGTTCTGGTCGAGGTTGAGATCCTTGACACCTTCAAATCCACGCGGCTCAATCCGCTGTTTCTCTGCGATGAGCTGGAAGAAGGCATTCGCAGAAATAACGATCTCGAAGCACTTGCAGCTTTTAACTGCTTTAGATAGGAGGCTCTGGCATGAGCGACATCAAGCAAGAGTTGGATAGAATCCGGGACAGAATATCCGACCCCAGTTTTCTTGCCAACAAAGGATTAAGCAACGAAGTCGGCATTCATGTGTTCTGCTATGATCCGGCAGACGAATTGATCGTCAGAGACTTCGTTTCCCGGCTGAAAGCGGAGAGCGGAACGCCGTACCACATTAAGGAATGTGACCTTTACGAGATTTTTCTGAGACTCTTGGAGGACAAGCGCGTCCTGAAATCCGTGGACGGGCTGGAAGAAAAGCGCGGGAAGGAATACCTTCTCAAGCAGCTTCAAAAGATCGCAACGCCGGAGGCACTTCTGGAATACATGAAGTACGAGCCGCATGAATACGGCGATGTTCTTTTCCTGACCGGCGTGGGAAAAATCTTCCCGTTTATGCGCTCTCATAAAATGCTGGACAGTATGCAGCATCTCTTTGAAGACATCCCCATCGTCATGTTTTATCCGGGATCGTTCAACGGGCAGGACCTCGGATTGTTTGGAAAGTTTCTGGACGGACACTACTACCGGGCATTCAACCTTTTGTGATTGGAGGAAGGCACTATGAAAATACAAAGTATGTTCCAAAAGGACATCGACCGTGACATCAACGGCGTTATCAAGGTGTCGCAGGATGACCAGCAGAGCTTGAAGCAGGAACTCAGCGAGTACATTATCACGAAAGAACTGCGGCGTCATTTCGCCACGTTCTTTGATAACTACGTCAAAGCCATTGACAATCCGACCGACAAGATCGGCGTCTGGATTTCCGGCTTCTTTGGAAGTGGTAAATCTCACTTCCTGAAAATGCTCTCCTACCTTCTCTCCAACAAAGAGGTGGACGGCAAACACGCCTTTGATTACTTTGCGGACAAGTTTGACGATCCGATGATGTATGCGACGGTGCAGAAATGCGTCCGAATCCCCACGGAGTCCATCCTGTTCAACATTGACATCGAAGGACCGATCAACAAGGACAAGACCGCCGTGCTGCGCGTTTTTGCGAAGGTGTTCTATAACCACTGCGGCTTCTATGGCGAAGACCTCAAGGTGGCGAAGCTGGAACGCTTCATTGACAAGCAGGGCAAGACGGAGGCTTTCCGCGCTGCTTTCAAGGAAGTCAACGGGGACGAGTGGGTCAACGCCCGCGATTCCGCCGCCTTCTTCGAGGATGATGTGGTTGAGGTTTTGCAGTCTGTTCTCGGCATGAGCGAGACAGCAGCCCGCAACTGGTTTAACGGCGAAGAGAACGCCGACATGAGCATCAAGCAGCTCGTCTCCGAGATCAAGGAGTATGTGGACAGCAAGGAAGGAAACTTCCGCCTTCTGTTCTGCGTGGATGAGGTCGGTCAGTACATCGGTGACGATGGCGATCTGATGATGAATCTGCAATCGCTGGTGGAAGAGATCGGTGACAAATGCCGGGGCAAAGTCTGGGTCATGGTCACCAGTCAGGAAGCGATTGATTCCGTTGTGAAAATCACCGGCAATGACTTCTCCAAGATTCAGGGACGCTTCAACACCCGTCTGAGCCTGTCTTCCTCTTCCGTCGATGAGGTTATCAAAAAGCGTGTTCTGGCGAAGACAGAGGACGCGGATCACCTTCTGCAAATGGAGTATGAGAAAGAGGCTTCGGGTCTCAAGAGCCTGTTTGCCTTCGATAACCCTATCCTCGACATCAAGGGCTTTACCAGCGCGGCGGAGTTCAGCGCGACTTTCCCCTTTGTCCCATATCAGTTTATCATTATTCAGAAAGTTCTTACAGAGATCCGCAAGCACGGTAACTCTGGCAAGCACCTTTCCTCAGGTGCACGTTCTATGTTGTCTGCTTTTCAGGAAGCGGCGCAGACGGCCGAAAACAAGGACGAGAACGCCCTTGTGCCGTTCTATCGGTTCTACGATACGGTGCATACCTTCTTGGAGAGCGCCATCCGTCTGGTCATCGACCGCTGCCAAAAGGCGGCTGAAGCCTGCAACGGCTTGGAACAGCAGGATGTGGACGTTCTCAAATTACTCTATCTCATTCGCTACATTGATGATATCAAGGCGAACATTGAGAACATCGCCATCCTGATGATCGACGATATTCACACGGACAAGATTGCTCTCCGTGCATCCATCACGGCTTCACTGGAACGCCTTCTGTCTCAGAACTACATCTCCCGCAATGGCGATACCTATGCCTTCCTGACAGATGAGGAACAGGATATTGCCATCGACATCAAGAATACGCCGGTTGACAGTGCGCAGATCGTCCAGAGCATTTCTCAGACGGTCTACGGCGAAATCTACCCGGCAAAAAAATATAAATACGGCAAGTATGACTTTGCCTATGATCAGTACGTTGACGAGACGCTGAACGGCGCGTCCACAGGTGGAATGCGGCTTCGCATTGTTACCGTGGCAAGCGACCTCTACGGCGTTGGGGATCAGCGGCTTATCATGGACTCGCAGGTCAACAACGAGGCAATCGTCGTTCTCTCGGCGGACACGCCCTACTTTGATGAGTTGGAACAGGCAATGAAGATCCGCAAGTATGTCAAGCAACGGAATGTGTCGCAGATGCCGGAGAGCATCCAGCGGATCATCCGTGACCGCAACGACGAGGCACGGAAGCTGGAAAGCCACGCGAGAGGCATGATTGAAAAGGCTATCGTCGAGGGCAAGTTCTATGTTCACGGCGAAGTCCTCGACCTGAAATACGGCTCCGCGAAGGACAAGCTGGATGAGGCGATGAAGAGCCTTGTCGAGAGCGTCTATTCCAAGCTCAACATGGTTAATCAGTTTGTGGACAGCGACGCCGATATTCTCGCCATCCTTAACGGCGCATACGAAGAAGTCGGCTTCACCGGACTGGGCGCGAACAACGAAGACGCCCTCAATGAGATCAGTCAGTGGTTGGAGCTGCAAAACCAGAAGATGCTCAAGACCTCGATGGGTGATGTGCAGCGCCGGTATCAGGCGATCCCCTACGGCTGGAAGGAAATCGACATTGCAGCCCTGATTGCCCGTCTGATCGTCCAGCAGAAGATTCAAATTAACTATGGCGGCGCGGTTGTCGGCAAGGAAGAACGACGTTTGGTGGACTTCCTGCGAAAGAAGACTGAAATCGACAAAGCCATCGTAGCACGTCGCATTGCCCCCTCCGAAGAGCTGATCCGCAAGAGCGTCAACTTCCTGCGGGACTATTTGGGCGCGATGGACATTCCCTCCGATGAGGACGGGCTGATCCGCTTCGTTCTGAACACCTTCGAAACCAAGCAGAGCCACTATCAGAAGCTCCTTGATGAGTTTTACTCCAAAGAGCGTTACCCCGAAAAGGAAACCGTCACCGCTGCCCGCGATCTGATGAACGATGTTCTGAGCCAGCGCAAGGACAATGTTGCCCTGCTCAAACGGATGGTACAGCGACAGGATGATCTTCTCGATTCCGCCGAGGATATGGAAGGCGTGGAGATGTTCTTCAAGGCGCAGCGGATGGTGTTCGACGATGCCAAGAAGCGGCTTGCCAGCATCCTCAAGGAAAGAGACTACTTCGCGGCGGATGCAGACACGTTGAATGTCATCAGCACGATGTCTACGATCCTCGCAATGCCGAAGCCTTATTCCCGTATCGGAGAGCTGCCGGAGCTTGTCCAGAAGGTCAGGACTGCCTACGACGGCTTGCTGGATATAAAGCGCGAGGAAGTTGCCGAGAACATCCGTCAGTGTATGCAGGATGTTCACCAGCTTGCCAGCGAAGCGCGGGACGCCGGGGCGCTGCTCCGTCAGGCGGACGATTATTTCGTGAACAAGCGCGAGGCGGCGAAAACTGCGATCTCTCTCACCGAGCTGGACGCCATGATTACGCAGCTTCTCAACTACAAGGACACGATCTGCCGCCGCATGGAGGTCATGTCTGCCTCCCGTCAGCAGGAAGCGCAGAAGCCCACGCCCGCAGCGACCGCAAAGCCCGGAACGCCCGCGCCGAAGCCCCCGAAGATCATGACCGTGCGCCGGTACGACCTCTGTTCGGTCAAGCGTCTGCAAAGCAAGGAAGACATTGATAAGTACGTCGAGGCGATCCGCGAAAAGCTCGTGAAGACACTCGAAAGCTGCGACGGTGTGCAGATCAACTAAAGGAGTATCAGAAGATGAACAAGAACGCAATTCAGAAGTTTGCGATCTGGGCGCGGAACGAGCTGATTGCTCAGGTTTCACAGCGTGCCTATCAATATGGAATTGACGAGTCCGGCTTTGGTGACGCCTCTGCGGACACCCTGAATGGGCGGCTGCTGACGGCGGAGGAAAAGTCCCAGCGGCAGGAACTCATCAAGCAGATCAAGGAAAAGGGCTATAAACAGGTCATGGAAGAGGTTGCCTACACTTGGTTCAACCGCTTCATCGCCCTGCGCTTTATGGAGGTCAATAACTATCTGCCCTCCCATATCCGCGTGTTCTCGGACGCTTCTGGCGCGTTCAAGCCGGAGATCCTGAACGATGTGCTGCACCTTGATCTGCCGGGACTGGACAGCGGCAAGGTGGCGGAGTATATCGAGAGCAACGACACCGAAGCCCTCTACCGCTATCTGCTGCTGACGCAGTGCAACGCGCTGAATGGTGCGCTTCCTGTCATGTTCGAGCGGATGGGCGGCTATACGGAAATGCTGCTGCCCAACAACATTCTCCGTCAGGACAGCGTTCTTGGTCACATGGTTTCCGACATCCCCGAAGAGGACTGGCAGGATGCCGTGCAGATCATCGGCTGGCTGTATCAGTATTACAACACCGAGCTGAAAGACGATACCTTCGCCCAGCTCAAGAAGAACGTCAAGATCAAGAAAGAGCGAATCCCCGCCGCAACGCAGCTTTTCACCCCGGACTGGATCGTCCGCTACATGGTGGAAAACTCCCTCGGCAGACTTTGGCTGGAAGGTCACCCTAATGCCGAGCTGCACGACGGCTGGAAATACTATCTGGACGAAGCCGAGCAGGAGCCAGAGGTGGAAGCGCAGCTTGCCAAGCTCCGGGAGGAATACAAGACCATCAAGCCGGAAGAGATCAAGGTCATCGACCCCTGCATGGGCAGCGGTCATATCCTTGTCTATGCGTTCGATGTGCTGATGCAGATTTATACCTCTGCCGGTTGGGATCAGCGCGAGGCGGCACAGAGCATCCTCAAGAATAACCTCTTTGGGTTAGATATTGATGACCGCGCGGCGCAGCTTGCCTATTTTGCGGTGATGATGAAGGCACGGCAGTATGACCGGCGTTTGCTCACGCGCGGGATTCAACCCAATGTCTACTCTATCCGCGAGAGCAACGGCATTCAGGCAATGACCATCGAATACTTCCACAAGAATGACCCGAAGCTGAAAGCCGACATTGAGAGCATCGTCACCGAAATGCGAGACGCTAAAGAATACGGCTCTATTCTGAACATTACGCCCGTGGACTTTGCCGGACTGTACGCCCGGTTTGATGAGATCCGCGAGGACATCAATCTGATGCAGAAACCGGCGTTGGAGGAACTGCTGCCGGTGGTCAAGTGCGCCGAATTGCTGGCGCAGAAGTACGATGTGGTGGTGACGAATCCGCCGTATATGGCAGTCAGCAACGCCGGGGCAAAGGTCAATGACTATGTAAAGAAGAACTTCCCGGACAGCAAAGCAGATATGTTCGCCGTGTTTATTGAGCGCTGCGGACAGATGGCGAAGAAGAATGGCTATCAGGCGATGATCACGCAGCACGCTTGGATGTTCCTGTCCAGCTTTGAGAAGCTGCGCACAAAGCTGCTGGCGGTCGATATTGTCAATATGGCGCACCTCGGCGCAAGAGCCTTTGAAGAGATCGGCGGCGAAGTGGTGCAGACCACATCGTTTGTTATCCGCAAGAGCCACATTGCGGACTATAAGGGCGAGTATTGCCGTTTGATCGAGCCGACCTCTCAGCAAGGGAAAGAGGATATGTTCCTCACCGGCGAGAATCGCTATGCGGCAGATCAGTCCAACTTCTCCAAAATCCCCGGATCTCCGGTGGCGTATTGGGTGAGCCAACACGCTTTTGATATTTGTACAGGCTCTCAAGTATTTGAGGACTTTGCAACAACACGCGCAGGAATGATAACAGGAAACAATAATATGTTTATCAGACTTTGGCATGAAGTGAGTTGGGGAAAAGTTGGAATCTTGTTGCGTTCGAGAAGCGAAGCGATTAGCAGTAAGAAAAAATGGTTTCCGTATAACAAAGGTGGAGAGTACCGTAAATGGTATGGGAATAATGACTATGTTGTGAATTGGGAAAACGACGGGAGCTATATGCGGAATTTCAAGGATTCCTCTGGAAAAATTCCCGCTCACGCATTCAATTTGGAATACATTTTTAAGGAGAATGTAACCTGGAGTTCGTTGTCATCATATAAATTTGCAGCTCGTTATACGGATTATGGTTTTTTATATGATGCCAGTGGGTCCTTTGCTGATGTACAAGCAGAAAACATTTTCTTTACATTAGCGTTCTTGTGTTCAGAAGTTACACTGTTCTTTTTGGGGGCAATGAATCCAACACTCAATTTCCAAAAAGGAAATATTTCCTCACTCCCGTTTATCATCGACGTGAGCCGCATAGACCAAGTGAGTGGCACGACAAAAGAAAATGTTGAGATTTCTAAGGGCGATTGGGATTCCTACGAAACCTCGTGGGATTTCAAGCGGAATCCGCTGGTGTGAGGAAAAGCCTGTGTACAAGAAAGTATTGACGTACAAATACGTTCAAAATTCAACACAGCGCCTCCCGCTAGACAGTATTGAGTATCGCTGTAGGTTCTGTGGGAAAGTAAAGACTAAACAGGATTTTCAACATAAAGCACATGCAGTTGCGGAGTGTATAGGCAACAAATCGCTTATAACAAAATATGAATGTGACGAATGCAACGATCGTTTTGCGAGAAATGAGGAGAGCGAGCTCGGAAAGCTATTTCAGGAATTTAGAGCAACGCATTCAGTCAAAGGAAAAAACGGGGCAATTAAAGTTCCTGGAGCAGAATTCAAATGGTCAGAAGAAAATCATACTTTTTGCGCCAATATCAATTTGAGCACTGCTCACTATGATATGATCAAACTTCAGTCGGATAAAAACAACAATGCCGAACTTATTCTCCATCGTGACGAAAAAGTAAATCTGCGGCTCGTATATGGAGCACTGGTAAAATTTGCACTTTCGGTTGTGCCGGAGCAGATAAGCAAAGAACTAAGCAACGGATATATTATTTTGCGTAAGCATAGTGCATTTCCGAGCTACGATGGACTATTGGCTGTATCTAGAAAACTGATTCCTGATCCTGGAATATCAATATATGAATCAGACGATTCCTTGGAAGCTAAATATCTAGCAGCCATTGATGTATTCGAGTTTAAATATATAATTCCATTGGATTTCGAGAAAAAGTCACTGCTGCGGCTTCCGGATGTAATACTGCCTGTGGATTTTGCAAACATTGAAAAATGCACCATATTTCCTTTCGATTATTCAAATGATGCTGCCAATTTGCCTCAGGGAACTCATGTTACAGGTAAGCTCAATAACTGGAGTATTGACACGCAGAAATAGGAGGAATTATTGAGATGGGAAAACTGATTTCCGAAAAATATGCTGCTTCGCAGCACAAAAGCAATCTCCGCAACATCCGCGGAACCTTTGCTGCCGAGGGCATGACGATCAGCAAATCCACCCGCAGCAACCTTGACCGGATCGCCAGCGGGCAGACCAGCTACCAGCAGGTTTTGACCGAGCTGCGGGCAAAGTACGAAAAGAGAGGATAACGCCATGTTCTCCAAATATGACGTCTACACCACAGTCCAGTCCATGTACTGTTATCCGGACAGCGATGTTCTGAAAAACAAGCTGAATATCCGTGACAAGGCGGAGCTGAAACAGGCGGAGGAAGAGTTCACCGCCGTTAAGCAGCTTGTTTTGCTGCAAGAGCCGATGAAGGGACGCTTTACGAAAACGCATCTCCTGCGGATTCACCGTTTTCTCTTTGAAGACGTTTATCCCTTCGCCGGTCATATCCGCAGAGAACAAATCAGCAAGGGTGATACAATGTTCTATCCGCCGGAGATGATCGACCGGCAGTTAGGACGCGTCTTTGATGAGATCCACGCAAAGAAGCTGCTGTCAGAACAAGATTCGGAAAAGCAGATTCAGAACCTCTCTCATGTGATGACGGAGTTGAACATCATTCACCCGTTCCGTGAGGGCAACGGACGCAGCATCCGTGAGCTGATCCGCTGCATGGGATTGGAATACGGTCTGCGCCTGAACTGGGGCAACACCGACCGTGATATACTGATCGACGCCGCGATTGCCTCAGTGGATGATGATATGGCGTTCTGCGATGTCCTGACGCAATGTTTGGAAACGGAGGAATAAGCAATGGGAAGACTGATTTCCGAGAAATATGCTGCTTGGCAAGCCGAGTGCGAAGAACGCTTCCAGCAGCTCAAAAAGAACGAAGAAGAACTCAACCGCATTTTCATTGACATTTACGGTTTGCAGGACGAATTGACGCCGGATGTGGCGGAGAAGGATATTACTGTACATCGCGTGTTTGACAGTAAGGACGATGTGCCGGAGTCTATGAAGGGCAGCAACTACGTCCGCACCATGCGCGACGAGATCGTCTCCCTCATTTCCTATGCCGTGGGCTGTATGTTTGGACGCTACTCTCTGGACGTGGATGGGCTTGCCTACGCGGGCGGCGAATGGGACGCCAGCAAGTACAAGACCATCATCCCGGACAGCGATAACATCATTCCCATCTGCGATGACGAGTATTTTGACGATGACATTACCGGACGCTTCGTAGAGTTTGTTCGCAAGGTCTACGGCGATGATACGCTGGAAGAAAACCTCAAGTTTGTTGCCGACGCGCTCGGCGGCAAGGGTACGCCCCGCGAGGTGATCCGCAGCTACTTCCTGAATGACTTCTATGCTGACCATCTGAAAACCTATCAGAAGCGCCCGATCTACTGGCTGTTTGACAGCGGAAAGAAGAACGGGTTCAAGGCGCTGTGCTATATGCACCGTTACCAGCGCGATCTTCTCGCCCGTCTGCGCACCGACTATGTACATGAGCAGCAGGAGCGTTATCGCACCCAGCTTGCCCAGCTCGGTGACGCCATCGACCACGCCAGCGCATCCGAGCGCGTGAAGCTGACCAAACAGCAGAAGAAGTTCCAAGATCAAGCGACCGAGCTTCAAAAGTACGAGGAAAAGGTTCACCATCTTGCCGATCAGAACATCGAGATCGACTTGGATGACGGCGTAAAGCATAACTACGAGCTGTTTGCCGACGTGCTGGCGAAGATAAAGTAACAAAGGAGACACGCCATGAGCTTATATGAAGAGATCAGCGAGCTGATTGATCTGAAAACCGAAGGCGATTACTGGGACTTTAAGGTTCAGTGGCATGAAAACAAAGCTGATCTGCTTCACGACATTATTTGTATGGCAAATAACCTTGCAAATAGGGACGCTTATCTCATTATTGGAGTAAGTGATAGTAAGCATGAAGATGGCGTTAAAATTAAAGGTGTTCCAGAAGTAAATCGCAAATCCCAGCAGAACTTGATTGACTTTTTGAAGAATATTAAGTTTGGCGGTGGAATTAGACCAACTGTCTATGTTCAGACATTGCCCTTTACAGGAAACCGTTTTGTCGATGTAATAATTATCAAAAACACGAGAAAAACACCCTACTTTCTTGTCGAGCCATTTAATGATGGGAAGAGGTGTGTCCAATCAGGTCACATCTATACCCGCATCGGTGATACGAACACGCCGCAAAAGGGATTCGCGGATATTGATAAGGTTGAATATCTATGGCGCAAAAGATTTGGTGTTGACCTAAGTGTTACAGAAAAACTACTTCTGATGTTGGATTCACCTGATGACTGGCTTGGGGATTTTAATAACAGCGACCTTAAGTACCACTCGCTTTATCCTGAGTTTCAGATCAGAATAAACGAAATAGAAGATCAACGAGAGTATCAAGAAAACAGCATTATGAATAACATTGCTGATCACCAACACGATACAAGTTTTTCAGTAAGTGATCTTGAAATTAAATATCACACGACGCTCATTTATTCGGAGGAAGTCATTTATCTCGATGGATATAGAATACTTATCCCATTTCCGCAAACTTCCACAGTACGCCTAAATCACAAGATGTCTTTGACATATTTATTTTTCGATAGGGATTCTATAAACGGGAAGCTATTTAGCTGTCTTGCCCGTTGCGAAAATAATTGGTACTGCGAAAAATGGAAAATGCCCCCTGGCGTTGCTTTTTTGGTATTCGATGATAAAACAGATCGTCTTTGCTTTGAAGAGTTCGTGTTGCAAAAACTTCCTACCCTCTTAGATGAGTATGCTCAAGCGTTGTCTTCAAAGGGATATAAAAGATCACTGCAAACAGAGGATTTCTATGTTTCTGGTTGGACAAAAGGTGACGAAATTAAGACTTGGCATCTATACGAACAATATAGAGGAATTATGGGCAGCACACTTTTAGAAAAAATCCCGACGCTACCGAAGGAGATGAGAACTGATGCAGAATGAAAAAGTACAGTGGGAATTGAAACGGCGTTTTGCAGCCCCCTTGCCGGAGTTCTACCGCCGCAGGATCATCTTCTGGAAGGACGAGGATCGGGAGTTTGAGAAGGACGTTGACGAGCTGAATTTGGAAGGCGTCAAGATCATCAAACTGACTGGCACAAATAATTTTGCAGTCAAGAAGCTGCTGCTTCACGATGATTTAGAGAGCGATTACCTCGTCTACTGCCCGATTACATACACCGGCGATGAAGATAACTGGCTTCAGGACATTGAATATTACAGCGAACTATTCCGCGCAGATTTTATCTCCATGCAGATGGATGAGCTGAATATCGCACCGTCTGCCGCAATGCGGAAGACGGTCAAGCTCTATGCAAAGTTCTTCGACAGCAAAGAGCGTATTCAAAAGCTGCGCAGGATCGGGCGGGACTATCAGACACC
>UMLM01016576.1_pt1 | contig 11796 bp, 26 predicted proteins | sample 1966571 | NCBI WGS metagenome assembly UMLM01 (sample SAMEA4836203, study PRJEB28245) | human gut metagenome | biome: gut microbiome; material: fecal sample | place: Denmark | collected 2008 | reverse complement strand
GTCTTAGATGTGTTCCATTCAATATCAGTTAAAACTGTTTCATATAAAGAATCTTCATATTTATAAGCATAGGAATGTCTGAAGAACTTATTTGTGCGACCCATTGATTCAGCAATTCTATAATCATCAACAGCCATAACTGCTCCGTCATAAGGGATGCTTTCTTCATCAGCCATATCTCTGATTCTTTCTAATATTGCATCAATGTTTTCCTTGTCAGTTGAATTGTTTGAATATGTAAACATTGGAACAACTTCAAATCCATTCTTCTCGGCTTCTTTTAAATCAAAAAACATAGATTTATGTGAAAAACCTTTAATTACTCTCCAAGCAATGAATCTCATATTTCTATTAGATGCCTCTTTGCTATCAAGTAATGTAAGACTTCCAGATACAAGGTTTCTAGGATGTTTATACTTCTTATCTTCTGGAAGATTTTCGTTGATTTTATTAAATGTATTCCAATCAATAACAACTTCTCCGTCAATAATTAAGTCTTCTTTATACGGAATCTCATGTGGCACGTTTGCAATTGTGAGAACATTGATTAATACATCGCATCCACTTACTCCGTTTCCTCTTGTCTCTGCGCTGATCAGCTTGCCATTTTTATAACCTAAACTGCATGTTAAACCATCGCATTTTACTGATAATACACAATCCTTTTTTCCTGCAAATCTGATTAATTCACCAGAAGATTTGGTTTTATTAAGAGAAAGCATTGGATGGTTATGTTCTACTTCGTTGATTTTGTCTACTATAGTATATCCAACCTGCTGCGTAGGACTATTAGGATAAACAACGCCAGTTTCTTCTTCCAATTTTACAAGCTCATCATACAAATTATCCCATTCATAGTCTGTCATAATAGGATCACCACTGTTATAGTAAGCACCTGACGCTTTGTTAAGTGTTGAAATCAATTCTTTAATTCTATCTACTTTATTCATCATCTTTCACTCCACAAAACTCTTTAAATAGTTCCATAAATTCTTTTTCTTCTGGAAAGAAAATATCACGTTTCTTTGTATTGCTACACCAAACAATAAAGTTATACATAAGCTGACCAAATCTCATATCAGGATATTTATCACTCCAAATGATTGCTAGTTCTCTGCAAAATGGGTATGTTCTATTCGGATCCCTCATTAATTTTCACCTTCCAATGTTCTTAAAAGTTCGCCTGTTTTCTCAATTCTGTATCCAAGCAGGTCACAATCCAACTTGGAATTATCGTCATTATTGTATTTTTCTGACACAATTGTGCGTAATGCCCTCATGATTATTTTCTGATTATTTAAAATTACTTTTTCGATATTTTTGTTCATAATGGATATCCTCCTATTTTTCGTCTTTTCTTGGTTTTCTTCCACATGTCTTCTTTTCTGTACAGAATCCAGTCTTCTCGCATTTTGGCTTTAGTTTTAACGCAAGTTGATCCACTGTCTTGAATCCAAACCCTCTAATATTAAGCATGATATATGGGTTACTTAGCAACTTTTCTTTTAATAATGTTGGATTTGGTTCATTGGAAAGCAACTTTTTGATTTTTGCATAAGTAACTCCAAGTGGTTGAAGCAATGTTAGGATGTCTGAAATAACATAGTTATCAATTACTTTCTTCTTTATAGAGTCATATGTTTTATCACCAATACCTTTTAGATAGCTAGTATCAACATTATCATTACCGCTAATGATATCCTCTACAATATTTGGATATTTTGCCAACAATGTTTCTGCTTGGTTTTTTGTGACAATTGATTGTAAGAACTTCTTTTGTTGTTCTTCTGTCTTAGGCGTTATAGATGTAATAATTTTGGGTTTGTACTGATATGATTTATATTTACTATTGTAATCTAACGTAGCAGTTACTTCATATTCTGATCCAATATATAACTGCTGCATATTTCCAGCTAATATAGACATTCGTTTACCAGAGGTTGATTCAATACTTTCGAATGGAGAGTCAGGAACTTCATCGTATTCTGGTATTTCATACTGTTCTTGTGTAAAGTACATCATCATCACCACCTTTACTTATAGAGAATGTCAATCGCAGCTTGCCAATAATCTGTTCTGCTTTTATATTCTCTGTTCTCTGTTTTGCTAAGTTCCAGTTTCAACTTTTCGATGGTGTACTTATATGTATGAGCATCTTTGAAAACATCAACATATCTCATACATTGCTTCACACGACTTCTTTCATATCTTACGCTATCGAGAAGATAGCCAAATTTTGCCATTTTATGAGCTTGAGCCTTCTTTCCGTTATGATCCATTTTGTATTTCTGTAAAGCGTGTTCTAAATCAGACTCAGCAGAATCATAATAAGAAAGATATTTATTAAGTTCATTCTTGAATGTATCTAACTGAATATCACTCCAACCGGCAAGTCCAAGCATTGCATCTACTTCTCGCAAAATATCATCTAATATTTGATGATTGATTGTGATTCCTTTATCACCAATGTAGACACCTGCGTTGCCTTTATAATTGCTATTAATCTTTTCTTCATCACCAGTTTCACAGTTTAAAAGTTGGAAGTTTCTAAACTTCGTGTACTTTTTACTCTTTCTCTGTGTCAACCCTTTCGCTTGTTTGTAAGAAAATTTCTTAGCAAATAATGGTGATGTCGTTAAAAAGTACTCACCAACTTTTGTAGGGTTCTCCATTACATAATTCTTTCCATCTGTCAAAATATAATCCAATTTAACCACTCCTTTCTCTTTAACTTCTTATTCTCCAATGCAAAATCTAAAAATGAGTACACTTAACAAACCTTTGAAAATGCATTTTCAAAAATTAGAAGTTGACGTATGGTTATAGAACAAAAAACATACCTTATTCTGTTTATAAACATTTAATGGGAACATTTCTAAAACTTGACTATCGCACGTCAGATGTGCAATAATGTAGGCACATAGATATGTCGCCAAACATATTTATGTGTTTTGGATTTCAAGTCTTTTTTGAAATCTTGTATTATGTACTGAGGGAAAGCTGTGATCGCCAAATCATAATCTGCTTTCTCTCTTTTTTATTTCCCTTGCATGTTCGATTATAAACCGAACGTCTGTTCGTTGTCAATACCTTTGCAGAACGTCTGTTCGATTATGTTCGAACATTACCAATTTATCTATCCAATAAAAACACCTTATCCACCAAAGATTATGTCATGCATAATACCTTCATGTAAGATATTCTTTATATCTTGTTCCATTGAAAACAATTGCATATGAGGAATATAAGTATCTTCATTCATAATGATTGTCTTGGACTTCCTAACAAGTAAGCAACCTTCTTCCGGTGTGGTAATCTTGGTTGACTCTTCATCTGAATCAAAATCAACAGTGCAAATAATTACTTTCCTCTTCTTTTTGTCTTTTTTTAATCTCTGTAATCTCTCAATTGCCTTATCACAGTCCATGCACTCAAAAGTTTCTCTCATTTCTCTCGTCCTCCTTACAGTAATGCTAAACTTGTTTTAATTGCTGCCAAAACTTTGTTGAGATCGTTTTCGCTTAGTCTTCCGACCTTGTTTTCTAATCTCTTTTTGTCTATTGTTCTTATCTGCTCAAGCTCTACTGTAGAATTTAAGTCCAAGCCATTACAAGAATCTTTTTTAATAAACACATGAGTAGGTAAATATTTTTTCTTCTTAGAAGTCAAAGTCGCAACGATAGTTGTAGGACTATACTTATTTCCAGTATCATTCTGTATAATAAGCACAGGTCTATACCCCGATTGTTCACTCCCCAGATTCGAACCGAGATTAACATAATAAATTTCTCCACGCTGTACCATGATATAGTCCTCCTTTCTCTTAATATGTACTCTACAACTAACATTGTGTCTTTTGTTGTTTACTTTTTATGCTCTTATTGTAATCCTAAAATAACGTTATGTCAATATAAAATTACATATTTGTCAATATTTTATAACGTTTACATTTTTGAATGTTATGTTATAATTACATTATATCCTCTACATAATAATAAATTGGAGGGATTCTATGAAATTATGTATAAAAAATCTAGCAGATCAAAACGGTTATACAAAAATAAGACTTGCCAAAGAGCTTAATATGTCCAGGCAATATATTTATTCATTGTATGACGGTTCTGTAAAATCTATCAAAATAGAGAATATAGAAAAACTATGCGAAATTTTCCATTGTACACCAAACGATCTTTTCATAAACGATGAACCAAGCGAAGAAGATAAGATGTTAAAACTCATACTAATGAATGGTAGACAGTCTAGATTAAAAGAACTTACAGCCAAAGAACCTGATCCATATCAAATAACAACTTTGCCTGATACAAAAAATATTATTGATGAACTACTTAGTTCTAATGTTTTACGTGCCTATGTTGATGGGAAAATCGAAAAACTTTTTGATGAAAAATTTAACAACAAAGACGATACCGAATAAGTATCGTCTTTTACTTTGCCTTTAATTATTCAACACAAAATCGTCTTCACCATTTGAAAATATACACATTCTTTCCTGGTTCTCAAATATCTCTTCATCAGAAATACAAATATAAGCCAATGTAATTCTCATATCAGAATGTCCAAAGATCATCATAAGCTGTATAAGAGCTTGTGATTTGTCCTTTGCTGCTAAATAATAAGAATGTCCATAAGTTTTTCTTAAACCATGTGTACCTATCTTCTGTTTAATTCCAGCTTCTTTTCGTGTAGTTTCCATTACCTTATACCATGATTTTTCCGTCATGCATTCATTCTTATTGGAAGGAAAGATATAATCATCCAATTCCGGTTCTTCGTCATGTTCTACTAACCAATTATACCAATTAGTAATTGCCATTCTGAAATCACTATCATATCTTAATGTAATAAGTTTTCTCTTGAAAATATTTCCATACTCATCTTTCTTAGTTGTCTTTTCTGGTGCAAACGATTCTTTCTTTTTGATAATCCAACCGTCATCAAACACCTGGTTCCATTTAAGGCTACAAAAATCTCCACCACGCAAACCAATGTTGATTCCACAGATATACATTGTAAGATTTCTCATTGCTACTTTCTCTTTATTGATTGTCGTAGCTGTTTCAACCTTATCTGCAAGTATCTTATATACAAGTTTAATCTGTTCTTCGTTATAAAGACATTCCATTTTCGTTGATATTGCTGGCTTTTTTATAAATTTCTGAACTTCTGTTCCGTCAACTTCCAAAGAATATAAACTGCTTTTCTCTCTGTAAAAGGGGATTACCGTTGCCAAATTTGTATTCATCATAAAATAACCTACCTCCTAACATATTATTCTCATAAATTTTTGCAACAAAAAAGGAACTAGCATTTAACTAATTCCTTCTATTATAATTAATGAAACTAAATTTTCATTGTGTTATACGTTTTGACAAGTCTGTTTGTTTCTTCCCTCGTTGGTTCAATTTTTAACTCTTTCACAAATATACAATACAATTCTCTATTATCACCTGACGATGAAAAATCTATAAAACATTTTTCTTTTGATTCGTCAGCATATCCAACAAACTTTCCAACCTTTTTATTTTTCTTACAAAATACCATAGTATCTTTTTTAATTTCCATAATTTCTTCCACCTTATCGATTTAGAATCCTTGTCATTTCATCAAGACTATACTCTATCGAACCCCTTAGGTTTTTTACGCATTCCTTGCCTCTATCAGTTTCATATCCAAGTCTAAGAACTTCTGATATAGTATTAATAATTTTGTTATCAATCTCGTTTCCTTTATTCATTAGAAGATTTACAACTTCATTTGTTGTCATTTCTGATTTGTCCATAAAATATCACCCTTTCTACATTATAGGCTCATACCAAACCAGATATTTTACTTCATCTGTAAATTGGCTCTCAATCTTTCTCCAACTTTTCTTTCTCTTTCCAAGAGCAAAGATACATTTCTCTGCTTTTTCTTGTGTATTAAATGTTACAAGCTGCATATTATCACCTCATTTTTCTATTGAAAACAATCTTTCATTGTTCCTTATATGTTCATATTTTTATAGCATATCATTGCTTCGTCCAAATTTAAGAATCTTCCAATATATTCTACATCACTCCTATGGTTATCTCCTTCAATGGCAAGTCTGACTTTATTCTCAGATTTGTCAAAGACGTAATCACCAATACAATAAGTAAAATTATTCCCTAGCTCTCGCGATCCGCAGTTATTGCAATGATATGATTTCTCTTTTTCATCATACCGAATATCTCTATTTCCACAATCTAAACAAATCATAGTTATCTCCTTTTTTTGAAAATAATCATTAATTAATTCCAATTATTGCAATAGAAATCATCATCTACAACTTTTCCATTCTGCTCCATACAATGAAGAATATCTCCATTGAGATCCCCTTCTTCTGAAAAACTATTACTGCAAGATAAACAATCTCTTATTACAGATAATTTTTCAAATTGACCACAAGCCACAAAATTTCCGTCAAGACCTAATTGCTTATTAACACTTGCAAATTCACAATCATCTTTAAAATATTTACAATCCTTACATTTATTCACGTAAACATCTCCATTCTTCCATTGAAAGCAATTTTTCATTTATTTATTCTTGTTCAATATCAACTGGATTTTCCAATTTTAAAAACTCTTTTCTATTTTCTGCTAATGCTGCACTAGCAATAGAGTTTATTTTGTTCTGGCAGAACGATTCGATTTCTCCCTTTGCCTCCATAACCGTTTTATCCATCTGTACATTAAACTGTTCTGCAATAAAATCCAAATTACATCCAAGATCCATGCTTAATTTTCTAAGCTTAGATATTATAGATTCTTTATCTGCCTTTGTTAGTGCTTTTTTCTGAGAAAATAAATCGGTTACATCTTGGATTAACTGCTGCGACTCATTCATCGTATCTTCTGTTTTACTTTTGAATTCATCAGTGAACTGTTTCCTTTTACTGATAAAATCACATTCAGGAATTTTACCATCTTTTTCTGTATATCTAATAGTGCAAGGTATTCCACTTCCTTGACCAAAAGATGTAATTGCTTCTGCAAACTGTGAATAACTCATCTCTATTTCTACAATAGGACTTTTACCATAAACCCAATCTCTATTTAATCCACGTTCTATATCAGCATGTTTTACTTCCATTGTAATTACATTACTATGTTCAATACTGCTTCCAAATAAACTTCTTCTACAACCGTTAGCTCTATTAAACATGATCGTTCCATACGCCGGATGACTTGTTCTTGTTCCAAAATCTGTCTCTTCTACTTTATATTCATTTTCCATATTTTACGCCTCCATAAAAATACTATATATAGTATGTACATTAGCATTGATACACTATATATAGATTATAAACTATGATGAAATCGTCAATTCATGACTGAAACATCAATAACATTGAATCCTGCATCTTCTAAGTCTTGTTCAACACAATATCTTAATGTTTCTTCTGATGACTCATCATCATAGAATTCTGCTTCTACTTCTACAATGAGTTTCGCTTTTATTTTATTTGGCTTATCTATTATTCTTGCCATTTATATCACCTCTTCCAATCTACCAAGTAAATCATTCCTTACTTCGATTATTGCATTCAATCTTGATTCAGTGTGTTGTGGGCGATGGGACTCGAACCCATTCTTACCAGTAGTCCAGCACTATCAAACTGATTCTCGAAATCAGACTTCTTATATGCATAAAGAAAACACCTTGTACCCACAATCATCTTATTACCCATGAAAGTTAAATTTTATCGGGTTTATCTTTTTGTTCCATATAAACTGAATATTCTTTCTGCAATATCTGGTTTACACATATTATCCTCTTTAAAATATATCTAAAATGATATGATACGGATCTATCGTTTCTGCTGTAATAAAGAACAGTCCAGTTGGTTCTATTACTTCTTTTCCTTCTTTATCATATACTTTAAAGTCATCAGAAAGAAAATTTACTGGCATAACAGGCGTTCCATTTTTAACCGTCACAATAGAATCTTCCGTAATTTTATATTTGTGTTCACGCTTACTACCGAAACGTTCTACTTTTACGCCAACTCTTTCTTTATTTAAAAACATTACCTACCTCCTAAAACCTAGATTTCATTCACTCATTTTTTCTCTAATAAACTCACAATCTGGACTAACACCGATTGCTCTCATCCAACACTCCGCTGTTTCACAACATCCTTTATGAAAGTTATAATTTGCATCTTCTTCCATTTCTTGTTCATCCATTTCTGATTCATATTCAATAAGAATTTGTTTATGATCAATGTATGCCAACATCATATTTTCAATTGCATTTTTACTTATTCTATAATTTATTTTCAATTCATCAACTGGTTTGTCATCATGTTTTAACTCAAACTCATTTTTATATTCTTCTTCTGTTGTGAATATGATTCTTTTCATGACGTGATCTGCCATTACACATCTATAAGTGTTTTCTGCGTAAAAAGCATCACCTACATTAAAATTGTTCCAATTTATAGTTGTTTGTTTGTCTTTTATTATTTCATTGACATCATTAAACATCTCTTCTGGACAATTTAATAAATATCCATAACTGTTTAAATTTTTATTTTCCATACAATTATTCTCCATTCCGTTCTATGAAAACTTGGTTTCATTATATATTATTCTCCATCATCTCTTCCACAAGTTGCTTCATATATGAAATCTCCGACATGTCAAAATTTTCGATCGCATTTTTTAATTCAGTCGTCACCGCATTCGTTTTTGAAAATGCCTCAATTGCATTTTCCATCTTTTCATATGCTTTATCTAAGTCATTCCATACTTTTTGTAATTTGTTCATCTATATCACCTCAATACTATATTCTACATTATACCAGAAATGGAACTGCCTTTGCGACAATTCCACTTCAATCCTATTTAGATTTATTTTCTTCTAAAAACTTTTTATACATATTTTCAATTTTATTTAAATCTTCCTGATGAAGATCTCCTATTTTAAAGATAAAATTATCTTTAATTAGCTAATACCTCATTCTCTTTTCATTTGTTCAAACATATTATCCCATTCAGTTTCTTTTGTCTGTTCATCGAATCTATTTCATCTGTAAGTCATCATAATCTGTTGGTATTACACGCCATCCTTTATAGCTAAAACAAGGACGATTTTCTTTCTTTATTTTACCTAACATTGATCTTTTAACTCTGCTTAACCCTGAAATTATATTAAAAAATTGTTTAGAATCTGGTTCAACTCCAAAATATTTATTACAATTTTCTCTAAGCCAAAAAGATAAAGAATGTATGTAAAAATGCTCTCCACCTGGACTTACCAAATGCCAATCTATTGCAGCCCTATTTGTTTTAAATCTTCCAGATTTTTCACTTTTCTTTGCTGCCTCTGTCGCTTTTCTTTGTATCTCCATATTTTGAGAATTCTTGCGTCTTATTTCTGACATTTTTCGTTTAGCGTCATCAGAACGTTTTGATCCTTTATGTATTTGACTTAGATGTATTAATCTGCATTCTCTTGAGCAAGTTACCACATTACGAGATGGAGAACAATAGTATTCTTTTCCGCAAATAACACATTTTTTAATATTTTTAGACATTATTTTTACACTTCTTTCAAATAAATTCTATGTCCATTTCCATCTTTATCTAATGCATAAAAACATGGTTGATTGTCCCCTTGTAATACTTCATTAATATCATATTTCCATCCCCACGAAGATTCTACTATTAGTTCTCCTATATTATTTTCATAAATAGTAAATACATTATTTTCAGGAAGTTGTACAGTCATTTTGTCGCTGCATGTAGCTGTAGGATGTTGACTTCCATATGTATATACATTTCTTTTTTCTCTTGTTAATACTCCATAATTGCAATAAATATTAAATTCTTTCATAATATTACCTCCTCACATAAAATAATTCTTTCATCAGTCTACCACAATCTAATTTCACATTCATCATCGTATTCATTGTATGCTTCTTCTGCGTCTGAATAATTATCAAACACTTTAATAATATTTCCATCTTCATCTACCAAAGCAATTTTCATTTTACTTTCTTCCCATACGCCATTACAAATCATATCACCATCTTCATAGTACTCATTTTCCTCGATATAATATTCTGTAATATCAAACATAGTTCCATTTGCCGATGAAAATGTAGAAATATCTGTATTATATTTCTTCAACGCTTCGATCGCAGCTTTTTTAGTATCGAAACTTTCAATAATTTTGGGATCACTATTCATATTATCCAATGTACATCCTGGCTTAATATCCATTCTGTCTTTATATGCAATCTCAATGTTATCTTTCTTTATCTCAAATTTAATCTTATTCATAATATTTCTCCTTTACTTTCTGTTGTGAAAGATGTATACTATATATATGATGTAAAGCAAGTCGGTACTAGACTTAGAGGATTGGATATGTATTTATCCGATCCTCTTTATTTTATCTTTCACATTCTCCACACATTTCAACCTAACCTATAATAATGTATTCTTCTTTCCAGTCTCCATACTCGTCAAAGTATTTATCCCGGTTTTCTGTAACTTCATCAATCAACATTTTCCATGCTTTGCGTTCTGGATCAGCAGATAAATCATTGTTTAGTCCTCTATAATATGCCAATCTAACCATATTATTCAGCGTATCAATTCTCTCTTCTATGCTATCTAATGTTCCAGATATACAAAATACTGTTGGTTCAGTATATTTCCCATTTTCTATCATGTGAGCTGCATAGTACACTTTGCATTCTCTGTTAGAGTAAGAAACCATAGATTTTCTATCAAAATCTACTTGCACACGATCTCCACATGTATTTACTACGTTCATTATTTTCATTTCGGCTACCTCAACGACTAATTCTTATTCCATTATATCAGAAACAGTTACTATCTTCCATCTCATAATATTTATTTCTTAGTTCTTTTGCCTCTTCCATTTTCTCTTCGTAATCATCAAAGTACCTAACTTCTAGTGTTTTCACTGTATCTCTGCATCTACAACACCATAAATCTTTAATGTGATTCTCGTTCCTTTGTCCATGTCTACGCTGAATTCCCTCGCCTGTTACAAGATCACTCTGCAAACAATTCAGACAGATAAACCTTGAACTCTTACGAGGGTTTCCAGCTTTGATTTTCGTTCTCCTTGCCATTTTTTATTTACAAATCATACAATACACCCAGTAGCAAAAGATTGCCACCACAATTGCCGGGAAAAGCATAACCTCTACCTCCTGTTAAGTAAAATACAATTCCTACTATAATTACTGCCATTATCTATATCTCCATTCTTTGACTTTAGAAATTCGTTTTCCATTTTTGAAGAAAACATTCTCATTCTCGTCATACACAGCAACGGATTCTTTAACAATTCCTTTCCTGCTGCACTCTCTGATAACAACTACGCATGATTCTCTTGGCATTCTTTTATTCCACATAATCATCAACCACCTTTTTTTAATATCCAAAACAGATCCAATGAACAACTGCACATAGAATAAACATGAATATATATACAACAACCATATATGCTGTTCCATTATCTGTTATTTCATATCTTCTCTTTCTTTTTGGTTTCTCTTCTTGCAAACTAACCATTTGATATCTTCTCGAAATATCAATTAGATCAATACTTTTAACGGTTTCTACCACCTGAAAATCTCCAAAATCCGCTAATACTTTCATAATTTTTCTCCTTTCGTTCGCCTTTTTGCAATATAAAAGAGCTAGGGATATCTCCTAACTCTTTATTCTCTCTTCGTATATGTAATTATGTTTGTAATATTGACATTAT
>UMLM01040797.1_pt1 | contig 11885 bp, 11 predicted proteins | sample 1966571 | NCBI WGS metagenome assembly UMLM01 (sample SAMEA4836203, study PRJEB28245) | human gut metagenome | biome: gut microbiome; material: fecal sample | place: Denmark | collected 2008 | reverse complement strand
GCATACAAAGATATGATCCTCCAAAACTATACCAGCCGTACAGATATAACTGAGGAAGAGACAGACGCTTTAGTAAACAAGTATGTATCTATCCCTGAAAATGATCCTGAGAATCCTCCCGTCCATACCACAGGCGGCGCTGTAGACCTGACCATAATAGACATGGATACATGTCAAGAGCTTAATATGGGCACAAGCTTTGATTTTTTCGGAGAAAAAGCTGCTTCCGATTATTTTGAGCGTCAAGACGTATTCCTCAAAGATAGATTCTGCAAAGACAGATGCCATAAAAACGTATCCTGCAAGGAACGCGGCCGCAACTTGCTAGATGAAAAAGCCCGCTCAAACAGGCGTATGCTTTACAACGTCATGACCAAAGCGGGCTTTTCCAACTTGCCTACAGAATGGTGGCATTACGATTACGGCAATGCCTATTGGGCTTTTTCCACAGGATGCAAGGCGATTTACAAGGGTATTTTCAAGTAGTCATAGCCATTAGCGCCGAAGCTCATACCCAAGTCCGCCCTCCTCAAAAAAACGTCATCGAAAGCCACGCTTAAATCTGTACTAAGAATCAGATCCGCGAAAGGCCCATACTCAAGCAGGCATCATTTCACATGCCCTAGCATTGACGCATCTAGTCTTTATGGAAAACATTTTCGGCATAGATCCTGCTTATATCTCTAAAGTCTTTCAGCTGCTTTAGACTACATGTGCGCAGCAGCGCGATGATGTCGTCGCAGATCTGCATCGCCTCAGAATCTTCATCAACGGCATAAAGCTTGCCTGCCAGTATGTAATCAGAAGTCACTTCTAGTGCTTGTGCCAGAAGAAACAATTTTCTTATGGACACGCCTTTGTTGCCGTATTCAACGTCTGCTATGAACTGCGCTGAAACATCTATCATTTCAGCGAGCATTTCTCTGGTAATGCCCTTGTCTTCTCTGATTACCCTGATTCTTCTTCCCATAGCGGTCCGATTCAACTCTTTAAAATTTTCAAACATTTTTGCTTCCTCCTTTGGATTATTGTTTGATTTGAGATTTTGTCTTCTAGTTTACTACAAGAACTTGCCTTCTATATTCTTAAAGTTAATATTTTTATTCTGAAGGCTAAATATACTGGCAGATAGCATGACTAACGCTACGAGACTATTTTGTCGAATTTTGTCGAATTTTATCAAATTTTTATGTTAAAATACTTCACCCATGCTCAAAATTACGGCCGGCTGCATGCCCATCATACTACAAAAAAACTTTCCATACTTCTCAGCATGGAAAGTTTGTTGCTTGTTTGTTCACGAATAATATACTTGTTTGCTCTCGGATATATATTCTTATGCCGCGGCTTTGCCGGAACTCACGCTGCCGGAGCTTGTGCCGTTTGAAGTGTGCTGCCGGAATTACCTGCTCCCGAAGAGCTTGTATTCCCTCCCGTGTTACCAGAGCCGCTGCCATCAGGCACATCCGGATCAGGTGTAGTCGTTCCCGGGTCTGTTGAAGTCCCAGGGTTGGTCGGTTCCTCCGGCGTAGGGTCAGTAGTCCCAGGATTGTCAGGGTCAACGGACGGTTCCGTCGGCTCACTAGGTACTGTAGGTTCAACAGGATCAGCTGGTTTTGTCGGTGTCTCAGGAACAGTTTCCTGAGGTTTATTAGGCTCTACCTCTGTTTCCTCATCCTTAAGCTGGTTTGACTGTCTTGCCGCTTCTATTTTCTGCACGATGGCAGCACTTATATTGCTTACCGTGGCTGAAATAGTATAATCCTCCTGACCAAAGAATTCTCTGTGCAGTTTTTCAACGTTTTCCGCCAGATTTGATGGGAAGACATATGAAACTTCATCTACATACCCTGTGCTCACATTATACGGCCAGCCCGTAGTCTCGGTAATATTATACTGCGGCAGTCTTATGGCCAGGCCAAGGATATCGTTTCTTGAAAGGTTGGTCTTGACCTGAGGAGTCATCATCTTGATTATCTTCTTCATGTCCTTGAAAGACATGTCTTTCATCTTGTCCATTACCAGTGAAATTACTGTACGCATTCTTTCCGTGCGTTTAAAGTCGTCGCCGACGCCCTTTCTTATCCTTCCGTAAGAAACAGCCTGCACGCCTTCGAGCGTCTGGACTCCCGCTGATTCGACAAGCTTATAGTCATCGTGCCCGATGTTTTTCGCCGTTTCGATAGTGTACTTATTGAGCTGTTCTATCTCATAGTCCTGAACGTCCACTTCTATGCCGCCTACAGCGTCCACCAGATCCGCGACAGCCTTGAAATTAACGACTACATAGTTGCTTATATTGAGATCCATAGCCTGATTCATGGTTTTCATGGTCATCTCTGGTCCGTCATAGAAGCATGCGTGAGTAATCTTGTCGTAAGTTGAAGTATCTCCCATCTTCAAATATGTGTCTCTGTATACAGAAAGCACTTTTACTTCATTGGTGTCCTTGTTTATGCTCACCATCATTATGGCGTCGCTTCTGGTGTTGTCCAGATTGTCCATATCGCGGCTGTCAACGCCCAGCAGCAGTATGTTGTAATATCCGTCCACGTCCACCAGCGAAAGATCGTAATCCTCAGGGGTCTCCTGATGTATTTCATCGAATATCGAATTGAAATATGCATACGCTATGGCTCCACCAACTATGATTATCACCAGCAGTGCTATCCCAGCGATAAAAAGCGCTTTTTTCCAAGTTTGAAGGCCCTTGAACCAGTTTTTAAAGCGTGTAAGTTTTTTGCCTTTATTCTTTTTGTCTGCGGCTGTTCCGGAAAGTTGTTCTTTTCCGTCAGCCGCGGCAGAGGTCAAATCTGCGTCTGCAGAGACAACTGCCTTCCCTCCGTCAGCAGCTGTCATAGCGTTTTCAGCCTCTGCCGACTTAGATTTTTCTGCTTCCTTTTGGGAAGCTGCTTTATTTATTGCGGCTGCGTCTACTTCTGCTGTGTTCCTAATTCCCATCTTTTCATCGAAACGCGCTTTGCGTCCGCTTTTTTTGGATTTGCTCAGATTTTTTTCTTCCGCAGCCTGTTTTTTTCTTTCTATTCTACTCATTTTTTCTTCCTTTTTTCGTTGAAAAATCACTTTTTATAGGATTTTAGTTTATCATATATACGCGTCTTTGTAAAGTTTGTGGAGCCAATCCTTATATGAATATAATCTGTCCTGCATCGGTCAAAATAAAATAAAAGCAAATATCCCATTTCATTATTTCAAGTTTGATTGACTTTTTAAAATAACATGATATGATAAGAATATATATTTCAAATTCCCTGAAAGGAGCCGAAATGATGAATAACCGTGCAGGTCAATATAAATCAAATTTATCGGGCGAAATGGCATACAAGTCTTTCGTTCCGAATCCTCTGCCTCCAACTCCTCCTATTGAGATGACGGAAGATATTATATCTTTACTTATAAAAGCAAATTCGCAGCTCGCTGTTTTGGAAAGTGTTGCCACCCACATTCCTAATATTGAATTATTCGTATCTATGTATGTACGTAAAGAGGCTTTGATGTCCTCGCAGATTGAAGGAGCACAGGCAACTTTAGAGGATATACTCGATCCAATGCTTGACACAAATACAAACCGTAATGTTGCAGATGTCGTAAATTACATCAAAGCCACCGAATTTGCAATCGAGCGTTTGCAGACACTTCCTTTATGCAATCGTTTAATAAAGGAAACACATTCAGTTTTAATGAAAGGAGTACGAGGCCGAGAAAAAAATCCAGGCGAGTTTAGACATTCGCAAAACTGGATCGGAGGTCAAGGTAGCACACTAAAAAACGCTCGATACATTCCTCCGGCTCCTGAAGACATGCTGTGTGCCATGTACGACCTCGAAAAATATATCAATGCTGATGACGACCTTGATGCCTTACTCCGTGCAGCATTGATACACTATCAGTTTGAAACTATCCACCCTTTTCTTGATGGTAATGGTCGTGTTGGGCGTCTGCTGATCACACTGTTTTTAATGGAGAAGAAGGTTCTTACCACTCCTGCTCTCTACATTTCCTATTTTCTTAAAAAAAATCGTGTGGAATATTACGACCGCATGACTGAAGTAAGCACAAAAGGGAACTACGAACAGTGGGTTAAGTTCTTTCTGCAAGCAATTATGGAATCTGCCGAAGATGCAACCGCAACAATCGATGAGTTAATTGCTCTTCACGATAATAATGTAGCTATGATTTCCCAGATGGGCCGTGCAGCAAAAAATGCAATGTTGGTTTTCAATTACTTGGAATCCAATCCTATTATCGAGATCGGAAAAACGGCTGAGGCTTTAGGCATTACTTTTAACACCACATCCAGTGCTGTCAATCGCTTAGTTGATTCCGGAATTCTGGTGAAAACATCTGACAAAAGTAGAAATCGTACTTTCGCCTATGAAGCGTATCTGGATATTCTTCGCAAAGGAACTTGAAATTACAGATAACTATAGTTCTCGTTGTTTAAGTTAAAGAGCGAAAATGAAATAAAACAAATTTAAGAAGCATCTGCGCGGAAGTGCCCCCTCCAAAAAAGTTAGCCTTTTTAAACGTATTGGAAACGTGTGCCGTCAGACGCACTACAAAAAGGCCGCCCTGTTCAGGGCAGCCCGTATATGAAATAACCATGCGAATGCAGCACATGCAGTTCATCGTCACATGCGGCTCATACGCATCAGGTTATTGTCATCTTGTATTTTCCGCTGATTGTATCCTGCTTGTTGCCTATTTCTTCGGGGATTTCGGATTAAACAGCAAAGCTATTATATAGCCGAAAGCCAGAGCCACTCCTATCCCAGCAGCTGTCGCTTCAAGAGGTCCTGTGACAGCAGGCAGAAAGCCCTCCTTTGCGCCTTCCATGGCGCCCTTGGCCAGCGAATAGCCAAAGCCCGGCAGGGGCACAGTGGCGCCGTTTCCGGCCAAATCTACTATTGGCTGGTAAAGGTTCAATGCCTGTAGCACGACTCCTGAAACTACGAATATCACCAGGATTCTCGGAGCCGTCAGCGTGGTGGTGTCCATCAGTATCTGACCTATGACGCACAGAGTTCCTCCTATTATAAAGGCCCATAAATATTCCATCATTCCACCTCCAGTGACACCGCGTGCGCTATTCCCGGTATGCTTTCACCCTGAAGCGGCGATATGGTTGAAAGCATGGCCCCCGTGGACATAAGCAGCAGTTTTTTCAGCTTGCCTTGTTCCATTTTTTTCAGCAGAAATCCGGCAAAGACCGAAGCTGAGCAGCCACAGCCGCTTCCTCCGCCGTGGACGTCTTGCTCTTTTGTGAAAAGCATGGTTCCGCAGTCATCGTAATGAGAAAATATCATCTTCTTATTGAGTCCGGCGTCTGCCAGCAGATCCATCATTATGTCCTTTCCTATAAAGCCCAGGTCCCCCGTGACCACCAGATCATAGTAATCGAGATTTCTTCCCGTATCCTCCAGGTGATTGAGCAGAGTGTCTACTGCTGCCGGCGCCATGGCCGCGCCCATCTGATTAGCGTCCTTGATTCCTGCGTCTATGACCTTTCCTATGGTCGCCGCCTCGACTCTGACTCTGTTTTGTCCGCTCACCATCATGCCGCCGGCCGAATCGCCGGAAGCCAAACCGCCGACTACATTTCCGCCCGAACCGCCGGCTGAAACTACAGAAACCACCACGCTTCCCGCGGCCGTCGCGGTCCACTGTGCCGACGGCGGTCTCTGATTTCCATGCTCCACAGGCATCCTGAACTGCCTTTCCGCCGTGCAGAAATGGCTGGAGGCTCCCACCAAGACGTTTTTCGCAAAGCCTCCGTCTATCAGCATTGAGCCGAGAACCAGCGACTCTGTCATCGTCGAGCATGCTCCATAGAGACCCAGAAAAGGTATGTGCAAATCCCTGGCCATAAATGACGATGACATGAGCTGGTTGAGCAGATCGCCGCTCAGCATCACATCTATGTCCTTTTCCGTTATGCCGGCGCGGTTCACCGCCTTGAGCATGGCTTCCTTAAGCATCTTGCTCTCAGCTTTTTCCCAGGATTTTTCTCCGTACATGTCATCTTTGAGAATTATATCAAAATTTTCAGCCAGAGGACCTTCGCCCTCTTTCTGTCCGACCACAGTTCCCCTGCCCCTTATCAGAGGCTTTTCTTCAAATATTACAGACTGATTTCCCCTCTTCTTGTACATCATCGTTTACGGTTCCTCCTAGAATTTTTCTATAAGCCAATATATTATCCCGACCGCTATACCGGCTGAAATTCCGCATACGAGCACAGGGCCGGCTACTTTGAACATGTTAGCTCCGACCCCGAGGACAGGCCCTTCTTTCTTATACTCTATGGCCGGGGCCACCATGGAATTGGCGAACCCTGTTATTGGAACGATGACCCCCGCTCCTGCAAACTGGGCTATCACATCGAAAACTCCTATTCCTGTCAAAAGCTGAGCCAGCGTCACCAAGGCGATGGTCACAAACGTTCCCGCATCCTTTTCTCCTATGCCCATTTCGATCAGTGTATTCTGAAACCAAAGGGCAAGGGTGCAAATAGATCCGCCTACCGCGAAAGCCTTAATACAATTGGAAAAATATTTAGGCTTCGGTGTGAACTGCTTGGCATATTTTTCGTAAGCCTTGGCTATGTCTTTTTTCTCAGGCTGCTTGTCTTGCATACCCATCTGATTATTTTCGGTCTTTTCCTTCGTCATTCCAGCCTTTTCCTCCTCTTTACTGTCGGTCTTTCATTTTCATTTTTAGTATTTCCATTTTTTAAAATTTATGCAATAATATAAGAAAGTTCTTTTTAAGGAAAACAAGATGAAAGAGAGAAAATACGTTTTAGCCTCAGGATCGCCACGCCGCATCGAAATGATGAGAGTTCACGGCATAGAGCCTGTAATTATTCCGGCCAGCATCGAAGAAAATCTCCCAGCCATAGGCGGCATGACGGAGACCGTTATGTTTCTGGCTTTGAAAAAGGCCAAGGCCGTGGAAAAAATTCATAAGGACGAGTTGCCTGAAAACAGCGTTATAATCGCCGCCGACACTGTCGTCTACAAGGATGAGATAATGGGAAAGCCGACAGACAAGGATGACGGTTTCAGGATGCTTTCAATTCTGAGAAATACTTATCACTACGTAGTCACCGGAGTGGCGCTGGTCGAGTCAGGCAAGTCCAACGCCAGAGTATTCGCAGAAATAACGAAGGTATATTTTAAGGATTACAACGACGAGGAGCTTCTTTCGTATCTGGATACGGACGAAGCATACGACAAAGCCGGAGGCTACGCTATACAAGGGTATTTTTCAAAGTTTACAGAAAAGATAGAGGGCGACTATAACACGGTCGTCGGTTTTCCGTGGGACAGGATACAGCAGGAGTTAAATTTACTTTAATTGCAGAAACAAGAAATGAGAAACAGAAAAATACATGAAAAAATTTATCTCAGAATTTAAAGAATTTATCGCCAGAGGCGACGTCATGAGCATGGCCGTAGGTATCATAATAGGCGGTGCCTTTACATCAATAGTCAATTCTCTGGTAAACGACGTAATTTCGCCGCTTTTAGGCATCATCCTCGGAGGCATTGACTTCACCGGAATCATGATTTCCGTCGGAGGCGCCGACCTGATGGTCGGGAATTTCATCCAGGCAGTAATAACATTCCTCCTCACAGCGCTGGTCATCTTCTCTATAATGAAGATTTTCAATTCATTCAAGCGCAAGGCTGAGGTGACTGAAGAAGCTGCGGAGGAAGCTCCTCTTGAACCGGCGGAGGATGTAAAACTTCTGACTGAAATCAGAGATCTGCTGAAAAAATAGAAAAGCACGTTTGCAATCCGCTCTATAATGCCAGCAAATGGCATGCGGCGAAAAGCGGCGATATGGAAGCTCCCGTAACGGACAATTCCATTCGCCGCTTTTATGCTTCTACCAGGCGGCCACGCAGCCGTCCGCCCTTGGCTCGGTAGATCCCACGTAAGTTCCCTCATCGGTACGCCAGATTATCTGTCCTCTTCCGAAATCGAAGAATGTAGGCGCTACTTTCACATCATGGCCTCGTCTTATCAGTTCCTCTGTGGCGGCATAAGGAAACCCTCTTTCCACCCAGATTTCCTTATTTCCTACCCACTGCCACCGCGGCGCGTCCAGCGCTTCCTGCGGATTGAGGTGAAAATCCACCGTATTCATCACAACCTGCACGTGACCCTGCGGCTGCATAAACGCTCCCATCACGCCGAAAGGCCCTATGGCCCTTCCGTCCTTAGTCAGGAATGACGGTATTATAGTATGATAGGATTTCTTCCCTGGTCCGAGACAGTTTTCCAAGTTCTCGTCGAGGCTGAAATTGGCGCCTCTGTTCTGCATACAGATGCCTGTACCCGGTATCACGATGCCCGAGCCGAAGTTCCAATAGCTGCTCTGTATGAAAGAAACCATGTTTCCGTCGCTGTCGGCAGTGCAGAGATAGACGGTACCACCCTTGTCCGGTTTGCCGGGGTGCGGGTCGAGCGCCCTGTCCGTTATGAGACCGCGCCTTTTAGCGGCGTATGTCTCGGAAAGCAGCTGTTCCGCTGAGACTTTCATGAATCTTGGGTCCGCCACATATCTCTTGCCGTCAGCAAAGGCCAGCTTCATCGCTTCCAGCTGCTTGTGGTATGTATCGGCAGAGTCCCTGCATTTAAAGTCGAAGCCTTCGAGGATATTCAGCGCCATCAGGGCAACTATACCGTGGCCGTTGGGGGGAATTTCCCAGACGTCATAGCCTTTATAATTTATCTTTATCGGGTCGACCCATTCCGGCCTGTAATCGCAGAGGTCTGTGCCGCGCAGAAAGCCGCCGTGTTTTTGGCAGAATTCCGACATCTTATCGGCCAGCTCGCCTTTATAAAAGGCTGCTCCTTTTGTCGAAGCGATTTTTCTCAGAGTATCGGCCATTTCCGGCGATTTCCATATTTCACCTGCTCTCGGCGCCCTGTCTTTCGGCGCAAACATTTCAAACCAGCCGCCATATTCTTCGTCTTTGAAAATTTCTTTGAACTGCTCAAAACAGGTCTGCCACGCATGGGCAGCTACCGGAGAAACAGGAAAGCCCTCTTCGGCGTATCTTATGGCCGGTTCAAACAGATCCTCAAAAGGCAGCTTGCCGAATCGCTCAGAAAGTGCAGCCCATGAACCGACTGCTCCGGGAACAGTGATTGGAACCATGCCGTAGTTCGGCATTGCTTCAAAGCCCATTTTTCTCACTTTGTCTGCGCCGGCCAGCATCGGAGCAGGTCCGCTGCCGTTGAGTCCGTGCAGTTTATCTTTCGTCCAGACGAGAGCGAAGGCGTCCGAGCCTATGCTGTTTGACATGGGTTCAACTACTGTCAGGCATATAGCGGCAGCCACCGCAGCGTCCACAGCGTTTCCTCCTTTTTTCAGGATATCAAGTCCTGCTTCAGCCGCCAGATTCTGGGAAGTGCAGACCATTCCCCTGGCTCCGTAAATCACCCCTCTTCTCGACGGGTATTCATATTTAAAAGCGTCAAAATCCATGATCACATCTCCTTTTCAATCCGTTTTCCTTGCAGTCGCTTCGCAGCTCCTGGAGCCCGGCGATTTTATTCATAGTCCCTGGGATCGAATTTTTCAAATATAGGCGCGCAGCCCAAATCTTCTGCCTCTTTCATATCCCCGTAACTTCTTATAGTCCAGAAAAACTTGGCGCCTTTGTAATTCATAAATGCCTTGTTTTCTCTGTTTTCAAACTTATATGCCACAAAGTCAGGTTTTCCCAAAAAGTTCACCCATAAATTGCGAAGCATAAAATCGGCCGCAGACGAAATGGAAAATCCGTCTTTCTTAAGCGCTCCCGCCAGCTGTCCCCTCACGATATCAGGCCGGTTCCTGCGGAGCCACATTATCGCCCTCGGGTCGAATGATTCCACGCAATACAGTCCATCGTATCTGTCGAGAGAACGTAAAGCTCTTTCGCATAATTCCGCCTCGTTGCCTCCCTCGACTTTTAGTTCGACGACCAGCGGCACGTATCCGTCTATCAGCTTGAGGACATGGTCAAAATCAGGAATGACCTCCTGGCTTTCCTCGAGGAAATATTTCTGCGCCTCTTCAAGGGTTATCTCTTCTATATTCAAGTCCGCTCCGCATGTCCGCTTCAGGCTGGCGTCGTGAATGACCGCCAGCTTGCCGTCTTTAGTCAGATGTATATCCAGTTCTATGCCAAAACCGTTCAAGACAGCCCTCTTAAAGGCATCCATCGAATTTTCCGGTACGGCCGGTTTCCGATGAAATCCGCGGTGAGCATATCTGTGCTTCAGAAGCTCTTGCAAAATTCTTTTCTTTTTCGTCTCAAATTCTCTTTCCATCCAAAAGTCCTTCCCCTGAACAAATTCCAGGCAGCAGGCCGCAAGCGGCTCTGCACGCTGCAAACAAGACAAAGAGCCTCCAAGCTAATCATCCACGTCGAAAGCCTCGAGGCTGCTCTTAGGCGGACTTGGCTTGCTGTCCCCGTGCTTTACCGCCAGCATGGTGCAGAAAGCCACAGCTGAAAAGGCCGCCGCGTAAGGAAACAGCGTCCAGTATCCCACATGCTCCAGAAACAGCCCTGAAAGCACCGGAGTCAAAACCTGCGCCGCCATTGAAAAAGTATAATACATTCCTGTGAATTTTCCTATATCGCTTCCCTTGCACATTTCCACAACCATAGGATATGAATTGACATTTATAGCCGCCCATGCCACTCCGACAAGGAAAAACATTATATTTATGGCGAAATTGGGCTCCTTGAACATGGCTCCCGCCAAGAAGCTCGCGGCGAGCAGAGCAACTCCGAAAAGAATTACTCTTTTTCTTCCCAGTCTGCTTGAAATTATTCCCACAGGTATGAAAGACACCAGCGCTCCGACGGAGGCCACCATCAGCGCTCCGGCAAACGAGCCGCCCTCCATTCCCCACATCTGTATCGCATATTTGGAAAAGGCCGTCGTAACTGCGTTATATGCCATATACCAGAACGCCACCGAAAGCAGCAGAAATATCAGGCTTTTCTTTACGTCCTTCGGAAGCTTCCCTCCAGAGCCTTCCTCGTCTTCATCATCGTCTGAGATTCCCCACTTCTTTTCGGTCTCTATCCTTTCGGCAACCATCTTGTTTTCATCCACCATAAAGAGTATGACGAGAAGCGAAATCACCATGATCACCGCCACAGATATAAATAAAGGTTCGTAGTTAGGCGTTTCTCCTTCGCCGACTAAGACCATTATAAGGCCGAGGGCCAAAATTATTCCTATAGCTCCCATGAGATTTATGATGGCATTTCCCTTTGAACGCAGCGGCTTTGGCGTTACGTCAGGCATCAGGGAAACGGCCGGCGAGCGGAATATGCTCATCGACACCAATGTCATCAGCAGCGCAGCTATGAAAAATATCAGATTGCGTCCGTTGGCCGCCGCAGGGAGCAGCAGCATGAAAATGACGGCCAGTATCGTTCCCACGAATATGAAAGGCGTCCTCTTGCCTCTCCTATGGTTTATTTTATCCGACCATGCTCCAAAAATGGGCAGCATTATCAATGCGAAAATATTGTCCAGCGCCATTATCGCTCCCGAAGCAGTGTCTCCGATTTCAAAGAAATACTTGAGTATGAGTGGTATTATATTGTCATAAACCTGCCAAAAGGCGCTTATTGCCAAAAACGCGAATCCCACCGTTATAGTCTTTTTATTATCAAGCTTCATCTCTGATTCTCCTCAATAATTCTCTTATATCATCTAAAATATATGTCGGCTTGCTCTCGCTTTTTTCAATATCTCCAAGTGTTCCCTCGCCGCTGAGCACAAAACAGGTGTCTATCCCGGCATTGTTTCCGCAGGCTATGTCGGTATATAGCCTGTCTCCC
>UMLM01035975.1_pt1 | contig 11932 bp, 11 predicted proteins | sample 1966571 | NCBI WGS metagenome assembly UMLM01 (sample SAMEA4836203, study PRJEB28245) | human gut metagenome | biome: gut microbiome; material: fecal sample | place: Denmark | collected 2008 | reverse complement strand
CGAATGGCTCTGGTGAAATCACATCATCAATATTTCCATCAATTTGAAGGTGATTATAATCAAGAATCGCACATAAGTTATCCAATTTATAGTGAGCTGCTGCCATACAAGCTTCCCATACTTGTCCTTCTTCACATTCGCCATCGCCAAGTAATGCATAAATACGATGATCGTTTCCATCTACTTTATTTGTGATAGCCATACCTACTGCACAAGAAATACCTTGTCCTAAAGATCCAGTAGACATATCGACACCTGTTACATAGTTCATATTTGGATGTCCTTGTAATTTTGAATCAATATGTCTAAATCCTTTTAAATCTTCCATATCAATAAAACCTTTTTCAGCTAAAGTTGCATACAATAATGGACTTGCATGTCCCTTGCTCAATACAAAACGATCACGATCGATTGTATTTACATTTTCCTTATTGATATCCATCTGTTCAAAATATAGTTCTGTCATGATATCCGCCGCACTCAATGAGCCTCCTGGATGTCCTGACTTTGCACTATATACTTCTGTTAATATATGCTTTCTAATTCGACTTGCATATAACTCTAAAACTTTATCATCCATATACACTACCTCTATTCTAAAATTTCTGATATTGTTACATTACTATCAAGTAAATCAATAAATTTTTTAATTTGTTCCACCCATTCTTTTGGAAGTGAGACAAAATACTCTTTTGGTTCTTTTACTAATGTGTTCGTCTTATATCCATAATAAATCGCACACGATGCTACCAATAACAATGCATCGCACTTAACACCATACTTATTCATAATTAATAAAGGTGCAACTATTCTTTCGTGAACTCCTAATTTACGATCTACATCTCTCGCGTTTCTTTCAATTGTATCCACAATCGATTTATTTTGGAATTTGCGTATCGCCATTTTAGAAAATTTTTCTTGTTCAATTTCATCTGTACCATATTCACTACAAATACACTTATTTAACTCATTCACAACATTTTGAATACACAAATCAATCTCTAAATCATTAGCGGCTTCTCCATATACAGTATATCCTTTATAATATCCTAGATAAGATACTATCGCAGAAATACAATTATATGTATAGATTTTTCTTTGCATCAAAACCCCAAGATTTTTTTCTGCCACCATATTTTCATATACCAACTCATGCCCTAACGAGATTACATCATAAGGTAAATAATCTAAATTTTCACTCAAAATATCTAACGTACCCTGTGTATTTAATGTTGTACAAAATACGATAGCTTCTGCTAAATGCACACGTGAATCATTTTGTAATTCAAGTAACTCTTTTTTTACATTTACCCCATTTTCACATGTAATAATATCAATATCTTGCTTTTTTCTTTCTTGTAAAGACTTCTTCAATATAGATGAAACATCTTTTAAATTTTTTTGTCCAACACTAATCATCACTAAATCAGCTTCTTTTAAAGTATCCAAAGCTTCATCCGTATCAATTTGATAAGCATTATAATTATCTAAAATGAGCGAATCTTTTTCTTTTCCAAAAGATACTGTATAAGATTCATTATTCTGCAACATTTTAACTAAATCTTTATTTTTGTCTAAAAAAACTATTCGATTATTTCTAAAAAATCTATTAATATACCCTCTTCCAGTTTGCCCAGCACCAATACAAACAATATTACTCATGACCCTTTACCAATCCTTGCTTTCTAATTTTATCTACAGATTTTAAAACTTCTTGATAAAGTGGTTCTTCCGGACTTAGTTGACAAACCTTTTGTAGGACATATTCTATACCTTTATCTTTTCTCATTTGAGCTAATTTAATCGCTGATTCATCCTCTTCAAAATCAAAATAAAGTGCTTTCGCTATAGTATCAATTAATGTTTCTGGATAGATACCGTGCTTTAAAGCCATTCTGCAAGGGGCAATCAAACGATCTTGCGGTCCTAATTTTCTTATTGGATCTTTAGCATGTCTGGTTACTAAATCAACAATCACTTTATCACAATATTTTGCTCTTGCCTTCATTGAAAATTCTTCTTGTTTCTTTGGATCCACACCAAGCTCCGCTACTAAGGTAGCATTGATTTCCTCATAAGTTTTATCCAATAAATCCGAAATTTCTCTACTATTCGCCGCATCTGACAATATTTTATATCCTAACAAATAACCTGTATAAGCTATCACCGCATTGCTTGTATTATTTGTATACATTTTTTGTGTTAAAAAGTTTCCAAAATTATCTAGTAATTCGACATATTTGATTTTAGGAATATCTCCTTTTAAACGTGATTTATCAAATGGTAGATACCAAAAATTTTGTACCCAAACATCTTCAGGATACTCTTTTGCTAATTTAGCATCTGGTTGCGTTGCTGTTCTCATCAAAACAGCTTCTGATACACCTACATATTTTTGAAACAATAGTTTATTATTTTCATTCAAATTATTCATCATAGACTCTTTAAAAGTATCAGCAGCATCCTTCCAGTTTTCACAAACAACTATATTTTTTACTTCTTCTTTTACACCATACTTATTTAATATTTCAGCAACACTTTTAGCAACAGCAGGTAAGTGATTACCTCCGACAGAAACAAAAGCAATATCAGAATTATAAAATTCTTTATAAATCTCCTCTTTGGCATCGAAATTGTAAGCTTTAATCCCTGTAACTATACTATCTAAAGTTTCATCCCCTAAAACATGTACATGATATTGTTTCTTTTCATTTAATTTATCTACTATTGGCTGATATATATCAACAAATGTAATTTCAAAATCACTCAAGTACAATAGTTGCCCAATAAAACCTCTAGCTATTTTCCCTGCTCCAAATATAAGTGCCTTTTTCATAAGCGATTTTCCTCCATATGTTTTCTTAACCTATCTAGCTCTACTTCTTTTAAATATCCCTTACCAATCTCATCAACTTGTATAATTGTAATCATTGAGCCATCAAACTTTTTATCATTTTTTACAAATTTTAATACTTCTTCAATATCATAATCCACATGTGTAGGGAGACCCATTTTTTCTAATATCTTCTTTACTTGCTGTTTTATTTCTTGATTTTCTAATATCATTAACATCCCTAATCCAACACATTCTCCATGATAATATTTGTTCATATTAATTCCTTCGATGGCATGACCTAGAGTATGTCCAAAATTCAAAATTTTTCGCAATCCCATTTCTTTTTCATCTTGTTCTACAACATCTCTTTTGACATACAATGATCGAAGTATAATTTCCTCTACATCAACTGGAGGATTCGTTTCCTCAAAATCGGCTATATGACTAACAAAAATTTCAAATAACTCTGAATCACAAGTCATACCTGCTTTTAGTGCTTCGACTAATCCGCTATAATATTCTCTTTTCGTCAATGTAGATAAAGTATTCATATCAATAAAAACTTTAGAAGGCTGATAAAAAGAACCTACAACATTTTTTATATGTCCCATATTTACTGCTGTTTTTCCACCGATACTAGAATCGATCTGTGACAAGGAAGTTGTTGGTAGAGAAACTACTTGAATACCATTTAAATAAATGCTAGCAATAAATCCTCCTAAATCTCCAATAACACCTCCTCCTACAGCGAACAACAAATCATCTTTATCAAAATTATTATCTGCCATAAACATAACAATTTGTTCTACTGTCTCTAATGATTTTGAATTTTCTCCATGAGGTACTATCTTAACATAAGATTCTGGACATTGCTTAACAATCATATCTACATATTGTCTTGGAACCCCATCATCTGAAAGTATTAATACTTTTCTATTTAAATCAACATATTCGTTGATTTTATATCGAATATCTCTTTCAACATATATATCACTTTGTTGATTTGCTATTTTAAAACAAACTGTCATATTTACCTCCTATTAAAAAAGACCAACAGATTTTGCTGGTCTTATTCATTTAATTTTCCTGTGCGATTTTTGTAAACACTTTCGCTCTTCTAGTTAATTCTTCAAAATTTCCTTCTGCAATAACCTTCTTATCTAATAAACGACCACTGATACCTGCAGAGCAATAGCCAGCTTGTAAAAATTCTGCAAAGTTTTCCTCGTTCACACCAGCTGCCGCCAAGAATTTAACATGATTGATTGGCCCTTTAATATCTTTCAGATATTTTAATCCTAACCAACCAGCCGGGAAAATTTTGACAAGGTCAGCACCTGCATCATGAGCTGTTAAAATTTCAGATGGAGTTAAGGCACCTGGAATAGAAACCAAACCAGCAGCCTTTGTAGCTTTAATCACATCAACATTAACATTTGGAGACAAACAGAATTCACCGCCTGCTTCTTTTGTTGCGATAACATGCTCTACACAAGTAACTGTTCCTGATCCTACCTTCATATCAGGGAAGTTCTTTTTAATTAGTTTAATGGCACCCGACGTTTTTTCAATAGCGTCTGGATCTGCCTGATCAAATGTTACTTCAGCCATACGCACACCGCCTTCATGTAAAGCAGTAATAGTTTTCAACAATGTATCTCCATAGCATCCACGGCAAATCACTAAAACCTTATTATCTTCTATAAATTTTACAACTTCATTCATTTCCGGTCCTCTTTTCTAAACATATTTTTCTACAGCTTCTTCTGAATCCGACTGAACAACTCTAAAGAATACTTTAATTCCCCTATCAATTAAATTTCTTAAATCTTTATTTTCTTCAGAGCTAGTTGAAATATTTTTATATAAAGTAGTTCTTCCAACTTTTGCGCCCATGCCACCGACATTTACAAAGCCTAGATTTACACCTGCATCAGCAAGAGACACTAGAACACCTGGAGTTTTAACTAAAACAAATACACGTTTTCCGTTATCATCTCCATTTAAATAATCAATAGCATCTTTAACACTTAAAACCTGTCATCCAATTTTAGCAGGCATACTAGACTTCATAATCATTTGAAGAAATGAGTCCTTTGCTACTGCGTCATCTACTATAACAACCTCTGTAGCAGAAGCATTTTGAATCCATTGTGTCATTACTTGACCATGAATCAATCTATCATCAATACGTGTCCAAACAATATTTTTCATTTTTAATCCTCCTTCTTCACATCGAAAAATTCCAAAATGTGATCAACCGCTATATTTGTCATTTTATTAACAGCTTCTACAGTAACCGCTGCTGTATGAGGACTCAAAACGACATTATCTAATCCCTCAAATCGTTTCTTTATAGCCTCAATTTCATCAGCCTCTCCAGATGGAACATCTGTACCATATCCATAAATTTTATGTCCCTTCAAAGCTTCAATCAATGCCTTTTCATCTATCAATGATCCTCTGGCTGTATTAATTAAAATCGTATTCTCATTCATACTAGCTAGTTCTTTTTCACCAATCATCGGGGTACCGTCAGGATTTCCTGGTACATGCAATGTAATAACATCTGCTTGCTTAAAAATTTCCTCTGGTTCCATGACTGTAATATCATTTTCTTTACAATAATTTTCGTCTAATAATTTATCATATCCAAGAATTTTACAATCAAAACCTTTTAACCGTTTTATAACCTGACGTCCAATGGCACCTAGTCCTACAACACCTACTGTTTTGTGACAAAGATCCAACCCTGTTTCTTTCTGCCAAACACCAGCCTTTAAATTTTTATCTACATTACAAATGTGACGAGTTGTTGCTAACATCAATCCCACTGTATAATCAGCTACCGCTTCTGTATTACAGTTACGCGTTACAGTTACTTTAATGCCTCTTTTTTCACACTCTTCTAAATCGATATTATCAATTCCAACACCATATCTTGAAATAATTTTCAAAGAATCTGCCTTATCTAAAACCTTTTTACTAACAATATCTGACCCAAGAATGATTGCATCCACGCCTGCTACTTCTCCCATCATTTCTTCTTCATTCATAATATGATGATAGCGATTTCCAACTACTTCCCAGCCTAATGATTCCATAAAAGCCTTTGGTTTAGGATCAAATTTTCCAAAACTATTCGATGTAATTAAAACTTTCATACCTTACACTTCCTTAGATCTATCTTGTTAAATAATTCCAATCAACCCGCCAATAATACAAACAGCGAAGATACCCACGATAACTTTATTAATATTGACTTTCTTTTTTGCGATTAACCAATAAATCAACATAACTGCTGCAAATGGTAATAAATTCAAGATAACTGCATCAAAAATATTAGTTTGTAAAGATAATGCTTTTTCACCAAAAGTAAGTTGTAAAGGAGTTGATAATTTTACTGTACTAGCAGCCAAAGCACCAATTGTAACAGCACCCATAGATGTAATCATTGTCATGATTTTTTCCATACGATTTCCAGTAAAGAAGTTTGCGATAAATGAATTTCCTTGCTGATAAACTCGATGATATAGTGTATAACTAATTCCCCAGTTTAACGCTAATGTAACAATCATATAGAAGAATGGGGCAATTAAGTTTCCACTTTGTCCTAAAGAAATAGCAATTGATCCAATAATCGGAATTAAAGTACCTTGACGTAATGTATCACCAATACCTGCCAAAGGCCCCATCAATGATGTTTTTACCGCACTAATAGCTTGACCATCAATTTCAGCACCATTTGCTTTTTCTTCTTCCATTGCAACAGCAATACCCAAAATTACTGGACCAACTAAAGCAAATTCAGAATTATAGAATTCCATATGTCTTTTACATGCTTCAACTTTTCCTTCTTCATCGTCCGCATATAATTTTTCAATAACATTTCTCATTCCACAGAAGAAACCTGGAGCTTGTAATCGTTCATAACTACAACAAGCTTGTGCATATCTTTCAAATTGCCAATATGCTTTATTTAAATCTTTTTTTGTTAAAGACACTTTCTTTTCAGCCATGTTATTCTTCCTCCTTAAACTTCAAATCTGAATAAACCCATGCGAAGATACCTGCAAAAATAGCAATTACTAACATACTTAATCCTGAATATGTGTACAAGAAGAATCCCATAACGAAGAATAATAAGATTCCACTTCTTGTATTTAACATCTTTAATAACATCGCAATACCAATTGCAGGAAGTAAACCACCAATAGCACTTAGAATATGTAAAGGTGTACCTGATAACATTGTGATTGCGCCTTGAACTACTGGAGCTCCTAAATAAACTAATAGAGCAACTGGAATAGCTGTTACGCAATAAGCGAAAATCTGAGCAGGCCATAATTGCCAAAATCCCATTTTCTTTGTATCACCAACTTCAGCATATTTATCCATTTGGTGAACAAAATAAATATCAACTGTTTGACGTAACGTCCAAATCATTGTTCCCATAATTCCTAATGGGACTGCGATAGCGATTGCTGCTTCTGCACTTGATCCAGAACTTAAAGCTAAAGCCGTTCCAACAATACCACCGATACCTGCATCAGCTGGTAAAGTACCACCTGCATTAACAAATCCAAGATATAAAGTATTAATCGTTGCACCAATAATCAAACCTTGAACAACATCACCAAGAATTAAACCAGTGATCGTACCACAAACAATTGGTTGACGAATAGAAACACTACCTAAGCCCGTTAATAACGGTGTACCATTATTTGTTAAGTAATACAAAGAACCTAACAAAATTGCTTGAATAATCGAAATATGCATTTTTTCTCCTCCTAATATTTATTATTTTTTTACAACTGAATTTGATCACGTAGGCTCATAATACTTTCAGGTCCTCGTTCTAAGCAAATCTTTTTTATGTCATCTAAAGACATGAACGAAGCACTTGTTGCTACCTCTAAAAGCATTGGTAGGTTTACTCCAGTTATACATTCAGCTTTCACTGTATCTTTTAATTCGTGTAAACTACGAGCTGTCGCATTCGATGGACTTCCTCCAAACAGATCTGTTAAAACCAATACTCCCGATCCTTCAGATTGCTCATTCAACCTTGTAATAGCACTCTTTACTTTTTCTTTTAAGTCATCAACATCATCTCCATGGTAAAGACCATAACTCTCAATCAAAGGTGCTTCTCCCATAATTAAAGCTGCACTATTTAACAAAGATGTGGCTAAATCTCCATGTGTAACTAATAATAAAGCTACCATTTTTAAACCTCCTGATAAAATCAAAATTGCTGCAGTAATTTTTTACAATGATAAAATATCATCTTAAAAATCCTTTGTAAAATTTCTGATAATTTTACACACAAGTACAACTGTGATATGTAACATACCCTTAAAAATCAAGCATATTTTCAATACTTCTTTTAGATTTATGATATTATTAAGCTAAACTTAATAGTTTTTACACAGTATCCATGTTTTTTTAGTAAAAAATGTAAAAAGCACAACATATTTTTTACACATTTTACACACTGTTTTTTTTAGGAGAATGATTTATGGAAAAAAAAGAAGAAATATTTCAGCACATACATTCAGATACAATAAAAAAAATATCTGAAGAAAATTATGACAATCTGGGATTAGATGCTTTGGAAATTAGTCTCAGTCTAAAAATGGACAGATCCAATACATCACGAATTTTAAACGCCCTTTTTAATGAAGGAAGACTTATAAAAACAGCAACTCGCCCAGTTGTATTTATTGATAGATCTGCCATCAGTAGTTCTTTCCAAAATATAAACGTACCTTCAGTAATAACAAAAGATAAAAGTATTAAAGACTATTTAAACACTTCAAAGCAAACAGTCCCAACTAATAACATCAATACATTCAGTCGTTACATAACAAATCCAAGGCAATCAAAAATGGCTGAACCAATTGCCAAAGTAAAAGCCGCTATATTATATCCATATAGTTTAAATATTCTAATTATTGGAGAACGTGGATCAGGACGTTTACAATTTGCAAAATCCATCGTTGATTTTGCTCAAAGTAAAAAAATTGTAGATAAAAATATACCCGCGACTATCATCGATTGTCTTAATTACAATTCTAGTGAAGATGATGCTTTCTTAAAAATGTTATTTGGAGAATATATTCCAGCTACTGGCTCCTATAAAAAAGGTCTTCTTCAAACATCTCAAAAAAAAATCACCGTTTTCAATAATATAGATGAACTTCCCATACATGTATCTGATGCACTCATGAGCGCTATTTTAGACAATGTTTTTTCACCTATTAATTCACGTAAACAAATTACATTAAATTCTATTATTATAGCAACCTTTAAAAACGATTCTAAAATTAAGAACCCTGATATACGAAGAAGTTTTCCTATGATTGTAAATATGCCATCCCTAAATGAACGCACAATTACAGAAAAAATCGTACTTACTTTGCAATATTTTCAGGATGAAGCAGAAAGAATAAATAAGACTATACGTGTCTCTAAAGATGTATTAAGCTGTTTTGTCATGTCTGAGTATAATGGAAATTTATCTCATCTTAGAGCTGAAATCAGGCAATCATGTGCTTTAGGATATACTTGTTTTATCCAATCAAATCAATCATTTATAGACATTGGATTCGATGAGATTTCAACATCTGTACTAAACAACATCATAAATGTTAACGATCATCTTACTGATTTATATGACACCTTAAACCTATTTAATAAAAATTATTTATTCTTTTCAGCAATTCAACAAAATCCTGAATTAGATATGTTATACAATTTAGATAAGCCAACCATTTCTGACGATATATTGCCCATTAAGAAAACAATGGACGACTTATTCAATCAATGTATTTCTGATATTGATGCAGCAAACTCAATTCAGTTAAATACTATTCGTTCAGTGCTGCTACAAGAAATATATGATATTATTTATCCGTTATTAAAATCACATCCTATCAATAAAAATGAAAACTTAATATATGGACTTTTAACTCACATTTCTACACAAATTAAACATATTTCTTCTGATGATTATTCACCATCTTTTTCTAAACTTTCCAGAAAAATTGCAAAAAAAGTTGATTATGAACTCGCTAATAGTATAAAAAAAGAAGTAGAATTACATTATAATGTACAGCTCAATGAAGCTGAAATTGATTATATTGCTACATACTTGTATTTATCTTCTCAATGGATTGAAAAGAAATATATACAAATTTTATTAGTATCTTATGATAAGAATATTGTTAAAAACTATGCCGAATATATTAATAGTCAAAATTTTAAAACATACGTGTCACATTTAACCATTTCAAATAACGAATATGATTTAAGCGCAACAAATCAAAAAATTATGAAAAAAATGGAAGAAATAGATAAAGGCAAAGGAGTTTTTCTAGTCATCGACAGTTCTTTTTCCAAAGAAATCAATGAGTTCTTATCTACAAATTGTAAAAATAAATTTGCTATTTCTACAGATATCTCACTACAAAAAATCATTGCAATAGTAGAGCGAATTGAATCCATTGGTGCAACAATCCAGTCAATAAACACAATGACTGCTAGTGCAGAAGACGATGAAGATAACAATGAACCAGTTATTATAAAAGATCATGCTCATGAGTTACTAGAATCTATCGAAACAAAACTTTTAGCTGAATCCCTAGTATTTTTAAACCCTCATAAAGCAAGTCAAGCTTTATACAATGCACTTTTAAATATTATTACTGCTCTAAAAATTCCATATAATGATGATTTATTAATCAAATTTTTATATCATACTACATTTGCCTTAGAAAGATGTATAAGAAAAGAACCTTTCAATTATCCAAAATCTCGTTCGTTAATTAAAGCTAATCCTTATTTATATAATGTTCTAGAAGAAAATTTTAAAATCATAAAAGAAATATTTTCAGTACAGATTCCAAGTACTGAAATGGGATACATAATTGAAATGTTTTTACCTTACACTCAAAAATAATCAGTAAAAAAAAATACCAGTTCGCTATGAATTGGTATCTTTTACTCTATCTAGATAAGTTTGTATTCTTAGAATTCATGATTTTAAATACATCTTCTTGTGTTACCACATTAAAATCATTTGGTTATGAATGTGGTTTTGAAACGCCTAGTTATTACACTCAACTATTCAAAAGATATTATAATTGTACACCAACAGAATTTAGAAATAGTCAAAAAAAAAGAGCGTAATCTTTAACAAAAAGAAGTTACGTTCTTTTTAATACTCTTTATCTAGATAAGTTTGTATTCTTAGAATTCATGATTTTAAATACATCTTCTTGTGTTACCACATTAAAATCATGTTGAATCATAAGCTTTAATACACTAGCACTGATTGCGAAATCGACTGTTTTCTGTGGATCAAACCCATTGATTAGTCCATGCACAAATGCAGCACCGTAGGCATCTCCTGCTCCCACAGCTTCTAAACTATGTACTCTATGAATTGGACTTTGGTAGAACTTTCCATCTACGTAATAGATGCCCATCCAATCTCCTTCTTCTACAGTATGCATATTTCTTAATACACTAGTCACACTCTTCACATTTGGGAATTGACGAGTAATTTCTAACATACCTTCTTTATAAGTATCAATCTGATCAATACCTGTAGATAAGTTACCATCAAAGGCATGAATTCCTAGTGTTGCTTCAAAATCTTCATCATTGGCAATACATACATCTACATACTGCATTAAATCACGCATGACAACTTGCGCTTGTTCTTTAGACCACATTTTTCCACGATAATTTAAATCACAAATCACTTGAATATCATTTTCCTTACAATACTTCAAAGCACTTCTTACTGTATCCTCAACATATTTAGATACAGCTGGAGTTACGCCTGAAAAATAGAAAACATCTCCTGGCTCTAAGATATTTTCCCAATGATATTCACTTGGCTGAGATAGTGAAAAAGCACTAAATGCACGGTCATATACAACGTTTGTATTACGAATATCACTTCCTTTTTCAAAGAAGTAAATTCCTAAACGATCGCCTCCACGAAGCATATACTCTGTATTTACACCATAATGACGAACTTCACTCAACGCAGACATTCCCACTGGATTGTTTGGTACTTTAGAT
>UMLM01050619.1_pt1 | contig 12150 bp, 7 predicted proteins | sample 1966571 | NCBI WGS metagenome assembly UMLM01 (sample SAMEA4836203, study PRJEB28245) | human gut metagenome | biome: gut microbiome; material: fecal sample | place: Denmark | collected 2008 | reverse complement strand
ATGATCAAGATGGTAATTATCATTTTAAAACAATTCATTATCAAAAAGCAGGAATATATTATTATCGTGTAAGTGAAGTACGTGATAATTTAGAGGTCACTTATGATACAACTCAATATATTGTAAAAGTTGATGTAAAAGCAAATGATAGTAATCAGTTTGATATTTCAGTTGATATTGTAAATGGTCAAAATGAATATATTGATCAAGATAAACTCGACTTTACTAATAGACTTTTTGAATATAAAGTAGCTTTATTATCGATGGGTGGTATTAAAACTGTCAGTGCCGGACAATCCGTTATAATGGATGATGGTTTGTTTAGATTTGGTTTATACGAAGGAAATGATAATGAACAAAGTAATATGATTGATACTGCTAAAAATGATACAGTAGGAGCTTATAGCTTTGATGATGTAGAAATTGATCAACCGGGTACTTATCATTATACGATTGAAGAAATGAATGCTGGTAAGGAAGTTGCTGGTATTGCTTATACAAATCATCAATATCATGTAGAAGCTGTTGTAAATAAAGACGGTAAAGGTAGCTTGAATGTTGATTCGGTTAAAGTAACGGATGAAAATAATCAAGTTGTTAAAGATCAATCGGTAGTTGTAGAGACTTCACAAGATTTATCACTTACAAACCAAGCTGTTAAATCATTAAAAGTAAATAAGGTATGGAATGATCAAGGACATAGTGACACCATTCAACCTGTAACAGTGCATTTAGTTAAAAATGGTAAAGTTGTAGAAGGACAATCTATTGTATTATCAAATGATAATCAATGGAGTGGTTCGTTTGATAATTTATCAATAAAAGATAGTCAAGGAAATTTAAACGTTTATACTGTTAAAGAAGATAAAGTAGATTATTATAAGACACAATATATTCAAAATGAAGATGGTGGTATTACGATTACAAATACTTATATCAATCCAACGGCAGTAGATGTTCAATTGGTTGCTAAAAAGAATTTAGTTGGTGGTAAAGCATTATCTGCAGGTATGTATCAATTTGATTTATTAGATAGTAATAATGAAGTTATTGAAACACAAACAAATGATGATCAAGGTAATATTTACTTTAATACATTGAATTTTAATCAAGAAGGACATTATGTTTATTATATTCAAGAACATATAAATGATAATGATCCATTTGTTGAATATGATCAATCTATTTATCAAGTAAATGTTGATGTTTCGAGAAAAGGTAATAATTTACAAGCTGAAGTAGAGTATCTATTAGATGATAAACAAGTTGATGATCTTACATTTAATAACATTTATCATCCATTATCCTTGACTGTTCAAAAACGTTCTAAAGATTTATCGAAAGATCCATTAGAGGGGGCTGTTTATGGATTATATAAGGTAAATGAAAAGGGAACAGATATTCTTGTTGAAAAACAAATGTCTAATAGTGAAGGATATATGACATTTACAAAAGCTATTCCTGGATATCAATATTACTTTAAAGAAATTTCAGCACCTAATGGACATACAGTTGATGAATATAAGACAAGAACATTTACAATTAAATGGATACGTCATAAAAATAGTAAAATTTCTTATCAATTAATTTATGATAATCAAAAAGAAGATTTAGAAGAAGAAAAACAAGAGGATAGTTTAAACTTATATGCACAACGATCAATAGCGCTATTAGAAAATGAAGATACAAGAGTCAACTTAGAAGCTATTGGAGTAGCGGATGAAGTAACTAAATTAAACGTAACGAAAGTAGATAATCAAGGTAATTATTTAACAGGAGCTCATTTACAAATTCTTGAAAAAGAAACTGGAAAAGTTATTTGTGATTGGGTTTCTACAGCAGATACCTTTAGCACTTTAAGAGAATTAAATGTAAATACTGTTTATATCTTAAGAGAAGTTGAAGCTCCAACAGGTTATGTAAAAGCAAATGATACAGAATTTAAATTGAATGATTATGGTATTGTTACAAAAATTTCTGGAGATGCGCAACTTGTAGATGATCAATCGTTTAATTTATACAATTCTAAACAAGTTAAAGAAAAAATTGTTTATAAAACAAATGTAACTACTGTAAAAACAGGAGATAATACAAATATTGTTATTTATGTAATCTTATTGTTTGTTTCTTTGCTATGTATCTTTGGTTTCTTGAAGAAAAAACAAATAAAAGAATAATTTGTGATTTAAAATAATAGATATCTTTTAAATTATCAAATGTGTGGGATGAAATTCATCCCACTTTTCTTTTATATCAAATTCATCCCACTTTTCTTTTATATCAAATTGACAAATAAAAAATGAATCTATATAATATAAGTAGATGATACTCATGGTCTCAATAATAAAAAAAGAAACGAAAAAAGTTTGAAAAAAGTAAAGATTTGTAGCTATGGCGGACACCCCTTATATATTTTTGGCTCTATATTTTCTATAATGAATGTGTCAAATAGATAAGAAATATTTAATAAATAAAAAAGAGAAATATACAGTTTAGGTTTAGAATATGTCGTTTGGTTTTTTAGGGTTGTCAAAAGTTGAATAAGAATATAGAATGATAAAATTAAATAAAAAAATATGTGAAAAACTAGTGAAATTTGTTATAAAAAATAGCTTTTGAAAAATTGAAAAAGCGTTGATTTTATGATAGGATTCTATTGAAGGATAATAGCAAAATTAATGAAAGTTAATGACGCAAAGTTACGGGTCTAAGTACAAAAGTATATGATCGCCGAGCCGCCCAATTCGAAAAGAATAGGCGGCTTTTTACCGTCTTATAGGAATAATTAATAAAATGATGAATATATATATTAAAATGGGAGGTAAAAATTATGCTGAAACGTATGAGAAGAATTGGTTTATTTGTTCTAGCAATAGCAGTAGTTATTAGTAGTGCAATTATTGCCTCTGCTAATGAAAGAAGTGGTACAAACGGAAGTACAACAACCCAATCAACTGCTTCTAGTTATGTAATAGAAAATAAAAGTAGAAATGATATTAAAGTTACTATAAAACATTACAATAAAGATACTAACAAGGCAATATATTCTACTGATGAAAAAACATTAACATACGGTGCTAAAATCAATGATTACGCTAAAGCTCTTAATTGGACCGTTAACTATGTTACAGTAAATGGAACGAAAGTAACAAATAATAGTTACCTTGAGTTAACAAAAGATAGCACAGTTAAAGTTTACTATGATGCTAAAAAAACAACAGTTGATGGTGCAACAACATTTTATGATTATACAATCGCATCGAATGATGAATATACTAAATATGAAAGTTGGGATCAATGGCATCAATATGGACAATGGATACAACAATATCAATCATTTAATAGTTTAGGAGATTTACCATTGGAAAATGGCAGTAAATTAACATCAGGGACAACTGGAAATAATTGGCGTGATACACGGTATCAATATCATTGTGTGGTTAATGGAGTTGATGCTAATGTATGGACTGGACTTCCAGAAAACGGAGGGAATCCAAATATAGTTTGTAAAGGATTAGTTAAAGGATTGGATGGCAATGGAAATGTTGTGTTTAATTATCCTGAACCAGGATTCTTTGTAAATGAGGATGCCTCTTACAAGGCAGCAAAAGATGGAAGTACTAGATATTTACGAAAAGTATATAATGACAAAAAGTTACAATTTAGTAAATCAGGAGATAGCTACAAATTAATAAGTGTAAAAGATTCTGATGGTGGAGAAACTAAAGCAGGTTCAGATTTTTATCCACTTGATAAATATAAGGATCCATATGAAAGCGAGTCTACTGGACATAACTTTTTCTTTGGAATGAGATATGATGTTACGTTTAAACTTGGCGATTATATTGGGCCTTTGGATTATAGTTTTACTGGTGATGATGATTTATGGGTAATTCTTGATGGAAATAAGGTGGTTATTGATTTAGGAGGTATTCATAATACTGCTGAAGGAAAGACAAATTTATGGAATGATTTAGGATTAACTCCTGGGAAATTAACAGACGATCAAAAGAATCAAACTCATACATTAACAATTCTTTATATGGAACGTGGAGCTACAGCTTCAAATTGTACAATGAATTTTACATTACCTTCGGCAAGAATTTCTGAAGTAACTAATGTTCCAATGGCTGACTTGACTTTTAATAAAATTAATAGCAAAAATGAAGGAATCTCTGGAGCATCATTTAAGCTAGTTAATGACGCAGACCCTAGTGAAGTGTATACTGCTTCTTCATATGGTAATGAAGGAACAGTTAAATTTGATAAATTAAAAGTAGGAAATTATACTTTAACTGAAACAATGGCACCTGATGGTTATGTAGCATCTACTGATGCATGGAAAGTGGTTGTAACTGAAGAAAATGGAACGGCGGTTGCAAAATTATATAATTCTGATGGAACAACGGAAATTTCTTTAACTAATGGTCATTATCAAATTATAAATTCTACTACCGAGGAATTTGTTACAAAGAATTTAGGATTAAATAAAACTGCTAAAGTAGATGATTGGAATGAAAGAACATATGATATAACACTAGATGCCTGGTCTGAATCACAAGTAATAAAAGAAAATGAACCAGTTGATATTGTTATGGTATTTGATAGATCTGGATCTATGAACTTTAGAAGTAGTTTAAACAAATATAATAATGGAAAAGAAACAGAAGTTTCTAGTTTGAATTTCAGCAATGATAAGGTTTATTACTATGTTACAGATGATAAAGCAGCTACTGTTTACAGGGTTTGGCGTACAGGCTCTAGTAAAAAAAGATATAAATATTATTCAATAGATGATTCTTATTGGAATTATGAGACTAATAACATTATAAGTGGAAAAAACAAAGAAGAATTAAATGAAAATACAAAACATGTTTTTTATACAACTAATGATTCACATAGTCGTTTATATTATTTAAAAGAAGCAGCTAAACAATTTACTACTAAATTAAATGAACAATCAAAAAATAGTAGGGTTTCACTAGTAACTTTTACAAAAGAAAAAAATGGTGGAAATGAAGCTGTTAATACAAATTTTGATTTACAAGAAATAAGTGATGATAACTTAACAAGGTTAAACGGAGTAATTGATTCTATTACAACAAAAGGTGGAACTCAACCAAGTTTAGGGTTAAATCGTGCAGCAGAAATATTGAATAACAATAATACAAATAGAAAGAAATATGTAATTTTAATGACAGATGGATGTCCAGCTGATGAAACTTATAGTACATTTAGAAGTTCTGCTAAATCGTTAGTAAATAATACAAATTGTACTTTAATAACAATTGGTGTAGGTCTTACTGAAGATAATGAGAATTTAAAAGATGCAAAAGATTTTTTAAGTGAAATAGCTAGTAAGAAAGAAAACTCTGATTCAAAATATGCATATGATGCTAAGAATGCAGATGAATTACCAAGTGTATTTTCGCAAATATTAAGTTCAGTTGTAAATAATTCTATTTCAAATGCTACTGTTAGAGATTATATTGATCCTAGATTTGAAATTATTGATGCTGCTGGTGGTAATGTTGTTACAGCTGATGGTAAAACATATGTGGAATGGACTAACCAAGAAATTGGATATGGTAATGAAAATAGCACGGGTTGGCATAAAGTTATAAAAGTTAAAGCTAAAGATGATTATATTGGTGGAAATAATGTTACTACTAATGGCCCTGAGTCTGGTATTACTGTTGATGGGGTAACTAAAAAATTCCCACAACCGACAGTTAATGTTAAATCTGAGTTATTTATTACAAATAAAGAAATAACTATTTATAAAGGCGATAGCATACCAAGTGACGATGAAATATTAACAGCTGTTGCTGGAAAATATATTGGACATCATGGAGTGAAAAAAGAAGATTTCACAATTGAAAAATTTACAAATAGTGAATTAGCAGATACAAATGTTACTAATACACCAGAAAGTGATACTGAATATTATATAAAAGTTACTTATAAAAATTTAGGTAAACCTTCTGATAAATCGACAAGTAATACAGATGGTAATGTCTCTGGTGTAGAAAGCAATGAAAATTATGAGGTAGTTGCTGAAAACGATGGCGTTATTCATACAGGTAATGAAATAAGCAATGATAATTTATTAAAAGATAAAGAATATGGAAAATATATTGTTCATGTTAAATCAGGAGAATTAACAATTGTAAAAACATTAGCTGATGATAAAAAGGCTACAAAAGACACAACATTCAAATTTAGAGTTACAGGACCGAATAATTATTCTAAAGATGTAGATGTTGTTATAAAAGCAGGAGAAAATCAATCTACTTCAGAGGAATTAACTGGTTTAGCTAGAGGCGAATATACAATCACTGAACTAGAAATTGCTGATTATGAACAAAAATCTGTTAAATTTATTAAAGATGTTACAGATTCATTAAATAAAATTGATGGAATGAATGGTAAAATTACTTTTGGTACAAATGACAATAATCAAAATGTAATCAAGGATTATCAATATTTAGGCAATGGTGTAAAAGGTAAGATAGAATTTACTAATGATCCTGTTATTACTAATTGGAAAATTGTTAAAGTTAGAAAAGATGGCAATAATATAAAAATTAGTGGTGCAAAATTTGCATTAAAACAAAATGGTAAAGTTAAATATACGGGAGAATCAGATGAAAATGGTTATATTATTTGGAATATAGAAAATAATCAATCATTGGCATCAGGCGAATATATATTAGAAGAAACAGAAGCTGCTGAAGGATATGCTAAAGGTGATACTACTTGGACATTAAAAGTGACAGATGGTGGAAATCTTGAGTATATTAAAGATGCGGATGGAAAAGTTATTTCACCTTCAGTAGTAGAAGAAGTAAATTTATATAAATTTACAAATGATGTACCATATGAATTACCTGAAACAGGTGGAATTGGTATTTATTGGTATACAGTAGGTGGTATGTTACTTATGGTAATGGCTGCAATTGTTGTATACAGAAAGAAGTATAATGAGTATATGAATAAATAGGAGACTATTTATTCATAGCTCTTATATATAAATAAAAAAGAAAGGGAGATTGAATATGAAATTATTTAAAAAAGTTTCAGCAATGATGGTTTCATTATTGATGGCACTAGCAATGATGGTACCAGTAGCTGCCGCAGATGCAACAGTTACAATTAAAAATAAAGGTGACAATGAAGAATTAAAATATATTCAAGTAATTATACCTGATAGAACAACAAAAACTGGTTGGAAATTTGCAGATACTACAATTGCTGAAGAATTCACAAAAGTATTTAAAAAATCAGAACAAGAAATTTTAAACGAAATGACAACTGATAACGCAGTTGCTTCAAAAGTAAGAACTGCTTTAAAAGGTGTTCAAGTTGCAAAAGCTAATGATTTAGTAACAATTAATGGAAATAGTTTTACAGCTTCAACAGCAGGAGCATATGCTATTTTTGGTACTGATAAGGCTAATGAAGTAACTTATAGTCCAATGTTAGCATATGTTGGTGTTAACTATGAAAATGGTAAACAAACTTCATTAAAAAATACTTCAGTTACAGTAAAAAAAGAAGAAACAACTGTAACAAAAGATGTTAAAGATGAAGATCAAATCGTTGAAATTGGAAGAGATGTAGAATATACAGTTACGGCTGTAATTCCTTATGTAAAAGATGGAGAAACTAATCCAACTTATAAAGTAATTGATGAAATTACTGGTGCAGCTTATAAACTTGATAGCGATGGTAACCTTTCAGTTAATGTTGCATATGGTAAAAATTCAGAAGAAATTAAAGTAAAACCTGCAAATGGTTCTTTCACTTTAGATTTAAGTAAATTAATCAATACTAGAAATGATGGTTCTAAACCAGAACTTAAAGATGAATATTTAAATGAAAATGCTGGTTTAACTTTAACTTTAACTTATACTGCTACTGTAACAGATGTAACTGTAGGAAATACTGTACATTTTGGTAATGGTACAAATGAAGGTAAAGATAAATATGGACATGATAGTGTTACTATTAAATCTGCTGAAGTAGAAATTTCTAAATATGCTGAAGATGGGAAAACTCCATTAGAAAACGCTGGATTTATTTTCTATAGAGAATAAAAGGGAACTAAAAAATATGCATTATTTGATAAAAATAATGTATTTAAAGGATATGGCTCTTTAGAAGAAGCTAAAGCTAATCCAATTATGACAGATGCAAATGGTAAAGCAGTTGTTAAAGGTTTAGATTCTGAATATACATTTATCGCAAAAGAAGTTGTTGCTCCTGAAGGATATTCTGTTGCTGATGATGATGAAAATATGGTTCAATGGACAACAGAAGAAAAAGGTGAAGTTTCATTTACAGATACTAAAGTAGGTTCTTTACCTGAAACTGGTGGTATTGGTACTACTATCTTTACAGTAGGTGGATGTGCAATTATGGTTGCAGCTGCTGCATTATTCTTTATGAATAAAAAGAAACATGAAAAATAAAATAATTATCAGAGGCTTTTAGCCTCTGATTCTTAAAATGATATAAGAATAAGGAGAGTCCAGATGAAAAAGAAGTTAAGCAATATAGTTATAATCTTGATATTCGTTGCTGGTTTGTCCTTATTGGTATATCCATTTGTTGCCAATAAGTGGAATAGTTATAGACAAGATCGTTTAATCAGTAACTATGAAAAGATAGTAAGTCAAAAGAGTGATTCAATAGATTATGATGCAGAAATGAAAAAAGCAAAGGCATATAATGATGCTTTAGCACCACATATTTTGCCGGATTCATTTATTAAAGCAGAAAATCAAAAGTCAGAAGATAAGTCATATACTTCAGCTTTAAATCTTGCTGGGGATGGAATAATGGCTATTGTTGAAATTCCTAAAATAGATGTGAAGTTACCTATTTATCATACAACGAGTGAAGAAGTATTAAGTAAGGCTGCTGGGCATTTGGAAGGAAGTTCTTTACCTGTAGGGGGTAAAGATACGCATGCAGTTATCTCTGCACATAGGGGGTTGCCAAGTGCAACATTGTTTACTGATTTGGATCAAGTTAAAAAGGGAGACCACTTTTTAGTCCATGTTTTGAATAAAACTTTATGTTATGAAGTAGATAGTATTATTGAAACTGAACCTGATGATACATCAGCTTTGGCTGTGCAAGAGGGAAAAGATTTAGTTTCGTTGCTTACATGTACACCTTATGGTGTGAATACTCAACGTTTGATTGTAACAGGTCATCGTGTTTCTTATAACAAATCTGTTGTGAATAAGGAAAAGAAGAATGGTTTTACAACTCTTCATACGAATTATTTGTTATGGGTTATTGTTGGTTTAGCTGTTACTGGTGGTTTTATCTTTATTTTATATAAAAAGGATAAAAAGATGAGATCTAAGGAGTAGTTATATGAAAAAGAGATTACCGAGTATTTTGATTGGATTGTTATTCTTGGTTGGGTTGGGAATTATGATTTATCCTACTGTTTCTAATCAATGGAATACTTATCGACAAAATAAATTGATTAGTAATTATGAAAAAATAGTTGATGATATGTCTGATGAAGACTTTAGTCAAGAATGGCAAAATGCACAAGCATTTAATGAAACAATAAGTGGGAATAATGTTTTTGCTGATGTGTTTGGTGAAAAGTCCAAGGATAGTGAAAATAGTGAATATAATCGAGTTTTAAATGTGAATAATGATGGAATCATGGGATATATTTCTATTCCTGAAATCAATATTAAATTAGCCATTTATCATGGGACAAGTGATGATGTTTTACAAACGGGTGTTGGTCATATTAATGGGTCTAAACTTCCTATTGGAGGTGAAAGTACACATTGTGTTTTAGCAGCGCATAGAGGTCTTCCTAGTGCAGAATTGTTTACTGATATTGATCAACTACAAACAGGTGATAAATTTTATTTGCATATTTTAGATAAGGTTTTAGCTTATGAAGTAGATCAAATTTTACCAATGGTTGATAAAGATGATCATCAAACTTTACAAAATGCTTTGTCTATTACTGAGGGTCAAGATTATGTTTCATTATTTACTTGTACACCTTATGGAGTGAATAGTCATCGTTTAATTGTAAGAGGACATCGTGTTGAATATAATGGTGAAGAAGATGTTAAACAATCTGTTGGAGATAGAATGTTAGAGTCTATTAAAAACTATTATATGTTGATTTTAGTTTTAGGTTTATCAATTACGATACTTGTTATTATTATAATGAGATATGTTTTTAATAAAAAGAAATAAGGGAGGATATGAGGATGAAAAAGAAATTTTGTAAGTTATCGGCTATCTTTATAGCGTTGATAATGATGTTTACGGTTGTTGTTTTACCAAATGTTGAAGCAGCATTACCTGTAGATGTTAATAAAAAATGTAGTTTAGAAATTTCAATTAGCTCTCATAGTTATGCTGAGGATTTATCGAAAAATGATGTTCAGGTGGATCTTTATAGGGTTGCTTCTATTAGCCAAGGTGGCAATTATACAGGTTTAGATGCATTTAAAGACATTGATTGGTCAACTGTTAAATATGATGCAACTCAATCAGCGAAGACTTGGAAACAAAGAGCAAGTGAAGCTTCTAAAGTCATTAAAGATGCTACTCCAGCTTATACAGCAACTTTAAAAGGCGGATATGTTAAGCTAACAAATTTACAAACAGGACTTTATTTAGTTGTTGTTAATGATATGAATAGTCAATATTATTCTTATAAGTTTACACCTTATTTAGTTTCTCTTCCAAATAATTATTATTATACAACTAAAAAGGATGATACATGGTATTATGATTTAGTTGGTTCGAAATCTATTGGTATTAAAGCTGATCGAGAATTAAGAATGAGTTCTATTCAAATTACTAAAAAATTAACTAGTCAAAATACAACTTTAACAACAAATGCAACATTTGTTTATCAAGTTGATATTGAAACAATTGAAAATCAAAAAGAAACAAGATTTATTACTTTAAATTTTGATGAAGTAAAAGAGAAAACAATTAGAATTGCCGATATTCCAGCAGGTTCAAAAGTAACTGTTACGGAAGTTTATACAGGAGCTGGTTATGAAATTGTTGGTGATTCTAAAAAAGTTTTGGAATCATTAGTGGCAGATGAAGATAGTCAAGAGATTGCAACGGCAAGTTTTGAAAATAAAACTTCTAATGAAATTCATGGTGGTTATGGAATTGTTAATAATTATAAATATTCAAAAGAAGATCAAGATTATACAGTTAAACAAAGTAAAGAAAATAAAACAGTTCAAGAGTAGGAGGATAGAGATATGAGAAAATTAAACAAAAAATTAGTATTATCTATTGTTGCTCTTGTGATGATTTCTACTTTAGGTATTGGTAAGGCTTTGGGATATTTTACGACTCATACGAATGCAACTGGTGGATATAAAATGGATTTAGGTTTTACAGATACGAAGATTGAGGAAGATGTTGATAAAGATGGGAAACATGTTGTGATTACTAATGTTGGTGATTATGATTGTTTTGTGAGAATTAAAGTTTTTGCAGCGGATAACCTTAAAATTAGATATAATTTAGGTAAAGATTGGCAAGAAAGTGATGATGGGTATATTTATTATAATAAAGTGCTTTCTTCTAAAGATAAAACAAGTGAATTAAATATTAAATATACACTACCTGAAGTAAATGATGATAATAAGGATAAAGATTATAATATCGTTGTTATTCAAGAATTTACACCGGTTGTTTATGATGATCAAGGAAACTTAATTGCTAATTGGCAACAAGTTTATGAAACAGAGTAGGAGGTTATGGTAATGAAAAAAGTGAAATCGATTTTTATGAAACCTACAATCCTTCTTGGTATAGCTGCTGTTTTATTACTTGGAAGTGGTGTAGGAAGTGCACGTGCAGCACTCACATATTATAGTGATCAATATTCGGCTTCTATGGATATGTCTACAATTGGAGTTTCTTTAAAGGAAAATGGAAAGGTTGTTAGTTCAAAGAAGTATGATGATCAAGGAGATGCAACAACTAATGGTGAAGGTAAACTTCTTCAAAATTTATTAAAAGATGATGAAAAGTTTGCTTTAGGAAAAACTTATGATGAAAAGTTAGCTGTAGAAAACAGTGGTAATATTGATACTTTTGTAAGAGTTGTTTTAACAAAGA
>UMLM01067446.1_pt1 | contig 12216 bp, 9 predicted proteins | sample 1966571 | NCBI WGS metagenome assembly UMLM01 (sample SAMEA4836203, study PRJEB28245) | human gut metagenome | biome: gut microbiome; material: fecal sample | place: Denmark | collected 2008 | reverse complement strand
CCCTGCTGCTTCCGGCGGCGGAGGTGCTGCCGGCCTGGCAGGAGGGCCAGGCGGAGCAGGCGGCCCTGCGGCTGGAGGCCCGGTAGCGCCTGGCCCGGAAGCAGGGCACCCAGGCCCTGCGGGAGCTGCTGACCGCCGATGCCGCCCGTCTGCGCCAGGGCATGGTCCCCAACGGCCCGGACCGGTGCCTGGCGGCGGTGTATCCGGAAAAGACCACGGCCCTGGACTATCTGCCCGAAAACGCCCTGGTATGCGTGGAGGAAAGCGGCCGGACGGCGGAGGCCCTGCGGGGCTGGCTGTGGCAGCTGAAGGAGGACGTGTCCGCCGGAATGGAGGCGGGCTTTCTGGCCGGGGAGCTGGCGGATTTCGCCGCCTCGGAGCAGGAGCTGGCGGCCCGGCTGGAAAAGCGCCCCACGGTGCAGCTGGACAGCCTCACCACCGGCCGGCAGCTGCTGCCCCCCCGGGATCTGTTACAGCTGACGGCCAAGCAGCTGTCCAGCTACGGCGGGTCGTTGGAGCTGGCCTGCACGGACCTGACCCACTATCTCACCGCAGGCTACCGGGTGATGGTGCTGTGCGGCGGCGAGGTCCGGGCCAGGAACCTGCAGCAGATGCTGGCGGACCGGAAAATCCCCGCCGCCGTGGACCTGACCGGGGAGAAGGCCCCGGAAAAGGGCACGGTGCTCATCGCCGTGGGCGCTCTCTCCGCCGGGTGCGAATACCCGGAGGGGCGGCTGGCGGTGCTGACGGAGGGGCAGCTGACCACGCCCCTGTCCGGCCGGAGTAAAAAGCCCCGGCCCAAGCGGGACAGCAATCAGCAGAAGCTCCAGTCCTATACGGACCTGACCCCCGGGGACCTGGTGGTCCATGCCCACCACGGCATCGGCCGGTTCGTGGCCATGCTGCGCCTGCCGGTGGACGGGGTGGAGAAGGACTATATCAAGATCGCCTACGCCGGGCAGGACGTGCTGTACGTCCCGGCCACGTCCCTGGACCTGGTCAGCAAGTATATCGGCCCCGGCGAGGACAACGAGCGCACCAAGCTCAACAAGCTGGGGGGCACCGAGTGGGCCAAGACCACCCGGAAGGCCAAGGCCGCCGCCAAGGACCTGGCGGAGGGGCTGATCCGGCTGTATGCCCAGCGGCAGCGGCTGGCAGGCCATGCCTTCTCCCCGGACAGCCCCTGGCAGCAGGAGTTTGAGGACGCCTTCCCCTATACGGAGACCGACGACCAGCTGCAGGCCATCCGGGACATCAAGGCCGATATGGAGCAGCCCCGGCCCATGGACCGGCTGCTGTGCGGCGACGTGGGCTACGGCAAAACCGAGGTGGCCCTGCGGGCGGTGATGAAGTGCATCATGGACGGCAAGCAGGCCGCCATTCTGGTGCCCACCACCGTCCTGGCCCAGCAGCACTATGCCACGGCGGTGAACCGCTTCCGCTCCTTCCCGGTGAACATCGAGGTGCTGTCCCGGTTCCGGACCCCGGCCCAGGTGCGGGACATCCTGGCCCGGACCCAGGCGGGAAAGGTGGACCTGCTGATCGGCACCCACAAGCTCCTGCAGAAGGACCTGCAGTTTCACGACCTGGGCCTGCTGGTCATCGACGAGGAGCAGCGCTTCGGCGTGACCCACAAGGAGAAGCTCCGGGAGCGGGCCAAGCAGGTGGACACCCTGACCCTGTCCGCCACCCCCATCCCCCGGACCCTGAACATGGCCCTGTCCGGCATCCGGGACATGAGCACCATCGAGGAGCCGCCCCACGACCGCCAGCCGGTGCAGACCTATGTGGTGGAGCATGAGTGGCCCGTCATCGCCGAGGCCATCCGCCGGGAGCTGAGCCGGGGCGGGCAGGTGTACTACCTGCACAACCGGGTGGAGAACATCGAGTCCACCGCCGGGCGGCTGCGCCAGTGGCTGGGGGAGGACGTGGCCATCGGCATCGCCCACGGGAAAATGGCCGAGCGGGAGCTCAGCTCCGTGATGCAGCAGATGGCCGACGGCGAGATCCAGGTGCTGGTGTGCACCACCATCATCGAAACCGGCATCGACATCCCCAACGTGAACACCCTGATCATCGAGGACGCGGACCGGCTGGGCCTGTCCCAGCTGCACCAGATCCGGGGCCGCATCGGCCGCAGCGCCCGCCGGGCCTATGCGTACCTGACCTACCGCCCCGGGAAGGTGCTGACGGAGGTGGCCTCCAAGCGGCTGTCCGCCATCCGGGAGTACGTCACCTTCGGCTCCGGCTTCCGCATCGCCATGCGGGACCTGGAGATCCGGGGGGCGGGCAACCTGCTGGGGCCGGAGCAGTCCGGCTATCTCATGAGCGTGGGCTATGATATGTATCTGAAGCTGCTGAACGACGCGGTGCTGGAGCAGCAGGGGAGGGGACGGGACATCCGCCCCGACTGCTCGGCGGACCTGGCCACCTCGGCCCACATTCCGGAAAAATATGTGTCCTCCCCCCGGCAGCGGATGGACCTGTACCGCCGGATGGCGGCCATCCGCACCACCGAGGAGGCCTCGGACCTGGTGGACGAGCTGACGGACCGTTACGGCGACCCGCCCAAGGCGGTGATGGCCCTGCTGGACGTGGCCCTGCTGCGGGCCGCGGCAGCGGAGGTGTTCATCACCGATATCACCCAGAAGGCCGGTGTGGTGGCCTTCACCTTTGACAGCCGGGTGGATGTGCCCAGCCTGATGGCCGTGTGCACCATGCCGGGCTATCGCAGCCGCCTGCGGCTGTCCGCCGGGGAGCCGCCCCGGCTGCAGCTGCACCTCTCCCCCGGGGAGGACGCCCTGGCCGCCGCCGGGAAGCTGACGGAGGAGCTGCGGCTGAAAAAAGAAGAACTGGGCAAAGCCCATGAAGGAGGAGCAACATGAAAAAATCCCTGATCCGTCTGGCCGCCTCGGTGGTCCTGTCCGTGGCGCTGGTGGCGGCGATCTCCGCCAGCGGGATCCTTACCAACGGCCACCGCAGCGACGGCCTGTTTTACCAGGCCTCTGGCATCCGGCCGGACGCGGAGCTGCTGACCGTCAACGGCGAGACCATCGACGCCGAGGAGTATCTGTACTGGGTGGCCTACGACTGCGAGTATCTGTCGGCCAACGTGTCGGACCTGGACTTTGACGCGGAGCTGTCCGACGGCATGACCTACGGGGCCTATGCCAAGCAGGACGCCCTGGAGACGGTGAAGCTGTACGCCGTGATCCGCCAGTGGGCCAGGCAGGGGAACGTGACCCTGACCGACTCCGACCGGGAGGCCCTGGAAAAGCAGCGCCAGCAGTATATCAACTACTACGGCAGCCAGGAGGCCTATCTCAAGCAGATCCAGGGCATGGGCGTGTCGGAGACCATGTTCGACAGCATCAACCAGGGGTACTATCTGTACGCCGGGGTGCGCCAGGCTTTCTGCACCGAAGGAAGCGCCCTGTATCCCGCCCAGGAGGACATCGACGCCCTGGCCAAGGACAGCGGCTACGCCACCTGTCTGCTGCTGTACTGGCCCCTGGACGGCGAGGACGATGACAACACCCGCCTGGCGGCGGAGAGCTTCGCCCAGCAGCTGCGGGATTCCCAGGACGTTGCCGCCACCTATCTGGACCTGGCGTCCCAGCTGGGCATGGAGAACGTGACGGAGGAGGGAGTCACCGCCTCCGCCGGGGACATGGGCGAGACCCTGGCCGCAGCCGTGGCGGCCCTGGAGCCGGGCCAGGTCAGCGGCGTCATCGAGACCGATAACGCCCTGTATGTGGCGGTGGGCCGGGAGCTGAACCGGTCCGCCGTGGTGAACGCCCTGTTTGAAACCCGGATCAAGGACGCCGTGGCAAACGCCCAGGTGGACTACAACACCCGCCTGTATAACAAGCTCAACGTGGGCGACTTCTATACCAAGCTCCAGGAGGCCCGGGCGGCCTTGTCATAAAATTAACCAGCTTGTTAATTTTTAGTCAAACCACCAAAGAAATCCAGTCAAATCCTGTTCAGTTCCACGATTTTTGCGATTCGGAGCAATCTGGGGTTGACTATTCGGTCGAAAATGACTACGATATAGGTACAGAGTAGAACCCTAAAACAAAATGTAGGAGGAAATTACCACTATGAAAGATTTGTATGTCGTCAATTGCTGCCGTACCGCTATCGGCTCCTTCGGCGGTTCCCTGAAGAACCCCCCTGCCGCCGAGATGGGCGCCGTGGTGGTGAAGGAGGCCCTCAAGCGCGCCAATATCGCCCCCGAAAACGTGGATGAGGTCATGTTCGGCTGCATCCTGACCGCCGCCCAGGGCCAGAACGTCGCCCGTCAGGTGGCCATCAAGGCCGGTATCCCCTACTCCGTTCCCGCCTACACCGTGGGCATGGTCTGCGGCTCCGGCATGAAGTCTGTCATCGAGGGCGCCCGCTCCATCCTGGCCGGCGATTCCGACGTGGTGGTCTGCGGCGGTACCGAGAACATGAGCGCCGCTCCCTTCGCCTCCCTGGACGCCCGCTGGGGCGCTCGCATGGGCGACAAGAAGCTGGTGGACACCATGATCAAGGACGGTCTGTGGGACGCCTATAACAACTATCACATGGGCACCACCGCCGAGAACATCAACGACATCTGGGGCATCACCCGCGAGGAGCAGGACGCCTTCGCCGCCGCCTCCCAGCAGAAGACCGAGGCCGCCCAGAAGGCTGGCCGCTTCGACGACGAGATCGTCCCCGTGATGGTCAAGGTCAAGAAGGAAATGGTCCCCTTCGCCAAGGATGAGTATCCCAAGGCCGGCGTCACCAAGGAAGGCATCGCCAAGCTGCGCGGCGCGTTCCCCGTCAGCCCCGAGTCCCCCAACCCCCAGGTGGTGAACACCTTTGAGCCCACCGGTATCCAGGAAGCCGCCGACAAGGGTCAGCCCCGGGTCACCGCTGCCAACGCCTCCGGCATCAATGACGGCGCTGCCGCCATCGTGCTGGCTTCCGGCGAGGCCGTGGAGAAGTACGGTCTGAAGCCCATGGCCAAGCTCATCGGCTGGGGCCAGGGCGGCGTGGATCCCAAGATCATGGGCGTGGGCCCCGTGCCCGCTTCCCGTCAGGCTCTGAAGAAGGCCGGTCTGACCATCGACGACATCGACCTGGTGGAGGCCAACGAGGCCTTTGCCGCCCAGTCCATCGCCGTGGCCCGCGAGCTGCACTTCGACATGAGCAAGGTCAACGTCAACGGCGGCGCCATCGCTCTGGGCCACCCCGTGGGCGCTTCCGGCGCTCGTATCATCGTCACCCTGCTGCACGAGATGCAGAAGCGGCCCGAGGCCAAGCGCGGCCTGGCCACCCTGTGCATCGGCGGCGGCATGGGCGTTGCCACCATCTACGAGAAGTGCTGAACCCCTTCGGCGCATAAAACCGCATAGCAAAAAAATTCCCCGGCTGCCTGGCAGCCGGGGGATTTTTTTGCTGTTCCAAAAGGGCAATGCCCTTTTGGGACAAAAGCCTCGCAGAGTTTGCCGCCCGCAGGCGGCAAAGCAAGATTGATCCGTTTTTTACGGCGGCGTGTACGTCGCAAAAAACACTTCTCAGTCTGCAAGTGTGGAATTTGTTCGCTTTCAGCGAACAAATTATGCGCGCAGCAGACTGTAAGCCTATTGTCTAAAAAGGGCGAAGCCCTTTTTGGACAATTAAGACAGCCCCGCGATGGCGTACATGGCCAGGGAGGCCAGCCAGGCCACGCCGCACTGCATGGCCACCACGCCCAGGGTTTTCAGGGAGGAGTCCAGCTCCCGGCGGATGGTGGCCACCGCCGCCACGCAGGGGGTATACAGCAGGGTGAACACCAGGAAGCTCAGGGCGGACCGGGTGGTGAACAGGCCGGAGATAGCGTTGCCGCCCAGCAGCACCTCCAGGGTGCTGACCACGGATTCCTTGGCGATGAAGCCGGAGATCAGCGAGGTGGCGCAGCGCCAGTCGCCGAAGCCCAGGGGAGCGAAGAGGGGGGCCAGCACCTGGCCGATCAGGGCCAGCAGGCTGTCGGCGCTGTCGGACACCACGTTGAGCCGGGTGTCGAAGCTCTGGAGGAACCAGATGACTATGGTGGCCAGGAAGATCACCGTGAAGGCCCGCTGCAGGAAGTCCTTGGCCTTTTCCCACAGCAGCAGGGCCACGCTTTTGACGCTGGGCAGCCGGTAGTTGGGCAGCTCCATGACGAAGGGCACGGGCTTTCCCCGGAAGGCGGTCTTGTTCATGATCAGCGCCGCCGCAATGCCGATGAGGATGCCCAGCACATACAGGCCGATCATCACCAGGGCACGGTAACGGGGGAAGAAGGCCGCCGTGAAGAAGGCGTAGATGGAGATTTTCGCCGAACAGCTCATATACGGCGTCAGCAGGATGGTCATTTTCCGGTCCCGGTCCGAGGACACCGTGCGGGTGGCCATGATGGCGGGGACGGAGCAGCCGAAGCCGATGAGCATGGGGACGATGCTGCGGCCGGAGAGGCCGATCTTCCGCAGGGGCTTGTCCATGACGAAGGCCACCCGGGCCATGTAGCCGGTGTCCTCCAGGATGGACAGGAAGAAGAACAGCGTCACGATGATGGGCAGGAACACCAGCACGCTGCCTACGCCGGCGAAAATGCCGTCCACGATCAGGCTCTTGACCACCGGGTTGATGCCGTAGGCCGTGAGGCCCCGGTCCACCAGGGCGGTCAGGGCGTCCACCCCCACCGCCAGCCAGTCCGACAGCCGCTGGCCGATGACGTCGAAGGTCAGCCAGAAGGTCAGCAGCATGATGCCCAGAAACACCGGCACCGCCGTGTAGCGGCCCGTCAGCAGGCGGTCCATTTTCACGGACCGGGCGTGCTCCCGGCTTTCGCGGCACTTGACCACCGAGGCGGACACCACGTTTTCGATGAAGCTGTACCGCATATCCGCCAGGGCGGCATTGCGGTCCAGGCCGGTCTCCGTCTCCATCTGGACGATGCAGTGCTCCAGCAGCTCCCGCTCGTTCTGGTCCAGGGCCAGACGGTCCGCCAGGTCATCGCCGCCCTCGATGAGCTTGGCGGCGCAGAACCGGGCCGGAACGCCGATGCGGTCGGCGTGATCGGCGATCAGGTGCACCACCGCGTGGATGCAGCGGTGGACGGCGGAATCGTCGGCGCAGAAGTCCGTGACCTTGGGCAGTACCCGGCCCCGGGCCGCAGCCAGGGCCTGGTCCACCAGCTCAGACACGCCCTCGCCCTTGGCGGCGGAAATGGGCACCACCGGGATGCCCAGCTCCCGGCTCATCCGCTGCACGTCCACGGCGCCGCCGTTGGCCCGGACCTCGTCCATCATGTTCAGGGCCAGCACCATGGGCACCCGCAGCTCCAGCAGCTGCAGCGTCAGGTACAGGTTGCGCTCGATGTTGGTGGCGTCCACGATGTTGATGATGCCGTCGGGTTTCTGGTTGAGGATGTAGTCCCGGGAGACGATCTCCTCCTGGGTATAGGGCCGCAGAGAGTAAATACCCGGCAGGTCCACCACGGAGCAGCCCTTTTCGCCCCGTATTTCGCCGGTTTTCTGGTCCACGGTGACGCCGGGGAAGTTGCCCACGTGCTGATTGGAGCCGGTGAGGGCGTTGAACAGCGTGGTTTTGCCGCAATTCTGATTGCCGACCAGGGCGAAAATCATACCGCCGCCTCCTTTACCTGGATCTTCATGGCGTCCTCCACCCGCAGGGTCAGCTCATAGCCCCGGACCCGGATCTCGATGGGGTCCCCCATGGGGGCCACCTTCATCAGCTTCACGGCGGTGCGGGGGATCAGCCCCATGTCCAGCAAACGGCAGCGCAGGGGGCCGTCGCCGCCTACGGCGGTGATGACCCCGGACTGGCCGATTTTCAATTCGTTGAGTGTCATATGGCTTGCCTCCTGAAAAAGTAAGTCCAGTATAACATATCGAACCGCCCGACTCAATCCCTGAAATGAGAATCCCGTCGAAAAACCGTTAAAAAAACACCGGACAAAAAGCGTAAATCCCCCGGCACCTGCCGGGGGATTTACGCCTATATGCTGTCAGGAGAAAAAGAGTTACTTGTTCATTTTCAGCTTCACAGCCGCGCCGCGCTTTCTGCCATACAGGCACAGAGCCACCACATAGGCGATGGCGAACACCACGCCGATGATGTAGGAGGCGGTCCAGGGAATGTTGAAGCCGATGTGCGCATTGGCGATGTAGGTGGAGCAGATGAAGGCGTAGAACGCGCCGGGAATCAGCGGCATCCACGCGAACTTACCCTTGCCGTTTTCAAACATCCACACCGTGATGCACAGGAAGGCGAACAGAGACAGGGTCTGGTTGGACCATGCGAAGTAACGCCACAGAATGTTGAAGCCGTCCTTGTTGAACTTGGCGAACACGATGATGCCGGCAGCCAGGACAAACACAGGGATGGCCAGACGCATACGCTTGCCGTTGGTGGACTGGTCCAGGTGGAAGGTCTCCGCCAGGGACAGACGCAGAGCGCGCAGAGCGGTATCGCCGGAGGTGATGGGCAGAACGATGACGCCGATCAGGGCGATGACGCCGCCCACGGGGCCCAGGATGTCCTTGCAGACCACGCCGATGGTACCGGTGGCCAGGGAGGCGTTGGGCTCCTGCAGAGCCAGATTGTACACGCCCATAGCGCCGGCGGCCCACACCATAGCGATGAAGCCCTCCAGGATCATCATGTTGTAGAAGGTCATGCGGCCCTGACGCTCGTTCTTCACCGTGCGGGAGATGATAGCCGTCTGGGTGGAGTGGAAGCCGGACAGAATGCCGCAGGCCACGGTAACGAAGAAGATCGGCAGGAAGTGGCCGCCCTTGAAGTAGTCTGCATAGGTGAAGCTCTTAACCGCGCCGTCAGCCCCGGTGAGCTGCAGGATGGGAGAGGACCAGTCGTCCCACACGTTCAGCAGGGGATAGCCCTTGACGAAGATGCCGATGAACACACCCACGGCGGAGAACAGCAGGATGGCGCCGAAGATGGGATAAATGCGGCCGATGATGGCGTCGATGGGGAACACGGTAGCGACCAGGTAATACAGGAAGATCACGCCGTAAATGATCCAGGTGGAGACGGAGGTAGGCTTGCCGTCGAAGCCGAACACGGAGGTGGCGGCAATGTCGCCGGGGGTATAAACGAACACAGCGCCCACCAGCAGCAGAAGCAGACAGCAGAACACGTTGTATACGTTGAAAATGCCCTTATTGGAATAGCGCTTGATCATCTGGGGCATCTGGGTGCCGCCGTCGCGCAGGCAGATCATGCCGGAGAAATAGTCGTGCATGGCGCCGCCGATGACGTTGCCGATGGGGATGGTGATAAATGCGATGGGCCCGAACAGAATGCCCTGGATGGGCCCCAGGATGGGGCCGGTACCGGCGATGTTCAGCAGGTTGATCAGGCTGTTTCTCCAGCCCTTCATGGGGATATAGTCCACGCCGTCCTGTTTGGCGTAGGCCGGGGTCTGACGGTCGTCAGGCCCGAAAACTTTCTCGCAGAAGCGTCCGTACAGCGCAGCGCCGCCGAACAGGATCACAAGACCGATGATAAATGTTGCCACAAACACACACTCCTTTATAGTCGTTTTGTGATTTTCAGAGCTCCCGGACAGCTCTGGTTTACGCAGTGAGTATAGCACAAATTTCGTGAAAATGGTGACAACGAATAGTCCGCATTCATAAATAGTTCATAAAGATTTCCCCCGATGGCGTAAAGATTCCCGTGTGGAAAATCGAAAACGGACGATTTTACCGGAATTTATCGCGAAAAGGGTCGACAATATGTTGAAATTTTTAAGACGGGACGAAATAGCACGCAAAAACCGTTACCGTCAGCATGGTAGGTTGGTAGGATTTAGGACGCTAAAACGCAAAGTGCCCGGTAACGCTCCCGGGAGCGTTGCCGGACGGCGGCAGGGGAGAGTGTGAACAAACCGTAAAATTTGCAAAAAAATTTGGCATAAACGGTTTACTTTTATAGGTTAAAATGGTAAAATGACTACCCGAGGAAAACAAATACTACGTTTTTTGGAAACGGAGGAAAAACAATTATGGTAAGAGCGGCGAAATCCAAGATTGCCCAGAAGGAAAAAAGCGACCTGCTGTACCGGGCGATCCTGACCCTGAAAAATGAGGAGGAGTGCTACAGCTTCTTCCAGGACCTGTGCACCATTTCCGAGCTGCGTTCCATGGAGCAGCGCTATGAGGTGGCCACCCTGCTCAACGATGGGATGCTCTACAGCGATATTCTGGAGAAAACCGGCGCCTCCAGCGCCACCATCAGCCGGGTGAACCGGTCCCTGCTCAACGGCGCGGGAGGGTACGAGAACGTGCTGGAGCGCATGAAGGAGCAGGAGGACAAATGAGCAGCTACCAGCAGCTGGCCGGGGCCTATGACGAGCTGACCTGGGACGTGGGGTATGAAAAGCGGGCGGACTTTCTGGAAAAGCTGTTCCGCCGCAGCCGCATCCCGGTGCACACGGTGCTGGACCTGGCCTGCGGCACCGGGTCCATGACCTGGCTGCTGGCCGGGCGGGGCTATGAGCTCATCGCTGTGGACGGGTCCCAGGAGATGCTGGCCGCCGCCCGGGAGAAAAGCGCCCCGGCGGAGGTCCCGCCCCTGTTCCTGCACCAGTCCATGCCCCGGCTGGACCTGTACGGCACCGTGGACGCCGCCATCTGCTGCCTGGACAGCCTGAACTATCTGACAAATCCCCGGGACGTGCAGCGGACCTTTCAGCGGCTGCACCTGTTCATCAGCCCCGGGGGCCTGCTGGCCTTCGACGTGCGGCTGCCGGAGCGGCTGGCCGCCCTGGACGGACAGGTGTTCCTGGACGAGACAGAGGACACCTACTGCGTGTGGCGCACCGAGTATCGCCGGGGGCTGTGTACCTATTATATGGACTTGTTCACCCTGGCGGAGGACGGGTCCTGGGACCGCAGCTTCGAGCTGCACCGCCAGCGGGGCTACTCCGTGGAGCAGCTGACCCGGTGGCTGGAGGAGGCGGGCTTTGCCGACGTGCGCACCTGGGGCGACGGGAAGCTGCGCCGCCCCGTACCCGGTGAGGATCGGGTGTATTTCACCTGCATTCGCAAATAAAAGAGGTTTTGTAAGCATGAGCGATTATATTGTAAGAGCGATTTCCGCCGACGGCCTGGTGCAGGCTGCGGCCATCTGCAGCCGGGAGCTTACCGAGCGGGCACGGCAGATCCATCATGCCAGCCCGGTGGCCACGGCGGCCCTGGGCCGGGCTCTGGCCGGCGCGTCCATGATGGGCAACGCCCTGAAGGGCCAGGGGGCCAGCCTGACCCTGCAGATCAAGGGCGGCGGCCCTCTGGGCACGGTGCTGGCGGTGTCCGACGCCCAGGGCAACGTCCGGGGCTATGTGGCCAATCCTCAGGTGGACCTGCCCCTGCGGGACGACGGCAAGCTGGACGTAGGCGGCGCCGTGGGCGGCGAGGGCACCATCACCGTCATCAAGGACCTGCACATGAAGGAGCCCTATGTGGGCACCGTGGACCTGATGGGCGGCGAGATCGCCGAGGATATTGCCGGTTATTTCGTGGAGTCGGAGCAGATTCCCACCGCCTGCGCCCTGGGGGTGCTGGTGGACCGGGATCACAGCGTCAAGGCCGCCGGGGGCTATCTCATCCAGCTGATGCCCGGGGCCGGGGAGGACACCATCGCCAAGGTGGAGGGCGGCATCATGGCCGCCGGGCCGGTGTCCGCCATCCTGGACCGGGATCCGGACCCGGAGCACCTGCTGCGGACGGTGATGTCCGATTTTGAGCTGAAAATTCTGGAGACCTGCCCGGTAAGCTACAAGTGCTATTGCAGCCGCCAGCGGGTGGAGCGGGCGCTGCTGTCCCTGGGGGCCGACGAACTGGAGGGCATCCTGCGGGACCAGGGCTCCTGCCATATGACGTGCCAGTTCTGCGACGCGGTGTATGACTTCGACCGCCAGCAGCTGGAGCAGCTGGCCGCGGACGCCCGAAAAAAATAGTAAAAAAATTGAAATTTGGTGTTGACAGTCTGGCTAATATTTAGTATAATCTCTCTTGTCGCCGCGGTACTAATGCGTGCGGCAAGGACGGGAGCATAGCTCAGCTGGTTAGAGCACCTGCCTTACAAGCAGGGGGTCACTGGTTCGAGTCCAGTTGTTCCCACCAAATTTCATTTGGCCAAGTAGTTCAGTTGGTTAGAACGCCAGCCTGTCACGCT
>UMLM01019155.1_pt1 | contig 12383 bp, 15 predicted proteins | sample 1966571 | NCBI WGS metagenome assembly UMLM01 (sample SAMEA4836203, study PRJEB28245) | human gut metagenome | biome: gut microbiome; material: fecal sample | place: Denmark | collected 2008 | reverse complement strand
CCCGCCAGCGCCGCCAGCTCGCGCAGACCTTCTATGCGAATTGCCATTTTTCACACCCTTCTCGCGGCGATTCTCGCCTGGGTGTGGTAACATTTTCCCAGGCGATACCAGCCGCAGATTAAATGCCGTCCCGCATACTTGCCAGGTGCGCGGGGCGGCAGCCTTTTATTGATCCTAATTCTATCACAGCTTGCGCACGATTGGGTCATCGTGTACAATCGAGGTCGCGGCCCGGTCGTTCTCCTACCGAAGCCGCCACCAACTGACGAACCCCGCGTGACCTCTCACACGCGGGGTTCATCTTTTTACGCCCTCATGACACGGTCGGCCCTGTCCCGAAGCTCCTGCGCTATTCTCGGCTTGATCCGGTCGACAGCCCCCATGTAGAGACGATAGTCGTCCTCGGATAGCTCCGACTTAAACCGCCTTGACAGCGTGCTGCTGCTCGTCCCCACCTCGGCGGCCAGGTCCGCCAGCGTTATGCCGACGTTGTCCATCCTCCCGATAACCTCGTCGCGCATCGGGCATCCGATCACGCTTTTGTTCCGCCCCGCATACCTACGCATGACCCCTCCTTAAAAGACGATCTCTTCCTCTTCGTAGACGAACTCATCCTGCGCTGGCGCGGCATCCTGCTCTGGCGCAATGTCCTGCATCTGCTCGGTGTATGCCTCCACCTGCCTTGCTACCGCCGCCTCGACCCACTTCCCGGCCTGCTCGATAGCGGCGTCCGCCTGCTCCTCCGTAAGCTCAGCCCCTACCTCGGCACCCAACGCCTTGAGCGCCTTGCATCCTATGACGGCGTCATAGGCAGTCTGCACGGGCACGTGCCTCAGCTCGGCGAGCTTGCACACACGGTCGTTGAGCGTCGCCGCCTGCTCGTCCGTCATCATTGGTACCGCCTGGATTGCATCTACGGTGCGCTCTGCTGCCGTCTCGCCGACGTTACGGACCTCGCCGGTATAAGCTACCCTGTCCATCTCCTCGGAGCTGTACAGCCCCTGGAACGCGTCAGGGAACGCCTCGCGGAGGCAATGGACGACGGCGACCTTGCGGATCATCGTGGCGGGCATCTTCGACCAGTTGCTCTTGCCTGTCGAGTACTCCGCCATTGTCACCTCGTCGTAAAACGGCCTGCGGCCATCGACGAACACCCGCGCCCAGCCGCCGATCAACCGCTCCCCAAGCTCAGGGTAGAACGCACTGCCCTCGCGGCGCTCAACCGCCTTGCCACGGATGACCACCACGCCCGCCTCGAAGCCCTGGTATCCCTTCTGGCGGTTCGCCCTCTTGGTGAAAACCTCCTTTCCGGTGATGATGCTCGCGGGATTGCTCCCGTATTTCACGAGGTAGACGTCTCTTATGAACGGGTTCAGGCGCTGCGCCCTGCACAGCTCGAGGAACAGCGCGACCTCCTTGTCGCTTGCTTGGGAGCAAATAAGGTTTTTGACGTCCTGGGGTGTGATCTGGACGTCGGTACCCTCGTCCGTCGTGAACCTAACGATAGACTCCATCCCAAACCCCTCCCTAGTAGCGGACCATGGCGGTAGCGACGAACCAATCAGCCTCACACTCGTCCATCTCGTCGAGGTCGACGTAGTCGCAGTGGTCGGTCACGTAGATATGTTCGCCGTCTACGTCCATGTAGTCGTAACCCTCGATTCCGTCGCTCACGACGTGATTGGCGAGGATGTGAGACTCCACGTATGCCGAACGCTCTTCCTCGCTCTCGAAGTAGGTCACAGCCGCGTACTCGTTGCCCTTGCAGAACATCAGGGAAAAAATGTCGCCGTTCTCGATCTCAAAGCTCCGGTTGCCGCTCTCGGTGCTCATGGTGATGATGGACTTCATTGTGGTTCCTTTCTCTCTATCCCCAACTGACAACTATATATTATCATGTGTCCGGTGATATTGCACGTAATAAATTGCAATTTTTTGAAAAATTAGGCATCAACTATAGAGCAGTCGCCCTTGCCCTCGTAGACCTTGGAGCCGTAGGCCCCACGGATGCGCTCCATAGACCATCCGCCGCCCCACTGCTTCGGCTTGCTCCCCGCGAAGTACCACATGCGCTTCTTGGCGCTCCACCTCATGCCCAGATCTCGCAGTGCCTCGCTGTGCGGCTTGGCGTCCCCTCCCACCCACACCCACGACCCGCAGACCTCGCAGTCAAGCCCCATCCTGAGCACGGCCACGATGAGGTCGCGGAACTGCTCTGGGCGCTCGTCGGTGTCCTTCTCGTAGACGCTGCCGTCCATGGCCGTATGCTGCGAGGACACGCGGCGGAACACCGCGTCGTACTCCGCATTGATTTCCTGGCAATCCTCGGTGCGCCCGCCGAGGTCTGGGTGGTGCTTCACGATGAGCTTGCGGTACTGCTGCTTAAGCTCCTCGAGCGTGGTGACGCGGTGGAACCACTTGGTCGTGACCTGCATTGCCGTCCTCCTCTTGCTCTCCCAACTGACAAGAATATAATACCATGCCCGCCCATGGATTGCAATAGTCTTGACCAAAAATATCTTTCTAAATTTTTAAGGCATAAAAAATGGGGCCTGCGGCCTTCACCCCGCAAGCCCCGAAGCGCTCGGCTGTCATTCCCTGCGCTCGACCGGTTCCGGGCCGTCGCTGACCAGGCACCTTGCCCATAGTGTATCACATAACGACCGACGGAAGACTGCGAATCTTTTCCATGACCGAATCGTACTCCTTTGGGAACACGATGCGCAGGCCCTCCATGTGCTCATCCATGACCCGCATAAAGCCGTCCAGGTCTACGCCGCTCGCCGCCTCCATGAAATCCGATCCGCTGTAGTCATCCGTGTACTCATCGGGCTGCCGCCCCAGGTGCTCGCGCACGGTGTACAGAGACGCAAGCCGATGCACCGACTGCTCGTCATCGGCGCTGCAATTGTCCTCGATCCATGCAATCTCATCGTCGATAGCTGCGAAGTCTATCACCTGGCCCACACCCTCCCAAAATGGACGCCGGTAGCCTCCTTTACCGCGTGCATTATACCTCGACCGTAATTCGCGATGAAATTGCACGCCCACTCCTCGACCGCCACCCACGAATCCTCCGGCACGATTGAATGCAGGTGATCCAGCAGGCCGAAGCTCACCATGGCGCAGTGGCCGACCTCGTGCGTGAGCACCCTCTCAAGGTCCGCGCCTCGCAGGGCCTTTGACAGATAGACGCACCTGGTGGCCGGGTCCGTCGTGGCGATACGAAAGACGCCCGTGCGGTCTACGAGCCTCGGGTCATCCGGGGCCACCCGCACGGGCGTCCAAATATCACCATTCAAAACGAATGGTTTCACGTGAAACATTCCTTCTTACATCGATTCGAGCATGCTCTCAAGATCGCGCTTTAGCTGCTCGCGGCGTGCGGGGTCTGCATTCTCCATGATCTCACGGACGTTCTCGACGGACTCCTCGGAGTAGCCGGAGCGGCCCCGGTTGGACCGGGGGCGGCCCTTGCCTCGAAAAGTGCCGTACTGATTGCGGTACATGCGGTATCCCATGCGGCCATCGGACCCGCCGGAGTACCCTCCGCCCTGGCCGCCCTGCCCGCGCGAGCCACGGACGCCCGAGGAACCACGACCGCCGCCCATGTCGCCTCCGTCGTAGCCGTAGGGGCCTTCGTCCCAACCGTCCTCGCCGTCCATGGCCTCGATAACAGACTCGTAATAGCACGTCTCCATGCAGGCCTTCTCGGACTCACACAGGTCTTTGATCATATCGACCACCATGCCGAGGTCGTGGGGGTTCGACCCCTGCTTCGCGAGGTCCTCGGCCTCCTGGATCATTTTGTCCTTGAGCTTAGCGATACGCTCCATATCTCGCGCCCTCCTTAGGCGATCCGGCGGATATACAGGGCCGAACCGGCCCCAAGGGTAACGGGCGTGGTGCCCACGTTCTCGACCGTTATGCGGTCGTAGTCCCCACAGCAGTTTTGCACGGCCGTAGATGTCGCGACGTTAAACACGTCGGTAGCAGCGGTGACGGTCGCAACCATGACGGTCTCGCGCAGCGGGTCTCCGCCAAGCGCAAGCGCCAAATTGGCCTGCGTACCAGCCGCGCCGCCCACATTGCCCGAGAACGACACGTCGAATATGCCATTGCCTCGAAGCCTCACGGCCCCAGTGCCAGGACGGTGGCACTCGCTGCACCCAGTATGCAGCACGGTCCGGTCGAACTGGGCGACCTGCCCCGGCTCGATTGTCTGGGCTGCCGTTGCCGACAGAACAATCATTCTAGTACCTCCTTAATCAGACGAGGGCGGGAGGCCTAAGCCCCCCGCCGGAATGACTAGTTGCAGCAGCCGCCGCCGTTCCAGCTCGAGAAGTTGCCGCAGCAGTTCGTGGGGAATGTGACAGGCTGCGGGGGCTGCACGATGTACGCCGCCGTCGGGCACTCTGCGCCGGTCTTTCGCAGGATCTCGGCCTTATTCGCGTCCATGGCAGCCATCAGCACGTTGTTCTGATTAGCCTGCGAGGCCGAAAGGCGGAGCGCCTGGTTCTCGCTCTGGAGGGTCGAGATCTTGTCCTGGCACAGGTAGTCGAGGATGGCGCGGGTGCCTGCGTTCTGCGAGTCGATGATGTCGCGGGTGTTCTGGTTCATCGTGTTCTGTAGCGCGCAGGTGTCGGTCGCCATGTCGTAGCGAACCTGTGCGATTGCCGCGCGGTTTTCGCAGCAGCATTCCGCAAGCTGCGCCTGGATGGCGTTCTGGTTCTGCAATGCAACGACGTTCGCCGAGTTGAAACCCTGCTGGATGTTGTAGCCGAGGTTGCAAAGTCCCTGGTTGACGCCGTTAAATCCCTGCATCGTGTTCATGGCCTGCGTGGCAAAGCCGTTGGTGATCGTGTTGTTGAGGGCGAACGTAGAGTCGCAAATGCCCTGCTGGATGCCTCGTACGCCGTTCTCAAGCTGGCCGAAATTCATGTCCTGGCACAGGTCGGCACGGGTGAGTGCGCCCTGCACACCGGCACCGTTGCCGCCGCCGCCCCAGCCGCCGAACCCGTTGCCACCCCAACCGAAGATGGCGAAAAGGATGATGAGAACCCACCAACATCCGTCGCCTCCCCACATCCCGTCGTTGCGGTTGCCGCCGCAATTGGTGACCGCAGCCACGTCCGCAGCGCTCAGGGGAGAACCGCCGTAGTTCATAAACATTTCAACTTCATTTCTTTCCGACCGTACACTTTTCAAGGTCCTATAGACAAACGCCCCGCGAAGGCGAGGCGAATGCTACCAAAGTTATATTCCCGCGCTAGACGCCGAAGAAACGCCGCGCCTGGCTCACCGCGTCTTCGCGTGAGATTCCGCGAGTCTGCAAGATGTTGTTAGCCAGCTCCTCACATCTTGCTTTATCCCCGCTCATCAGCACACCCAACATCGACTGTGCGTTTTGGTTTTGAGCGACTTGCGGGTTTCTCTGCAACATCTCTTGCACAAACTGCATTGGATTCACTTAAACCGCCCCTCATCTGCTCGACCATCTCTATAACCTGGTCCATCTTTTCAGACAACGCTGAAATTGGGTCAATTTGCGGCACTTCCTGCTGCCCCTGCTGCTCTGGAACGTAACGAACCGTGGTGATAGTGCCGTTAGGTGCCCACCGCTTGCCAAATACGCACGACCCGTCTGCAGCCGGGAACCAACCGACCGAGCCGTCGTTCGGCACATCGCCGACCGTGATCTCTTCGAGCGAGGAAACCACGCGCCCCATGAGGGGCGCGGGTTTTTGCTGCTGCGGCTGGTATTGCGGCTGATAGTACGGGATGTTAACGTACTGCTGCGGCTGCACCTGCTGGCCGTAGGGATTGCCGTACATCGGCGCTCCTTGCGGCTGGTATTGCGGCTGGTACGGGTAGTTTGCCACGTGATTCTCCTACGACTTGACCAGATAATCGTCCGTCTCAGGCTTGCCGGTGTGCTTGCCTACTGCTACGTACCTGTGCACTCCTGACTCACCGCCGGTGTACCTGCCCCAAACGTAGCCGTCCGCCACAGTGTACCAGTCATCGAGAACGACGGCCTCGCCCTTGTCGTAGGTGACCCCCTCGACAACCTCGCCACTCAGGCTCGGAGACTTGCGGATTCGAAGCCCGTCCACGCGGCAGTAGTACAGGCCGCCGACAAAATCGTCGGTCGAGTCGCCGGGTGCCTCGGTATAATCAGGCGTCGACTCTGCGGGAGGCTCCGGTAAAACCGTCTCTCCGCCGACCACCGGTATCCCGAACGCGTTCAGGTAGCCGACCGCAATCTCGTCGATTCGGTCGCGGAAGGTGCGCAGGTCGTTCTCATCAGAAATGAAACCGTTCTCGACCAGTCGGTACGGGATACCGCGCGACGCAGCGACGTTGGGTGACTTTAGGTCGCCGCGCCCCACGATGACGTTTGCCCGCCCAGGGAAGATGGACCGCATGAGGTCGGCCAGACGGTTGTCGTACTCGTCAGCCGTGAAACCTGCCTTGATGATGACGTGGCCTCCGCGAGCGCCCACACCGGCGCTGTCCATGTGCAGCTCCACGACCTGGCAGTCGCTCGGGATGCCCCAATTGGCGATGCCGTTGTCCTTCCACACGTTGCGCGAAAAGTCCGAAAGGACGACGTTGTCACCACCGAACCGCTTGATAGCTGTAGCCAGCTCTCGAACCTGCTCATCCTCGAAGTAATAGACGCCATCGCAGACGCCGCCAGCACCCGGGTCTCCGTCGCCGTGGCCAGGAATCACGTAGAGACGCATTCAACCCCTCCTAAGTGACGCTACCAAAGTCAAACTAGGTCACCTCTATGGTAGCACGTCGGTGGCCATCTGCCAATTATTAGTACACTTACTCGATGTCAGTAACCTCCTGCCACGCCGCCGGATACTCACCAGGATCCCAGTTGGCACCGTCGTACACGCATACGTAGCGCCTACCCTGCCAGGTAATGCCGTCCCCGACTCGGTACGCGTCGTGGGAACCGATAGGGCGCACGAACTCGGGGTAGTCGCCCACATCGGGCGGCTCGGTTCCGTTGAGGTCGTACTCGATCCTTGCCAGCCTATCGGACACGTCCTTGACCATACTCTCAAGGACCGCCAAGCGGTCCATGGTGGGGGCCATGGAGTCCTCTGGCCTTGCGCTGTCGCGGGCCATACATAGAAGCTGCTCGCGCTCGTCGTCGGTGACGTAGCCCCTCACCCAGGAGTAGTCGATCTTCTTGATGACCTCGGCCAGGCTTATTCCTCCGTGACTGATGACGTTCTTGATGACATCAAACATTTCTAAACCTCCAATGCGTTTGCGGCCAGCCCGTTTACAACTGCCTCAAGGTCCGATATCCGCTTGTTCTGGCGCTCGTGCTCGATGTTCACGTCCACCTGGTAGGTGAGCGCGACGTCGGGCTGCACGCCGCTCTCGCTGGTCGCCCACACGTTGCTGGTGGACTCTGGGAGGCGCGGGGCGGCGGCGCTGGCGAGGGGGATTACCTCGGGCGTGACCATGGGGTAGTCGAGCTCGATAGGGTTTTCGGCAAGGCGCGACTTGAACGCCGACACGTCTCTGGTGCCGTCGTTGATATATACCTGGTCAACCCTATCGTCAGTACCAGCACGCTGGAACGAAAGGCCAATAACGCCCATGTAAGTGTTGTTGGCTGACACTACCGCGAAAGACGTGCAGTATGCGGGCACGATGCCGTTGTTCGATTTTGGCGGCGCAACTTTGCCTTCAAGAATATTTGTGTAGTACTCATGCGTGTTGTATGCGGATACCGTGGCCATTCTCCAGCCCTCGTCCGCGCTCCCGTCGAACACCGCGTGCCCGACCCTCCTCACCAGCTCCCTGCCCCCGTCATCCGTCCACCTCACCTCGTCGCGCGTGCCGTCTGGCAGCGAGCGCAGGGTGACCGGGGAGCCGTCGGGCATGGTCAGCGGATAGGCGGAGCCGGTGTAGGGCATGTAGCTTTCCGGAACGGCGTCCTGCTCGTAGATGGCAGGCCTCACTATGCCGTCGTACAGCTTGAACACGATTCCATATGTGTCCGATTTGCTTAGCGTGAAGTTGTACGAGGCGGTCCCGGTAGATGTGAACAGGATGTTTTGCGGTATGTTGAAAACTTGCAAACCGTCTTTTCTGAATACCTGAAAGCCTTTTGATTTGTTAAGGCTTGGCTCCTTCGTCTCAATGACCAAGGTGTACTTTCCGCCTGGTAGGTAGAGCTTGTAGTCGGAACTGTTGTAACCCCACGCACGCCCGTCAGCGCTAACAGAGTCGACGGAACTTACGAAGCAATCCAAGTCCGCCACTTTTGCTCCTTGATATCCAGAAGCTATCAGGAGGCTTGCGGCGTCGAGGAAATTCCTCCCCGCGCACACCACCTCCCCGCACTCCACGCTCTCGATGGCCTGCGGGTAGTCGGGGTTCGGGGACGGCTTGCCGCCGGTGTAGGGCTCCCAAGGCGTGGCGGCGGAGCCTAGCTCTAGCTGGGGGTACATGACGGCGTTTATCGCGGTGTCCTTCACCACGTAGAGGGTCACCCGCGCGCTTATCGGATTCGCGACGCTGAACGTCACCGTTGCCCCGGCGGGCACCCCAGGTATGGACCCCTCGGACCCGTCGGCCTCGAACGTCCCCACGGCGCACAGGACGCCCTGCGTGTTCGACGCGATCGTGTATGTGCCGGCGTCGAGCGGGATGCCGGTCCTTACCGAGCCGCCTCCCGTGTAGTAGGTGAGGTAGGAGTTGTTGGTCGCGGTTCCCGACACCTTTATGCCGCCGTCGCCGTTGTCCTCCCACGTGATGCCGTTGCTCGTGTAGGGCAGCGCGTGGTCGGGCCCGTGCAGCAGGTTCTTTCCGGTGGTGGACGCCTGCTCTGAGCGCCCAAGCACCCTAAGCTCCCCGACCGGACTGGGCCACGCGTCCTCCACGTGCGCGAGCGGGCCTTCCGCCTCCCCCGCCAGGTAGTTCCCCGCGCGCAGCACCGTCGCGGCGGTTATACCCTGCATTGCCTCGGCGGCGTCCTCCGCTGCGTTCTCTGCTTTGGAAGTCGCTACAGCAGCGGCATCTATCGCATCCGCAGTGTCTGCCTGCACTTTTTCGATTGTCTGATTAGCCGTGGCAAGAGCGGTATTGGCGTTGGTCACAGCCTGCTCGGCATCGTCTGCCGCTGTGTCAACCCTGTTGATGGCCTCGTAAAACTCGTTGAGCGCGTTCTTTGCCTCGGGAGCGTTGTCATTGAGGATCTGCGCCTCGACTCGGGCCATGAAATTGCGTGTGCAAACTTGGTTATCGCCCTGGTATACGGCAATCGCCATCGCCACTTCACCGGGCACCAGGGCATCCGAAGGCACAGGCACTTCCCATGTAGCCGTATCGGCCTCATACACAGGCGACATAGTAACCCAGCCGCCCGAGGAATTGGGGTCGTAGATTGCGGCGTTGAAAAGCAGGCGCGCCCCCATGCTCCCCACGGACACGTTCGTACCGTCGTCTGTCAGCGAGAACCTAATAATCCGTCCGTCGTGGTCGTTAGCCGACAAAATGACCGGCAGCCCCTCCAAGTGGTCGTTTGCGAAGTCAGCATGTAGTTCGATAGTGCGATAACACTTGATATCCATGCTTGCTACTCACCATCCTTGCCGGATTCCTGCTCCTCGACCTCCGGCACGCTCTCCGGGTCAACATTCTTGGCATCGTCGTGCGGCTCGGCGTAGCCCATGGCCCGCGAAGAGTCCGCAATGCCCTTAGTCGTCGGGTCTACCACGATTCCGAGCGCGCACAGGACAACGAGCACGGAATCAACCGCACAAACGACCTGATCGGTGGTCACTGGAAGTTCGAAACCAAACGCCTGCGCCACGTCGGTTGCGAAAACCATCGCCGCCGACACCAGCGCAACCAGAACGGCCCGGTTCTTGATGCGCAGCTTCCAATTGATTTTGTCGAGATTTTTCACCTTTTAAATCTCCCTTCCGTGAAATTTTGCGATAACTGCATTGTACAGCTCCGTCCCCGTGCCGTTTCCGCCGAGGCGGTGATACGCGTCGTACGTGCGTTCCAAATACTCCCTGTCGGTCAGCTTCATCGGTATGTCGTTCTCCACGTGTTTACTGTGTATGTGCACAAGCTCCGTCCGGAGCAGTGAGCGGACGCCCTCGCAAAGGGCGTCCATCTTCTCGTTCTGCTCCTTCTCCTCCATCTCGGCCTTTCTTCGCATGTCCTTAATCAGCTTGAGCAGCCACCCGAGCATGCCTCCCAGCACGGCAGGGACAGCCCACTGCAAAACCATCGTCAAAACGTCTTCCATCGAAACTCCCGTCATCGAACGTCCGTACATTCCGATGGGATTATTCCATGGCCGACGCCATAGGTCTACACCATGATCCACTCGTCTCAACGGCCATCAAAAATCGCCTAGAATGTAGCCAGCCACTTGTAGCTGCTCCCCTTCCGCGCATAGAACCCCTCTGTTGTCATGCCGAACGCGTATGTCTGCCCGCCGTTTACGAACGACACCTCAGAGGCGTTGGTGTTGACCTGCACCTGGCACTGGGAGTTCAGCGACCTGACGGCGATTGTGTCGGTAGTCGAACTCAATGCCATCGCCATGGACTTTGTGCCGTTCGGCAGCGTAATAGGCCCTGATAGCGTCAGGTAGTCTTTGCCGTTTATATCGAGCTGCGCGTTCAGCGACACCATCTTTCGATTTGAGTTTTGCACCTCGAAGCCGTACTGGTTCGTTCCGGACAGCTTGCCGACGGTTCCCCAAGCCTCGGTGCTCTTACCTAGCCTGTCTGCGATTATCGTTCCGGTCTTGATGTAGTCGGCATTGATGTACAGCTCGCCAGACTGCATATAGATGCCCTTGAGAGTCCCGTTAGCAGTCAGCAAATCAAATATCGCCTCCTGCGTCTTGAGCGCCGAAAGGTCAGACGCCGCAGTGTTAGCCGTGCGCTGCGCCGTATTCGCGCGCAGCAGGGCGTCGTCCCCGGCCATGCGCCAGTAGGTTCCATTCCACGTGATGAGCGACGTGCGGCTCGCGCGGATGGCAATCGAATTGCCCGTGATGTATGCATTGCCGAGCAAAAGCGGGTAAGCGCCTGTATTATTGACGTTGACGGTTACACGCCCAGCCTCGTCGCGCGACGTGTTAGTATCCTGCATCCAATAGACGATGACGGTAGCGCCCTTCCTAAGCTCGAAGCCCTCGCAGATGACGGCCTTTTCAGGCGTGGCCGCAGCGGTGTTGCACGTACCGTAGTAGGTCCCCGGCGGGAGTGCGTTCATCTTAAGTTCGCCGGTTTCCAAATTCCAGTAATTAGTTCCCGTTTTGTCTGTAATGATTCCGCTCGCAAGGTACGTCGCATTTATATAAAGCTCGCCAGACTGCATATAGATGCCCTTTGCAGCGCCGTTGTTGGTGAGCTTGTTAAATATTCCTTGCTGTGTGAACTGATTGTTTATTGAATTTGCTATCGTGCTTGCATTGTTTGCGGTTTCGTTGGCGGTATTCGCAGTCTCGTTAGCCCCGTTGATTGCCTTCGCGAGCACCGGAGACGTGTACGTGGTGCTCCCGTCGGTCCACGTCACCTTGGAGCGGGTCCATATATAGTTGCCCTCTGACCATACAGGCTGCGCCGTTGACCACGACCCGCCGCTCTGCGTCGTCTGCGATGTCGAAAGGTAGTACTCCTCGACAACCGCCGAGACGCCGGTACCCTTAAAGAGCGACCATTCGTAATCCGAAGGAGTCGTGCTGTCGGCCTGCACGTAGTCGGTTCGCACGCCCACGTACTTGGCTCCCGTGAACGGGGTCACCGAAAAGCCGTCCGTACCCGTCGCGTTGTTTGCGTAGGCGAAATGGACGTAAGTCGTAAGGCCGTCGGCTCCGGGCGAACCGGGCACGCCCTGAGGCCCCTGTATCTTGCCCACGTCCTGCCAGCTTGAGCCAGTCCACACCCACAGGTCGCCACCGATGATGTATCCGTCGCCCTTGGCAGCTCCGCCCGGCAGCTGCGATGGGTCTTCGAAGGTGCCCTTGATTGTGACGCTCGTGCCGTCCGCCCCGTCTTTTCCCGGTGCACCGGCCGGTCCCTGCGCTCCCTGGATGCACGTCGGGTCGCTGTAGCTGACCTCCCCGCTTATGTCCACGGTCTTAGTCCGCTGCCACATGTATCGGTCTGCCTGCCACGCCGGTGCCGTCGTGCTCCAACCGGCCAGCGGCGCTACGGTCTGAGAAATTCCTAGTGCGTACTCAACGTCTACCGCCTTGATGGCATCCCCCATCTCTGCTGGTACGACGGTCATCTGCAATTCGCCAGTATCGAGGTTCCAAAAGTTCTTTCCGGTCTTGTCGCGAATGATTCCGGCCTGGATGAGATCTGCGTTCATGA
>UMLM01024198.1_pt1 | contig 12450 bp, 10 predicted proteins | sample 1966571 | NCBI WGS metagenome assembly UMLM01 (sample SAMEA4836203, study PRJEB28245) | human gut metagenome | biome: gut microbiome; material: fecal sample | place: Denmark | collected 2008 | reverse complement strand
TTTCCCTTAACGAGAGGTGACAAAATCGCTTAACGGCGACACACGAAAAATATTTCACTTGACAAACCGGGAGGGGCATGATATATTATTAACAGTTAGCAATAACTAACTAAATTCCCTAAAGCCTGAACGTGTATATGCAAGACAGACGCCGGTTTGCTGGAGATACAGCGGATGGGGCTTGTTTTGCTGTACGCAAGTTAGGAAAGGGGATTTTTTTATGTCTGAAAATCTGAACGGCATCCAGATCCAGCTGCTCTTGTATTTTCTGGAGGCGGAGCCGAAAAAGCGGACAGTGACCGACGCCGCCCGATATTTGAACAAACCGAAATCCACCCTGACGCATATCCTTGACAGCCTGGACGAACTGGCGCTGATGGAGCGCGTGGAGGGCAGAAAGTCGGTGCTGACCGCTGCGGGGAAAAGAACGGCCCAGCAACTGCTGCACCAGCGGAAAATCCTGGAGCAGTATATGCAGTACCAGGACATCCCGCCCGCGCAAATCAAAGAAAATGCCCTGCGGGCGCTGTCGGCGGGCTTTTCCGATGAGTTTATGGAACGCCTTGCCGAGCAGGAGGGACGGATGCGTCTCAAGGAGATTTTTGCCGGACACCGTGACTTCCACGGCGGCGAAATCTGCAATCACCTCAAGGATGGCGGCTATTACTTCCCGTTCATCATTTACCGGGAGCAGATCAAGAACCACAACAACCTCTCCATGGCAAACAAAGGGTTTGAAAACCCTTGCGAGCTGATCGTGAAGGACCACGAGGGGCTGGTGTATCTGGCGGTGAAAACAGTGTCAGCCGAATCCATGTCCAGCGGCAAAAAGATGGAGGGCCGGGTCAACAAGATGCAGTACCTGTACGACGGCGAGTTCCGGGACGGCGGGATTGACGGGCGGTATGTATATTTTCCGGTGACGGCGCTGAACTTCATCGCCATGGGGAAAGGCCGGGACACCCTGCTCCACGGCAGCGTATGCCTGAAAATGCAGTGCAGCGTGGGAGATATGCACATGCCGGAAAGCACGGCGATTTTCACCATGTTCATCCACTGAAACAGGGCTGTCAAGGGCAAAATAAAATTTTTTTGAACCAGGTTTGGTACAAGTGCGGTTTTTCTTTTGCCATGCGGCTTTCAAGGCTTTTTCAGGCCGAAAAAAGGCCATTTGAACCGGGTTTGGTACAGAAAATCGATTGACAAGGAAAAGTCAACTGGTTATACTGAAACTGCTTTAGGGAAGTTGCGGAATAAACTGGAAAGGAAAAACCGGTTTATGAAGCAGAAAAATCCAACTATTTACGCACTGAGGGAGAAAGCTGGAAACAACAGCGTCCTTCGGGACAAAGAAAGGCTTTTGAGATATGGGGCGTCTCCATAGGATAAAGCCAAAAAAGAACAGGAGAAGCAGGCTGCCTCAAAAAAAACTCCGGAAGGGGTATTTTTTCAGGGGTTTAGTTAGCTATTGCTAACTTTGAACAGGCAGCCTCCTGCACAAAAGGAATATACTGGGAGGGCGAGTTCGCAGCTCGGCCTCCTGACCAGAAACAAATAGAAGGAGGAGCAATGAGTCGTATCAAGGATTCGCCGTAGAAACGGCAAAATTTTTTATCAGATGGTTAGAAATCGCTAACCAAAATTTAAAACGTCCCTTTGAGGGAAATCTTGAAATGGAGGTATATACAATGACAACGACAAAACGCTCGTGGCGCAGCCGGGGGCTTTCTCTGCTGTTGAGTTTGGCTCTTCTGTGCAGCCTATTCACCGTTGGTGCTACAGATGCCTTTGCTGCCACGCTGGAACCCACTACGCCTATCGAGAAAATTGACGTGCCGGTAGAGGATGGCGTCTATTACGCAGACATTGACCTGTGGCACGCCACGATGAATCAGTCTTCTATGGGTAACGCGGCCCTGAGAGGCAGCACAACCTTTGAAACCAACCATCCGGAAGATACGGATTACCGTGCCATTATTGTGGTAAAGGACAACACCGCCACCGCAATTGTGGAGTTTATGCCTATGGGTTTCATTGGACAATACGGCTTTATGATGGAGCTGGAAGGGGTAGACGCCAAGTATTTGACGCAGTTCGGTGCTGTTTTTGACACGGTGGGGGATCCCGATGCCGCCAGCTTTAGTGCTATGGACGTCCTCACCCGTCATTTGACCCAGGAGGGAACCACTGTCTATGACAGCTATAACGATCCGGATTCTCCGAACGTTTATGACGGCAGCACCAATCGTCCGGCGGGATTTGGTTATGACTACGAGCGTCCTTTGGATATAGAAGATGTGCCTTACGCCCATCTCATTGCCATTGACGTGACCCCCGTTTGGGTACAGTTTGAGGATTCCGTCAAGCCTACTACCGCAGCAGAATATACTCATGAAAATGCGGCCTATGTACATGTTTTCGTCCCGGTGATGTATTCGATTATGCCAACCTCCGGCGACCAGTACGCCAGAATGAAAGTAGATTGGACATCCCTGGAAAAAATCGAAAACCCGGAAGAAAATTTGCAGTACCGCCTGTGGAGCGCAAAACAGATCTCCGGTACCGCATATACCGGCGAATCCTATGAAACCCTGCAGAACGCCATCAGCGAAGTAACGGCAGAGATGGAGAAAATTTGGCCCTCCAGCCAGATTTCTATATCGGGCAGCGGCAGCAGCAAGCAGCCGATCCTGGAGCAGAAGGAATTCACTGCAGAGGAACAAGCCGCTATGGTACAAAAGCTCAATGATGCCATTGCCGGCTTGGAGCAAATCGGCGATAAGACCAACCTCAACGCCGTCATCGCGGAAGCGGAAACCAAAGAGGAAGAGGATTATACCCCTAACAGCTGGAAGGCCTTTCAGGAAAGCCTGGAAAGTGCCAAAACCGTTCAGGCAGATGAGGATGCCGGCGTTTCTCAGGTGAATGCCGCCACCCAGGCTCTTACCGAAGCAATGGAGGCCCTGGTTCTTCGGGCCAACACCGCCGAACTGGCCGCTCTGGTCGCTCAGGCTAAGGAAATCCAGCAAGGGGACTACACAGAGGAATCCTGGGCTGCCCTGCAAAACGCGATTGCCTCTGCAGAAGAAGCACTGGATAACCCCAACCTTTCTCAGAATGACATCAGCGGCCAGAAATTAAATCTCCAGAATGCTATGAATGGCTTGGTTGTGGAAGGTACTCTGGACAAAAATAATCTGGAAGACGGCGTGTACTCGGTTTACGGCGAGATGATTAAAACCAACCGTGAAGAAAAATCCATGAGCAACGACGCCATCAACCACTATATCAAGCTGACGGTGGAGGACGGCAAATACTACCTCAATATGGATTTCCACGGCCTGGCCTACCTTAACAAATTCGGCTATTTGGCTGAGCTCTCCTACTATGACAATGGCTACACGTACGGTCAGTACGGCACTGTCGATGGCACGCGGATTCCTGCTACTGTCCTTTCCACCCAGAAAAACGCCGACGGCAGCGATGTGTACGATGAGTTCAACCAAGCGGGCGGCTCCTATGAAGGCAAGCTGTACCCAGACCAGATCAAGTTCCCGCTGGTAGCGGACGCCCTGGCGGATGAAGACGGCTATGTACCGCTGCACGTATTCGTGCCGGTCATGGAGGATATTTCCGCAGGTACCGGCGACCAGGATGTGCTCTTAAAGCTCGACTGGTCCACGCTTACAAAAACCACTGAAGACGATCCGGCTTTTGAACCGGAAGAACCTGTAGAGCAGTCTCCTGCTGTGGATTACACGGACGCCGCCACTGGCGTAAAGGTGAATGCGGACAAGGGCGTGTTTGACGAAGGCGTGCAAATCGTGGTTTCCGAAATCACCAAAGGCGCTGACTATGACAACGCGGTTTCTTCTCTCAGCGACGTGGGCAAGAAGTTCAAGCTGTACGATATCAAATTCCTGGATGCGGACGGCAATGAAGTTGCCCCCAACGGCACGGTGAGCATCAGCTTCCCGGTTGCGGCAGGCTATGATTCCGCAAATCTGGCGGTTTACCGTTTGGCCGACGGCGGCAAGGTACTGGTAAGAGGCACAGTGGAGAACGGCTATTACACCGTTATCACCAAGACCGCCGGAACCTACGCTCTGGTGGAAAAAGGCAGCACCATCACTGATGCGCAGAATACGCAGAATGTTGCAAACGGCAATGCCACATCTCCGCAGACTGGCGACAGCTCCAACGTAGCGGTGTTCGCACTGCTGGCCTTGGCAGCTGCTGGCATGATGGGCGTCACTCTGGTTACCAGAAAGCGCAAGTCTGACGAAGTTTAATCGAAGGAGAAACAACATGACAAATACTGCAACAAAGCTCAAGCGGGCGCTGTGCAGTATGGTGGTAATGCTCGCCTTCATGGCGGGCATTACTTCTATACCGGCATTAGCAGCATCTAACGGCATCTATACCGCAACCGCAACCTCCCATTATAAGCATCCCACCACCGGGCTCATCGAAGATTCCGGCGGCGAGGGCTCGTATGTGCTTGGTCAGTCCATGACCGAAAGCGCCTTGAACAAGGCTGCCTTGGTTGAAGTGGATCCCCAGGGAAATACCTATGTCACCGTGCGGCTCAACCTCATGGACAATATCCAGAATCCACAGTTTCAGGTGGACGGTAGCCGGAACGGGAATTTTTCAGCGGTTTCCGCTACGGTCATGCAGGAGGATTTCACCAACAATACCACCGACTTCCGGATGCAGGTACCCAGCGAAAACGCCATCATCCGCTGCAATATGTACGTCATCCCCATGGGACGGGACGTGATCTTCTACATAACGGTTGGGAATCTCCAGTCCGGCTCCGGTGATTTCGTCACCAGCGTAAAGGTGGAGGAACCGGAGCAGCCTGCGGTAACCACCCCGCAGACGCAGACTCCATCCAGCCAGACCTCATCGGAGCAGACACCCTCTTCCAGTCAGGCACCAAGCTCCGCAGCTCCTTCCTCTTCGGAAGCATCCAGCAGCAATGCGTCTTCCGCTGATTCTTCCAGCGAAGACAGTTCCTCCGAAGCCCTTGGCCTGGAAGAGTTCGACGCCTCCGGCAACAAGGTGAGCGATACTTCCACCGAAGCGGAGCAGGGCGGCGGCACCGGCAATCCGGTGATCTGGTGGGTCATCGGTGGCATTGTGATTGTTGCCATTGCGGGAGGCTGTGTGTGGTACTTCTGCTTCTTCAGAAGGGGTAAGAACCCCTTTCAGAAAAAGTAAGGGAAGGTGCGGGCAATGAAACTCAAAAAAATCCTATCCCTTGTTTTAGCCGGTGTGATGGCGCTATCCGTCACCGGCTGCGTCAACCAGCACCCGGAGGAAACCGACAGTACAAACGCCAATGAAAGCAGTGAAGTCCGCCTGGTAGCCACCTCCCCGGCGGTAGCGCAGATCTGTAACCGGCTGAATCTTGACCTGGTGGGCATCTGCCAGTCCACCAGCGAGCTGCCGGAGCGGTACGACGGCGTTACCACGGTGGGCATGGCGATGAATCCGGATCTGGAGATCATTAAATCTCTTGACCCGGACTACATCCTGTCGCCGGCAACTCTGCAAAACGACCTGCAGCCCAAATACGCTTCTATCGGGGTCAGTTCCCTGTTTTTAAACCTCAAAAGCGTAGAAGGCATGTACGCCTCCATTGAAGGGCTGGGCGAGAAATTCGGCCGGGAGGAAGAAGCGGCTGTCATGCTGGAGGAATTCGATTCCTTTATGACAGAATTCGCAGAAAAAAACGCCGGTAAGGAATCCCCCAAGGTACTGGTGCTCATGGGCCTGCCCGGTTCGTATATCATCGCAACCGATAACAGCTATGTAGGCAGCCTGGTGAAGCTGGCAGGCGGCACGAACGTCTACGGTGATGGGGACGGGCAGGAATTCCTGTTCGCTAACACCGAGGATATGAAAACCAAGGAGCCGGACGTGATCCTTCGGGCAGCCCACGGCCTGCCGGATGAGGCAAGGAAGATGTTTGCGGAGGAATTTTCTACCAATGACATCTGGCAACACTTCAAAGCAGTACAGGAGGGCCGGGTGTACGACCTGGATTCCGATCTGTTCAATATGAGCGCCAATTTCAGCTATGAAGAAGCGCTGAAAGCGCTGCAGCCCATGCTTTACGGCGAGGAATAACCCTGAAAAAACACAAGGCGGCCGGGCTTTTCCTGTCGGGGGAATCCCGGCCGTTTTTCCAAAAGGAGATTTTGCTTATGGTAAGCAACCGAAAGAAAATCCTCTCCTTTGTCATCACCGCTCTGGGGCTGCTGGCGCTGTTCCTGGTTGCCGTCAACACCGGCAGCCTGAAGGTGACGCCCCTGGAGCTGTTCAAAGGACTCTTTATTGAATACAACGAAAACGTGGCGACCATTTACGACCTGCGGTTTCCCCGCATTCTCATCGCCATCTTCGGCGGCGCGGCGACCGCCGTGTCCGGCGTGCTGCTGCAGGCTGTGATGAAAAACCCGTTGGCCGACCCCGGCATCATCGGCGTCAGCTCAGGTGCAAGCCTAACGGCGGTGCTCATTACCGCCTTTTTCCCGACCCTCTACTTTTTTACGCCTTTGTTTGCCTTCCTGGGTGGGATGATCGCCTTCCTGCTGGTATACTCCCTTTCGTGGAAGGGCGGCCTTTCGCCTTTGCGCATTATTCTCGTGGGCGTGGCGGTCAACGCCATGTTTACAGGGCTCATGAGCGCCTTCAACTCCGGCACAGGGAGCAATTATTCCGGCGTTGCCAGCATTGTCAACGCCAACATCACCATGAAAACCTGGGACGACTTTCAGACGCTCCTGCTTTATGTCATCATCGGGCTGATCGCCTCCATCTTTGTGCTGGGGCAGTGCAACCTGCTGGCGCTGGAGGACAAAACGGCAAGAAGCCTGGGGGTGAACGTTACCCGCAGCCGGATCATCATTTCGGTGATTGCGGTTCTGCTGGCCAGTATTTCCACCGCCATCATTGGCCCCATCAGCTTTTTGGGGCTTATCGTCCCCCATATTGCTCGGCTGTTGGTGGGAAGCAATCATAAAGTGCTGGTGCCCTATTCCATCCTGCTGGGGGCGTTCACCCTGCTGCTGGCGGACACCCTGGGACGGACCATTGCCGCGCCTTATGAGATCAGCGCAGCCATCATCATGTCGGTGGTAGGCGGCCCGTTCTTTATCCTGTTGTTGAGGAGGTCGAAGCAAAGCTATGGACAATAACGTGTTTACCGTCAAAAACCTTTCCTTCGCCTACGGCAAACAGCAGGTGCTGAAGAACCTCGACCTGGAACTGCACGAAGGGAAAATCACCACCCTCATCGGGGCAAACGGCTGCGGCAAGAGCACCCTGTTCAATTTAATGACCAAAAACCTGAAACCGGACGAGGGGGAAATCCTTTTGCGGGGCGGCGATATCGCCGGGATGCGGCTCAAGGACTTTGCCAAAGAAGTTTCCATCGTCCACCAGTACAACACCGCGCCGGTGGATCTGAGCGTGGAAAAGCTGGTTGGCTACGGCCGGACGCCCTATCATACCATGGGGCTTTCCCCTGATCCCAAAGAAGACGAGGAAAAAATCCGCCGGGCGATGGAGATCACCCATACATACAAGCACAGGGACAAGCCGGTTTCCGAACTGTCCGGCGGGCAGAAACAGCGGGTGTGGATCGCTATGGCGCTGGCGCAGGATACCAAGGTGCTGTTTCTCGACGAGCCCACCACCTATCTGGATATCCGCTATCAGCTGCAAATCTTAAAGCTTATCCGGCAGTTAAACCGGGAATACGGCATCACCATCGTCATGGTGCTCCATGATATCAATCAGTCGCTGTATTACAGCGATGAAATTGTCGCCATGAAGGACGGGAAGATGATCGCCCACGGCCTGCCGGAGGAAATCCTCACAAGCGAACTGGTCCGGGAAGTCTACGACGTGGAGCTGGATATCCGGACCGTAGACGGCAAGCCCTTTGTCATTCCGGTGTAAGCGGAAAGGAAGGAGGATGCGGCTTCGATGAAGCTCAGACGCACTACGGAAGATTACCTGAAAACCATTTACCTGTTGTCCCAAAAGACGGAAGTCCACGGCGCACATATCGCGGAGGAGCTGGGCGTATCCAAGCCGACAGTCTCCGTTTCCCTCAAGGCGCTGGAACGGGAGGGATACCTGACGAGGGACGAAAACCACGCCGTCTGCCTGACGGAAGCGGGATTGAAAATCGTAAAGGCCACCTACGAACGGCATCAGACCTTCCGGACGCTGTTGGAGGATCTGGGCGTAGACGGGAAAACAGCGGCGGCGGACGCCTGCCTCATGGAGCACGCCGTCAGCCCGGAAAGCTACGAGGCCATCAAGGGGCTGGCAAAAAGAAAGAAGGCGGACGAGGATGAATGATGCGATGCAGTCTCTGGGATACGGCCTATTGGCCGTCCTGTTTTCAGCGGCCATCCTTGCGCTATGCGCGGTCATCAAAAAGGCTGCAAAAAATTTTTTAAAGGGCGGACGAAACCATGATGATCAACAAACGGCTCATCGGCACGGTAGCTGAGAGCAAAAAATACATCGCCGGGAACGTCATATTGCAGTGGTGTTCCCTGGCGGCGAACATCGCCATGATGTTCAGCATCACAAACCTGTTTGCCGGGCTTTATTACGGCAGCACCGGTTCCTTCGCCCTGTGGATGACGGCAGTTGTGGTCTTACTGGCGCTCCTTATCCGGTTCCTGTGCACCACCGGGGCTTCCAGAATGAGCTATCTTTCCTCCAAAGCGGTCAAGAAAATCCTGCGGGAGCGGATTTACGAAAAGCTGCTGCGGCTGGGCGCCTCCTACAACGAGCAGGTGAAAACCTCCGAGGTGGTACAGGTGGCGGTGGAAGGCGTAGACCAGCTGGAAACCTACTTCGGCGCTTACCTGCCTCAATTCTTTTATTCGATGTTAGCTCCCTTGACATTATTCGTAGTGCTTTGCTTTATCAATGTCCCCTCGGCAATTGTGCTGCTGGTCTGCGTGCCGCTGATTCCCATAGCCATTGCCGCAGTGCAGACCTGGGCGAAAAAGCTGCTCTCGAAATACTGGGGGCAGTACACCGCCCTGGGGGATACCTTCCTTGAAAATCTCCAGGGCTTAACCACCCTGAAAATCTATCAGGCGGATGAGTTTAAGAACCAGGAAATGAACGCGGAGGCCGAGAAATTCCGCAAAATCACCATGAAGGTACTCACCATGCAGCTTAACTCCATTACCATCATGGATTTGATTGCATACGGCGGGGCGGCGCTGGGAGTCATCATGGCGGTGACCCAGTATATGGGTAACCACGTATCGTTAGCCGGCTGCCTGCTGATCATCCTGCTGGCAGCGGATTTCTTCCTACCCATGCGGCAGTTGGGCAGCTTTTTCCACATCGCCATGAACGGCATGGCCGCCAGCGACAAAATCTTCCGCCTGCTGGATCTTCCGGAACACAAACAGGAGGTTTCCGAGAGCTTCCCGTTACAGCATGACATCGTCTGCTCCGGCCTGCGGTTTTCCTACGAAGCCGGCCGGGAAATCCTGCATGGCGTGGACCTGAAATTTCCGCAGGGCAGCTTTACTGCGCTGGTCGGGGAAAGCGGCTGCGGGAAATCCACCATTGCCGCCATCCTCATGGGGCGGAACAAGGCCTATGCCGGTTCTGTTTCCATCGGCGGCGTGGAACTGCGGGAAATAAACGAAAGCTCTTTGCTGCGTAATGTCACCTACGTCAGCCATCAAAGTTACCTGTTCAAGGGCACGGTGTGGGATAACCTGCTCATGGGCAAGCCTTCCGCGTCCGATGACGAGCTGTGGGCGGTGCTGGAACGGGTGAACCTTGCCGGATTCCTGAAAGCGGAGCAGAACCTGGACACGCCGCTGCTCGAAAAGGCGGGGAATCTTTCTGGCGGTCAATGTCAGCGGCTGGCGCTGGCACGGGCGCTCTTACACGACAGCCCGGTATACATCTTTGACGAGGCCACCTCCAACATCGATGTGGAGAGCGAAAACGACATCATGGCAGAAATCCACCGGCTGGCAAGGGGCAAGACGGTGATCCTCATTTCTCATCGGCTGGCGAATGTGGTGCGAGCGGACAACATCTATGTGCTGGATGGCGGAAACATCGCCGAACACGGTAGCCATGAGGAACTCTTGAAAAGCCATGGCTTGTACGAAAAGCTGTGGAACGCCCAGCAGACGCTGGAAAACTACGGAAAGGACGGTGAACGCGCATGAATACCGGCATGAAAAAACGAAGCGGTTTCCAGGTGATGGCACGATTGATTGGGCTGTTGAAACCCTTGACCGGGTTTATGTTCTTGGCTGTCCTTATGGGACTCGTGGGCCATCTCTGCGCCGCCTTTATCACCATCTTCGGCGGCTATGCGGTGCTGGAAGCACTGCACTTTGACACGCCTTTTACCCTCACCGCCCTGTTCGTCTGTGTGGTGGTGTTTGCCGTCGTGCGGGGGTTCCTGCGGTATGCGGAACAGGCCTGCAACCACTTTATCGCCTTTAAATTATTAGCGCTTCTGCGTGATAAGGTGTTCCATGCGCTGCGGCGGCTCTGCCCTGCCAAGCTGGAGGGCCGGGACAAGGGCGACTTGATTTCGGTCATCACCTCCGACATTGAGCTGCTGGAGGTCTTCTACGCCCATACCATCTCCCCGGCGGCCATAGCGTTCTTGTTTACAATTATCATGTGCCTGTTTATCGGCTCCTTCCACTGGCTGCTGGGTCTCATCGCGCTGGCGGCGTATCTCACCGTGGGGATTGTCATTCCTTTGGTGACCTCTAAGCTCAGCGGGGACAATGGGATGAAGTTCCGCACCAAGTCGGGCGATTTATCCGGCTTTGTGCTGGACAGCCTGCGGGGGCTTTCGGAAACCCTGCAGTATGGCCAAGGGAAGAAACGGCTGGAAGAAATGAACCAAAAGACCGATGCACTGGCCAAAGACGAGGAACGGATGAAACGCACCTCCGGCCGCAATTCGGCAGTAACCAACACGGTGGTACTGGCCTTTGACCTGATCATGCTGTTTGTCTCCGCCCTGCTCTGCCAAAGCGGAGCGGTGGGCTTTGAAGGGGTCTTGATTCCCACCATTGCCCTCTTTTCCTCCTTTGGCCCGGCCATTGCGCTGGCGGCGCTGGGAAGCACTCTGCAGAACACCTTTGCGGCGGGCAACCGGGTGCTGGATATCCTGGATGAAACGCCGGTGGTGGGGGAAGTTTCCGGAAAACCGGAAGTTGCCTTTACCGGCGCTGCGGCGGAACACGTCACCTTTTCCTACGGGAGCGAAACCATCCTTTCGGATGTATCGGTGGAGATACCGGAACACAGCGTCGTGGGTATTGTGGGACGCAGCGGCAGCGGGAAGTCTACGCTGCTTAAGCTGCTCATGCGGTTCTGGGACGTGCAGAAAGGCAGCGTAACGCTTTCCGGCACAAGGGTTGCGGATATCGATACGAACAATCTGCGGGAGATGGAGAGCTTCGTCACCCAGGAGACCCACCTGTTCCACGACAGCATCAAAAACAACCTGCGGATTGCCAAACTGGACGCCACGGACGAGGAAATCGAGGCCGCCTGCAAAAAGGCGTCGGTGCATGATTTCATTATGACCTTACCCAAGGGATACGACACCCCGGTGGGCGAGCTGGGGGATACCCTCTCCGGCGGGGAGCGGCAGCGGCTGGGGCTGGCAAGAGCTTTCCTGCACGACGCACCCTTTTTACTGCTGGACGAACCGACCAGTAACCTGGACAGCTTAAACGAAGCCGTCATCTTAAAATCCCTCCACGAGGAACGGGATGGCAAAACGGTGGTGCTGGTTTCCCACCGGCAGTCCACTATGCGGATTGCGGATACAGTCTATTCGGTTGAGCATGGGAGAATGAGTTAAAGAAAGAGGTAGATCGATGAAACTGAAACGGCTGATATTTTTGATTTTGGGATTTCTTTGTCTGGGGCTTGGGTGCATCGGCGTGGCGCTGCCTATCCTGCCCACGGTACCTTTTTTTCTGCTGACGGTATTTTTCTTTGCCAACTCCTCCCAGAAGCTCCACGACTGGTTTGTAAGCACCAAGCTGTATAAGAAGCACCTCGAATCATTCGTTAAGAAAAAGGGCATGACGGTGCAGACCAAACTCGGCATCATCATCCCGGTGACGCTGGTGATGGGAATCGGCTTTTTTATGATGATGCGGGCGAATGTGGTGGTGCCCAGCGTCATCCTTGCCATCGTCTGGGTCTGCCACATCATTTATTTTGTATTTGGGGTCAAGACCATACGAAAAGGATAATCCGGCGAAAAGGCCTCCGCGGAAGAAAAATCTACAAGTACATAAGGAAAACAGGACAGCGGCATATGCAGGCGTCTGAAGGAAAAGGGGAAGTTGTCCGTGAAATGGTCCCTTTGTCAAGGACAAAATTCTGACAGTTGAT
>UMLM01024210.1_pt1 | contig 12483 bp, 10 predicted proteins | sample 1966571 | NCBI WGS metagenome assembly UMLM01 (sample SAMEA4836203, study PRJEB28245) | human gut metagenome | biome: gut microbiome; material: fecal sample | place: Denmark | collected 2008 | reverse complement strand
GGGAGGGGATTTGGGGACAGAAGCTGATGTCTTCTGCTTACTCTAGAATGACTGGGAATAGAGGGATGAGTTGGCTTTTTTAACGATTATCACATCAATATTTCAATAATTTCAGAACAAAAAGCAGTCTGTTGTTATCAATCTCAACTCATTACTACTTCCATTTAAATACAAAATATCTATTCACAAAATTCTGAGAGCAAGCAGAAAACTTCTACCTTCTCCCCCAAATCCCCGCAACCACTATTTAATTTAATCAAAATTCAGCTAAAGACAGCCCGAGAAGAGAACCGATACCCTATATTTGTGGCCTCGGAGCAAGGTTTAGATGCGAGCGCATAAAGCAAGCATTTAAACCGCCGCGACTAAAGTCACAAATATAGGGTATCGGTTCTCTTCCTGGGCGTCTGTCTCTTAATGAATTAAATAGAAAAATGTGCTATAGTGGAGTATATTTGATATAAATAAAGGATGGACAAAATTATGAAAGCAGTATTACAAGTAGTCACCCACGCCACCGTCCGAGTAGACGGCGGCATCACTGGTCAGATTGGCCCAGGATTATTAGTTTTTCTCGGTGTAGCAGAAGAAGACGAACAGGCAGATATTGATAAAATTGTAAAGAAAGTTACGGAACTTCGAATCTTTAAAGATGATGCAGGAAAGACGAACCTTTCCCTTCAGGATGTGAATGGAGAACTTTTGATAGTTTCTCAGTTTACCTTACTTGCGGATTGTAAAAAAGGAAGAAGACCAAGTTTTGTAAAAGCGGGAAACCCACAGAAGGCAGAAGAAATGTATGAGGAGTTTATACGAGTATGTAAGGAAAAAGTGCCGAAGGTAGAACATGGTGTTTTTGGAGCGGATATGAAGGTAGAATTGTTAAATGATGGTCCGTTTACGATAGTTTTAGACAGTAAAGAGTTGTAAAAAAATGAATTGTCAGACAAAAAAACTTGCATTTTGTATGTGCTTTACTATATAATAACGAATAGCAGGTTTTGAAGAATAATTTGCTGTTTTAGGAAATTAAGTGAGAAGTCTGGGTAATGGCATTCTAGATAAAGCAAGTTCCAGGAGCTTCACAAGTTCAAATGAATGAAATGCAAATAATTGAGTGATATGGAAGGGAGATATACAATGGATAAGATTAAGATGACAACTCCATTAGTGGAGATGGATGGAGACGAGATGACCAGAATTCTCTGGAAGATGATTAAGGATGAGCTTCTGCTTCCTTTTATTGATTTAAAGACAGAGTATTATGATCTTGGTCTTGAATACAGAGATGAGACAAATGACCAGGTTACAGTAGATTCTGCATTGGCAGCTAAGAAGTATGGGGTAGCGGTTAAATGTGCTACCATTACTCCAAATGCAGCCCGTGTAAAAGAATATAATTTAAAAGAAATGTACAAGAGTCCTAACGGAACCATTCGTGCAATATTAGATGGTACAGTATTTCGTGCGCCAATCGTAGTAAAGGGAATCGAGCCTACTGTAAAGACATGGAAGAAGCCAATCACGATCGCAAGACATGCTTATGGAGATGTTTATAAAGCTTCTGAGATGAAGATTCCTGGGAAAGGTAAGGCAGAGATTGTATATACTGCAGAAGACGGAACGGAAACAAGAGAGCTGATTCATGAATTTGATGGTCCTGGTATCGTACAGGGAATGCATAACCTGAATGGTTCTATCGACAGTTTTGCGAGATCTTGTTTTAATTATGCATTAGAAACCCATCAGGATTTATGGTTTGCGACAAAGGATACAATTTCTAAGAAGTACGACCATACATTTAAGGATATCTTCCAGGATATTTACGATGCGGATTATAAAGAGAAGTTCGAGGAAGCTGGTATCGAATATTTCTATACATTAATTGATGATGCGGTTGCCAGAGTTATCCGTTCTGAAGGTGGATATATCTGGGCTTGTAAGAACTACGATGGAGACGTAATGAGTGATATGGTTGCGACTGCATTTGGTTCTCTTGCAATGATGACTTCCGTACTTGTTGCACCAGACGGAACAACAGAATACGAGGCAGCACACGGTACAGTACAGAGACATTATTACAAACATTTAAAAGGTGAAGAAACTTCTACAAACTCTGTTGCAACTATTTTTGCATGGTCAGGAGCTCTTAGAAAGCGTGGTAAGTTAGACGGAATTGATGAGTTAGTGACATTTGCAGATAAGTTAGAAAAAGCAACGATTGATACAATTGAGAGCGGAACAATGACAAAAGACTTAGCATTAATCACAACTTTAGAAAATGTAAACACAGTAAACAGCGAAGACTTTATTAAAGCAATCCGCGCTACTTTAGAGAATCTTTTAAATGCCTAAGGGTGTTTGAAAGATCATTTCCACAAATTGTAACGCATATCTGCAGAAAGCATTTTTCAAACAAGCTCGAGTAGAAAAGGTATTGTAATTTGCGGAAAAATAAGTTATATATAGTAAGATACATTTTGCACATGATTTATTGCATGAGTTACGGATAGATTTATATGTAATCCGTTTGGTGATTTGTAATCCAATATAATAAAAACCATGGTATCCTGAATTGATATAGAATGTAACAACGAAGAATACCGTGGTTTTATGTTGTAAATAACAAAGAGAAAATAGTAGAAAAGAGGTAGACTATGGATTTTCAGCCTGTAAAGGCAAGTGATAAAGAGATTATTGATAAATATATGAAAAAGGCAAATTCTCGAAGCTGCGATATGTCTTTTGCCGCAGTATATCTGTGGAAAGACTTTTATTTATTAGAGTATACAGTGTGTGAAGATATGCTGATTTTCCGCACAACGGAAGATGGCAGCAGTTACAGCTTTCCGATAGGGGATGCCAGCCCGGAAAAGGCTTTGCTTGCATTAGAGGCACATTGTAAGGAAAATGAAGAGCCTTTAAAGCTACATTGTGTATACAGAGAGAATGAGGCATGGCTTGAAGAACACATGCCAGGAAAGTTTGAAATCGAATTTGACAGGGATAGTGCAGATTATATTTATGAATGTGAGAAGCTGATTGGGTTAAAAGGAAAGAAATTTCATGGAAAAAAGAATCATGTTAATAAATTTATAAAGACTTATGACTGGGCTTATGAAAAAATAACTGATGATAATATTGATGATTGTCTTGCAATGTTATATAAATGGAAAGAAATAAACTGTGAGCCAGGGAATATAGAAAAACATGCGGAAGCCTGTGTTTCTGAGAATGCATTAAGAGAAAGAGAATTCCTTGGGTTAAAGGGAGGACTGATTCGTGCAGACGGAGAAGTGGTTGCTTTTGCAGTTGGGGAGCAGATTAATGAGGATACATTGGTTGTTCACATTGAAAAAGCATTTTCTGAAGTGCCGGGAGCATATGCGATTATTAACCAGCAGTTTTTGGTCCATGAAGCGGATGGGCTGAAGTATGTGAACAGAGAAGATGATGTAGGAGAGCCAGGACTTAGAAAGGCAAAATTATCCTATCATCCGGAATTTCTTGTAGAAAAAGGTTTTGCAAGATTAGAGCGTGTTTGAAAAACTGCCCCGGCAATTTGTAAGATACAGTTTGTAGAAGGGGTTTTCTAAAATGAAAAGGAATAAAAATTCAAAAGAGTTCCCTTGACAGGAAAAGAATAAAAAGGTATATTAAAAAAAATTAACTGGCAAGGGCGCTGGTCACAACGAAGGAGGTCATTATGAGACATTTAATAGATCCGATGGATTTATCTGTAGAAGAAATTAATCATTTATTAGATTTAGCTGACGATATTATTCTTCATAAGGAGAAGTATCAGGAAGTTTGTAAGCATAAGAAATTAGCGACTTTATTTTTTGAACCAAGTACAAGAACCCGACTTAGTTTTGAAGCTGCCATGATGGAGCTTGGTGGTAATGTACTTGGTTTTTCTTCTGCCAATTCCTCTTCTGCCTCAAAGGGAGAGAGTGTTTCTGATACAGTAAGAGTTGTATCGGGTTATGCGGATATCATTGCAATGCGTCATCCAAAGGAAGGTGCACCATACGCGGCAGCAAGAAAACTTTCTGTACCAATTATTAATGCAGGTGATGGTGGACATAACCATCCAACACAGACTCTGACAGACCTTATGACAATTCGAAGAGAAAAGGGAAAACTTGATAATCTGACAATTGGTATGTGTGGAGACTTAAAGTTTGGTCGTACAGTGCATTCTTTGATTAAAGCGATGTCCCGTTATGAGAATATTAATTTTATTATGATTTCTCCAGAAGAGTTACGTCTTCCAGATTATATTATCAAAGATGTTTTTGAAAAGAAAAATATCAAGTACAAGGAAGTACGCACAATGGAGGAAGTTATGCCAGAGTTAGATATTCTTTACATGACAAGAGTTCAGAAAGAAAGATTCTTCAATGAGGCAGACTATATCCGCTTAAAAGACAGCTTTATCTTAGATGAGCGTAAGTTATTAGATGCGAAAGAAGACCTTTGCATTATGCATCCACTGCCACGAGTAAATGAGATTTCAACAAAGGTAGATGATGACCCACGTGCATGTTACTTCAAGCAGGCACTGTATGGTAAGTATGTAAGAATGGCATTAATCATGACTTTATTGGGGGTAAGCGCAGATGAAAATAGATAGTATTCAGAGTGGAATTGTTCTTGACCATATTAAAGCAGGAAAGAGTATGCAGATTTACAAATATCTTGGTTTGGATGATCTTGACTGTAGCGTAGCAATCATTAAGAATGCTTCCAGTAACAAAATGGGAAAGAAAGATATTATCAAAATCGCAGATAACATGGATTTAAATCTTGATGTTTTAGGATATATTGATCCAGATATCACAGTGTGCTACATAAGAGATGGCAAGATTGTTAAGAAGAAACATCTTGAATTACCAGAGAAGATCGTGAATATTGTTCACTGCAAAAATCCAAGATGTATCACTTCTGTAGAACAGGATTTAGATCAGGTATTTAAATTGACAGACAGAGAAAACAGAGTATACCGTTGTGCATACTGCGAATCGAAAAAAAGTGAATATTAATTCTTAAGGTTCTAAATGGGAGGTCACGCATGAATGTGTGGCCTCTCTTGCATATTGTGACGATTTGGTGTACAATTATTCTACTTTTATTTTATTATATCTTATGAGAAGCGTGGTGAGAAAGTAATGGAGGCCCAGAAACAAAAGTTAAAACGAACACAAAAAGAAATCAGTAAGCCGGAAGATTTCACCGATCCGGAAGTCTTATATGAGAAGTTGATAAATACCATTCGGGAATACCATCCATCTACCGACCTCTCTATGGTGGAAAAGGCATATAAACTTGCCAGAGATGCACACAAGGACCAGAAGAGAAAGTCGGGAGAGCCATATATCATTCATCCACTCTGCGTAGCAATCATTCTTGCAGAGTTAGAGCTTGATAAGGAGACAATCGTAGCTGGAATTCTTCATGATGTAGTAGAAGATACTACGGCAACTCTTGAAGATTTATCCAGAGAATTTAACGATGAAGTTGCTCTGTTAGTTGATGGTGTAACAAAACTGGGACAATTATCTTATTCTCACGACAAGATGGATCTGCAAGCGGAGAATTTAAGGAAAATGTTCCTTGCAATGGCAAAGGATATCCGTGTTATCCTGATTAAACTGGCAGACCGTCTGCATAATATGCGTACTCTGCAGTATATGAGACCGGAGAAGCAAAAGGAAAAAGCCAGAGAGACGATGGACATTTATGCTCCAATCGCTCACAGACTTGGTATTTCCAAAATAAAGACAGAGCTGGATGACCTGTCTTTAAAATATCTGCAGCCGGAAGTTTACAAAGACTTGGAGGAAAAGCTCCAGACAAATAAGGAAGGCAGAGAGAACTTTATTCAGTCAATTATTGATGAAGTCAGCAAGCATATTGAGGAAGCGGGAATCCGGGCAGAGATTGACGGAAGAGTGAAGCATTTATTCAGCATTTATAAAAAGATGCGTAATCAAAATAAGACACTCGACCAGATTTATGATATTTTCGCAGTAAGAATCAAGGTAGACACAGTAAAGGACTGCTATGCTGCGTTAGGTGTCATTCACGAGATGTATAAGCCGATTCCGGGAAGATTTAAGGATTATATCGCGATGCCAAAGCAGAACATGTATCAGTCCTTGCATACAACGCTGATTGGTTCTTCTGGAACACCTTTTGAGATTCAGATTCGTACCTTTGAGATGCATCGTACCGCCGAATATGGTATCGCGGCGCACTGGAAGTACAAAGAAGGCGGCGGCAACATTAATAAAGAAGAAGAGAAGTTAAGCTGGCTTCGCCAGATTCTTGAGTGGCAGCAGGATATGTCGGATAACAAAGAGTTTTTAACGATGTTAAAGACCGACCTGGATTTATTTACAGAGCAGGTATACTGCTTTACTCCACAGGGAGATGTTAAGACGTTGCCGGCAGGCTCCACACCGATTGATTTTGCTTATATGATCCATACAGCAGTCGGCAATAAGATGGTTGGTGCCAGAGTCAACGGCCGTCAGGTGCCGATTGATTATAAGCTGCAGAATGGTGACCGCGTTACAATCGTTACTTCCCAGAATTCAAATGGCCCAAGCCGTGACTGGCTGTCTATCGTAAAGAGTTCTCAGGCGAAGACGAAGATTAATCAGTGGTTTAAGACGCAGTTTAAAGAGGAGAATATCTCAAAGGGTAAGGAATTACTTGACCGTTACTGTAAGGCTAAGGGGCTTGTGATGTCTAAGTATATGAAGCCAGAATACCAGAAAAAATGTATGCACAAGTATGGACTGAAAAACTGGGATTCCATTCTGGCAGCAATCGGACATGGCGGATTAAAGGAAGGCCAGGTTATTAATAAACTTGTCGAGGAATATGACAAAGAGAATCGGAAAAATCTGACAGACCAGGATGCACTCAATGAAATTGAGGAAAAGAATAAAACAAAAGCTGTCGAGAAAGCACGAAGCAAGTCAGGAATTACTGTAAGAGGAATCCATGATGTTTCGGTACGCTTTTCTAAATGCTGTAGTCCGGTTCCAGGAGATGAGATTATTGGTTTTGTCACAAGAGGAAGAGGCATTTCTATTCACAGAATAGACTGCGTGAATATTTTAAGTATGCCGGAGGGCGACAGAGCAAGACTCATTGACGCAGAATGGGAAGAAGAAGCAGTAGAAAAAGGTGGCGAACTCTACATGACAGAAATCTGTCTGTATGCACATAACCGTACCGGAATTTTACTGGATATTTCTAAAGTATTTATGGAACTGAAAGTAGATATCAAATCTGTGTCAACGAGAACAAGTAAACAGGGGTTAGCAACGATCGTACTTTCTTTCGAAATTGGAGGAATCGACGATTTAAATCATATTATTAAAAAACTTCGAAACATTGAAAGTGTTATCGATATAGAAAGAAGTGCTGGTTAACCAGCGGAGGTATTTATTTATGGGACAGTTAAAAATCGTTTGTGCACAGTTAGGACCAATTGATACAAACACGTATATTCTAATGGATGATGAGATTAAAGAAGCAATTATCATTGACCCGGCAGGAAGCCCGGAAGAACTGATTAAGTTTTTGGAAGATGAAGGTTATTCTTTAGATGGGGTTCTTCTTACGCATGGACACCATGATCATATTGGAGCGTTAGAAGGATTAAGAGAACATTATGATCCGTGGAAGCTGCGCGTATATGCAGCAAAACCGGAACAGGAAGTTCTTATGGTAAAAGATTATAATTTAAGCACGATGTTTGGAGAAGGCTATACAACACATGCCAATATGATGATTGATGACAAACAGATTTTTGAGGTAACCTCAAAACATAAGTGCCAGTGTTTGTATACACCGGGACATACACTTGGAAGCTGCTGTTACTATTTTGCAGAAGAAGGCTGGCTTTTCTCTGGTGATACTCTTTTTGCAGGAAGTGTTGGAAGAAGTGATTTTCCTACCGGAGATGCACAGGCGCTTTTAAAATCTCTTAATCATGTAGTGATGAGACTGCCAGATGAAGTAATCGTATATCCGGGACATGGCCCATCTACTACAATCGGAGAAGAGAGAGAAACAAATCCATTTGTAGAAAGATAGAAGGAAAATGATTTATTTAATACAGAATGACCGTGAATATGATTATGATGTGCGCGCAATCGCATTGGCATTTTATGAGCGGACAAAGATTGTAGAAGTTACAAAAGAAGAATTTGAAGAGCAGGAATGGGAGAAGGATGACCTTCTCCTCACGCTTGTTTATACAAAAAAACGTATTCAGGGCTGGTTAAAAGGTAAAGTAGGAATAGAAGGAACAGAAGAAAGAGCAGTTTCGGAGGAAGTAGTCTGTGACTATGAAGATCACAAAGGCAGCCGTAATGCTGTATGCCGCTTTTTATACCGTTTGTTTGAAAAGTATACTGGAAGAAGTCTGCCATGGGGGATGCTTACAGGAATCCGTCCGACGAAGATTATTATGAAGTGGATGGAGGAAGAAAAAGATTCGGCAAAGCTTGAACAGCGTTTTCGGGAAACGTATCTGGCTGACCCGCAAAAAGCGAACCTTTGCCGCAGAGTGGCGCAGAGGGAAAAAGTATTATTAGAGTCACGACCATTTGAGAAAGAGTATAGCCTGTATATTGGAATTCCATTCTGTCCGACAACCTGCCTGTATTGTTCCTTTACTTCATTTCCAGTCTCTCGTTTTGGAGACAGGATGAGGGCATATTTAGATGCTTTATATAAGGAACTTGCCTTTGTGGCAAAACATCATAGAGATAAAAAGCTCACCACAATTTATATTGGTGGTGGAACACCGACTGCTTTAGATGAAGAATGCCTGTCAAAGTTAATGAACATGATTCATGAACTTTTCCCAGTAGAAGAAAGTGAAGAATTTACGGTAGAGTCCGGCAGACCGGATAGTATCACAAAAGAAAAGTTCCGTATTTTAAAAGAAGCGGGTGTTACAAGGATTTCTATTAATCCACAGACGATGCATCAGGAGACTCTTGATTTGATTGGCAGGGCACATACTGTAGAACAGACCAAAGAAGCATTTTTACTTGCAAGGGAATGTGGATTTGATAATATTAATATGGATATTATTACAGGACTTCCCGGAGAAAGCCTTTCCTATGTTCATGAAACTTTAGATGAGATATTTAAACTTCGTCCGGAAAGTCTGACAGTACATTCTTTAGCGATAAAAAGAGCAGCACATCTGAATATCGAGATGGAAAAATACCAGGGTATGGTGAAGGGAAGCACCAATGAGATGCTTCGACTTGTTGATGAATATGCCAGCAATATGGGAATGGAAGCATACTATATGTATCGCCAGAAAAATATTCCAGGTAACCTTGAGAATATCGGATATTGTGTTCCAGACAAAGAATGTTTATATAATATCTTGATTATGGAGGAAAAACAGGATATTATTTCCTGTGGGGCAGGAGCTAGCAGCAAATATGTATTTGAGCAGGGCAGAATTGAAAGAACAGAGAATGTGAAAAATCTGGATCATTATATTAACCGAATTGATGAGATGATTGACCGAAAGAGGAAATATCTCTAGTGTACTGACTCATTGACGAAATGTGAATGAGACAGCATACTAAATTAAAAGAGGAAATACTATGGCATTTGATTATGATGGGACGCATGATTTAGAGACTTCGCTGCAGGATTCTTTTGGAGAGGCGATTCTTCATGGGGTTGTTGTCAGTAATCTGGCATCATTTGTGGCCAGAGAGATGGCACTTTCAGAAGAACAGTGCCATAATCTTGCGATAGCGGGAATGCTGCATGATATAGGCAAATTGCGTCTTCGTTCTTATGTATATGAGGAAAAAGAGGCAAAACTGAATATAGATGAACTTAGATATGTAAGACTGCATCCTTCTTTAGGTTATGCCATTTTAAAAGAACATGGTTATACAAAGGAGATTTTGACAGCGGTATTATATCATCATGAAAATGCAGATGGGAGCGGTTATCCCAATAACCTGAAAGGGGAGGAGATACCATTAGGAGCCCGCATACTTCGTGTATGTGATGCGTTTGGTGCGCTAATTGCCAATCGCCCTTATAGAAGTGCGTTCGACATTGAAACTGCAATATCTATTATGATTGAAGAAGTGAAAAACTTTGATATGAGAGTTTTTTTAACTTTTCAAAAAGTAACTCAGTCAGAAGATATGAAAAATATGCTGACAAGACTGGGGATATCTTAATATATTATTTTACTATTTTAGGAGGAAAATAAAATGGCTGAATCCATGAAAGGATTGAAACGATCCCATAGATGTACAGAAGTTTCCAACGAGAATATCGGGGAAACTGTCACCCTGATGGGATGGGTACAGAAAAGAAGAAATCTGGGAAGTCTGATTTTTGTTGACTTACGTGACAGAAGCGGCTTAATCCAGTTATATTTTGATGAGGAGACAATCGGTGAAGAAGGTTTTAAAAAAGCTGCCTCTTTAAGAGCTGAATTTGTTATCGCTGTAACCGGAACTGTAGAAAAACGAAGCGGAGCAGTGAATGAAAACCTTGAAACAGGAGACATCGAAGTGAAGGTAGACAGCATTCGTATTTTATCCGAATCTGAGACACCGCCTTTCCCAATTGATGCAGATATCACAGTAAAAGACGAACTGCGTCTGAAATATCGTTTTCTTGATTTAAGACGTCCCAATATCCAGAAAAACCTCATGATGAGAAGCAAGGTGGCAACACTTACAAGACAGTTCCTTGCTAATGAAGGGTTCTTAGAGATTGAGACACCTATGCTTACAAGAAGTACACCAGAGGGAGCAAGAGATTATCTTGTACCAAGTCGTGTACATCCAGGAAGTTTCTACGCTCTGCCACAGTCACCACAGCTCTTTAAACAGCTTTTAATGTGCTCTGGCTATGACCGTTACTTCCAGCTTGCAAGATGTTTCCGTGATGAGGATTTACGAGCAGACCGTCAGCCGGAATTTACACAGATTGATATGGAGTTATCTTTTGTAGATGTAGATGATGTTATTGATGTAAATGAAAGACTGCTTGCATATTTATTTAAGTTATGTCTGAATGAAGAAGTATCTTTACCAATTCAGCGTATGACATGGCAGGATGCTATGGACTACTATGGTTCTGATAAACCAGATCTTCGTTTTGACATGAAGATTCAGGATGTATCTGAACTTGTAAAAGACTGTGGATTTGGTGTATTTACAGGAGCAATAGAAAATGGCGGTATGGTTCGTGGGCTTTGTGCCAAAGGACTTGGTGATGTTTCCAGCAAAAAGATGAAACACATCGAAAAAACAGCAAAAGATTATGGTGCAAAAGGATTAGCTTATATTCAGCTTAAATCCGATGGAACTGTAAAATGTCCATTTTCTAAATTCATGTCTGAGGAAGAACTTCAGGCTCTGATTCAGGCTATGGGTGGAGAAACAGGAGACTTATTAGTATTTGCAGCGGATAAGTTTAAAGTTGTTTGCGATGTACTTGGTGCGCTCCGTCTTAAATTTGCAGAAGAACTGAATCTTCTTGATAAATCTGAATATCGCTTTGTATGGATCACAGAATTCCCATTACTTGAGTGGTCTGAGGAAGAGAACCGTTACACAGCAATGCACCATCCATTCACTATGCCTATGGAAGAAGATTTAGATATGATTGACTCTGAACCGGGCAAAGTGCGTGCAAAAGCTTATGACATCGTTTTAAATGGTACAGAAATCGGTGGAGGTAGTGTCAGAATCCACCAGAACGACATTCAGGAGAAAATGTTCGAATGTCTTGGTATTTCCAAAGAACAGGCACAGGAGAAGTTTGGCTTCCTCTTAGAAGCGTTCAAATACGGTGTACCACCACACGCAGGGCTTGCATATGGTCTTGACCGCCTTGTAATGCTTATGACTAAGGAAGATACTATTAGAGACGTTATTGCATTCCCTAAAGTAAAAGATGCTTCCTGCCTGCTTACAGATGCTCCGAATACGGTGGATGATAAACAGTTAGAAGAACTCTGCTTGGAAATCGAGATTCCGGAGAAGGAATAATAATTTGCTGAAGGCAAGACAGACGCCCTCAGAAAGATAAAGGAGCCCTATTTGTGACTTTAGTTGCTGCAGGTAGAATGTTCGCTTAAAGCGTTTGCATCCAACCCGCAGTGATAGAGTCATAAATATAAGGTATCTGCCCACTTTGGGAGCGTCCCCTTTGCCTGCGGAAATTATTATTAAAAAGTGCTTGACGTAATGGCTTGCTTGTGATAATATAATATCCGTTGCACATGAGAAACACATTTTTGAAAAGAAAATGTAACTGATTTGAAAAGAAAATTAAAAACTTCTTGACAGATTAGAAATCGTGTGTTAATATATAAAAGTTCGCATCGCAAAAAAAGCAAAAATCTTCGAAAAAAGATGAAAAAGTTTTTTAAAAAAATTCTTGACAAGAATGAAG
>UMLM01026883.1_pt1 | contig 12508 bp, 9 predicted proteins | sample 1966571 | NCBI WGS metagenome assembly UMLM01 (sample SAMEA4836203, study PRJEB28245) | human gut metagenome | biome: gut microbiome; material: fecal sample | place: Denmark | collected 2008 | reverse complement strand
ATCCTTAGTCTTGCTCGTCTGCCAGTTCCGACACTTCCGCATGACCGCATTTCCTTGGGATTTTTTATTTTCTCCCTCGCGACAAGTGATAGTATAGCAAAGTGGATCTTGTATGTCAACACCTTTTTTCAAAAGTTTTCTATTTTTTCGGTTTTTCTGTTATTTTGTCACGATTATCTTTGGTCCGGCACCCTTTGCACGGAGGAGTTTTTTGTATGCACTTACCCTGGAAGCCGGTACTTTAAATCTGCAGTTGGAACGGATCCCCTTAAATGCATTGGCTCCGGTCTTCGCTGTCGTAAGCTTTGTGCTGAAGATCGTTACATTGGAGAGTTTACTGCAGCCGCAGAAGGCTTTCGCACCTACTGTCATTATATTCGCTCCGATTTTCACTGTTGTCAGCTTCTTCGCTCCGGACATTGCAGAGGTGCCAATGGCTGTTACACGAAAGCTCTTTCCACCAATCTTTACTGTCGTCGGGATCGTAAGTGTCTTTCTTGCTGCCTTGTCCGTAGCTCCGGTAAAGACTACGGTTCCCTTGCCGGATGTGTCTGCATTGGATATCTTATATTTCAGCCTGCTGACTGTATAGACCGCGTTTTTCTGAACCGTGATCCGGAATTTTTTTGTAACAGAACCGTTATATTTTCCTTTTCCTTTGATCGTAACGGATGCAGTTCCGATATTTTTATTATTCTTCCAGGTAAGGGTGTAATCCCTGCCATTTACAAGCTTCTTACCGCCGTAGGTTATGGTGAGTGCCTGGGTCAGCGGCTTTCCGGTAAAGGCCCCGGTCTTAAGTGCGGATATCTTTGTTTTGCCGATATTGGTAACCGCTGCAGTCTGTCCACCAATGGAAACAAATTTCACATCTTTAAAAAATACATGATATAAATTTTCACATTGATGCATTCTCTTTACATATCGTTCCGCTGCCGAGCCTGTATAACCTTCTACTGTAAAACCACCGGGAATAACTTCCTCTGCACCATTTCCCCTGTTATAACGTATTCCTAATGCCAGTCCACCAATATCTGTAACTGATTTCGGAATACGGATCTTTTTCAGCTTAAGGCAATCATGAAACGCCCCATCTTCGATCTTCGTCAGTCCCTCATGTAAGGTCACACTGGTCAGCCCGGTATTGCAAAATGTATCAGGCTCGATCTGCGTCAGACCGGCAGGTATGTCAATCTTATCCAATGATGTACAATTTCTGAATGCATCTGTCCCTAATTTATTTAACTGAGCCGGAAGCTGGATCTGTGTCAGATTTTCGCAGTTAAAAAATGCACCCTCACCCAGCTCTTTTAATTGAGGCGGAAGCTGTACCTGCTTCAGATTTTTGCAGTTACAAAATGCCCCTCCTCCTATCAGCGTCAGTTTTTCCGGAAGCTGGATATTTCTGAGTCCGGTCTCGAAAAATGCATTCCTTTCTATTTCTGTTACGGAATCCGGTAACGCAATAGAACTCAGCGCACTGCAGCCCCAAAATGCTCCGTCACTGATTTTTTCCAATACTGTATTCTCAAATATCACACTCTCCAGACTGCTGCAATCTCGAAAGGCATCCTCTCCAATAGACCTCACTCCATTTTTTAATGTAACCTTTTTCAGCCCGGTACATTTTCCAAACATATCTCTCGGCACATCCACTGCACCGGATATCACCACACTCTCTATATTTGGCACATCGTAAAAGCATTGCTCCGGCATATTCATGCCTGCATTTCCATGGATTTCCAGTTCCTTAATATATTTTTTCAGATTCCACATGCCCCATCTATCAAAGCCTGTGATCCCATTCCCGATTACAAGCTTATTTACTCTAGAAAAATCGATGCCTGCCTTCTCCAAAGCACTTTCAGATATCTCATTTTTTGTCAACTCCATGTTATTTCCCGTAATGGTCAGTGTTCCATTCCCGTCCAGTACCCACGTAAATTTTCCATCAGAGTATTCTGCAGATGCCTGCACTGCATCCTTCGTTCCATCATCAAAAGCTGCGTTTTCTTCTTCCTGTTCGCATTCCTCCAACGCTTCGGCTGCATCCATTGCCGCTTCCGGAGTCTCCGGATCTTCCTCTTCTGCAGTACCCTCTGGTGCTTCTTCACCAGGCTCCATTACGCCTGTTTCCGCATTCTCCTGTACGTTATTCCCGGTATCTGGCTTGTCTGTATCTGTGGTTTCCTGTTCCTCTGTAGCAGCTGATCCATCTGCAATCTCTGCTTCCGTCTCTGCAGTATCTTCTTGATCTGAGGATGCAGCATCTCCACTTTCTTCTGCCAAAAATGTTGCTTCCGCACCCTCTGGTTCCATTTCTGCCGCCACTGTCAGCTCCGCCGGAGTCAGTGCCAGACTTGCCGCTACAAGTACGACCATGATCTTTTTTCCTGCACTTTTTCTTCTCATATGACTATGCTCCTTCCATTTTCTTCTATCATATCATATAAACATGATATATTCTATCCGGATTCCTTTTTTACAGATATTTTTAGGTAGCAAAAAAACTGCATCCGTTTCCAGATGCAGGTTTCTCAAATAAAAAATGCGGAAGATGGGACTTGAACCCACACGAGCGCAATGCTCACAAGATCCTTAGTCTTGCTCGTCTGCCAGTTCCGACACTTCCGCATATCGCATTTCTTCGGGATTCTTTATCTTCTCCCTCGCGACAAGTGATAGTATAGCAAAGTGCTTTTTGTATGTCAACAGTTTTTTTCTAAAAAAATCCAAAAATATTTTTTGTTTATACAATTAATACATTTCGTTTAATAACAATCTGAGACAGAGAATCTTTCATCCCAGAATTTATACTCCGACACAGGTTACGCCTCAGTCGTAAAAAGAGCAGCCTCTTCAAAAAGGCCGCCCTTCTGTCTCACTTCTGTTTTCTTCTATATGGATCAGTCAAAAATGATCAGTGCCATAAACACAAGATCTGTGTCGCCTGTATTGGTAAGACCGTGTCCTTTTCCATCTGGTGTGATGGTGATGTCGCCAGCCTTTACCGGACGTTTCACGCCGTTATCGTCGTACTCGCCTTCACCGCTTAAGATATAGTAGATTTCTGTCTCGCCATGATGCTCATGGTATCCCAGAGAACATCCTTTTTCGATGGTAACCTGTGCGTAAAGTCCGCATTTTCCCTTCAGCTCGTCTCCCTCAAGAATGTCTTTGATGATCACATGGCCTTTACCGCCGCACATATTTTCTACTCTTCTGATACCCATGATAAAATCCCCTTTCGTGATTGCGTAAATTGTGAAATTTTATGAACACAGGCTTTCTGCGGCCTGTGCCTTACTTCCTGTACAATTATAAATGATATGATAAATTTTCGCAATCCTTATTGTTATTTTTGCAAATTAACTTACAGGCAAATTTTTCCCGCTGTTTATTGCTTTTCGCAACCCTGTCTGGAGCTTCTATTCGCAATTGAAGCAGGATACTTCTTTGATCCGATCAAAAAACGAAGCAGTTCTTTTCCAAAGACCTGCTCCGCAATTTATACTCATATTACAGATTTTTAATTCTCTCAATTGCTTCCAGTGTATTCTCATAGCTTCCGAATGCAGTCAGACGGAAATATCCCTCGCCGTGTGCACCAAAGCCTGAACCTGGTGTTCCTACGATGTGTGCTTTCTCAAGGAGATAATCAAAGAACTCCCAGGAGGTCATCTGATCCGGTGTTTTCAGCCAGATGTATGGAGCATTTTTTCCACCGGACACGGAAAATCCTGCTGCGGAAAGTCCCTCCAGGATCGTCTTTGCATTACGCATGTAATAAGCGATCTGCTCCTTCAGCTGTGCTTTTCCCTCCGGAGAGTAAACAGCCTCGCCTGCTCTCTGTACAATGTACGGAGCACCGTTAAACTTGGTTCCGTGACGTCTTGCCCAGAGACTGTGAAGCTCTACACCATCACGCACCAGTTCCTTCGGAACAACGGTAAAGCCAAGACGAACGCCTGTAAAGCCTGCATTTTTGGAAAAACTTCGAAGCTCGATGGCACAGGTTCTCGCACCCTCGCACTCATAAATGCTGTGCGGGACATCCTCCTCAGAAATATATGCCTCATATGCTGCATCATAGATGATCACGCAGCCGTTTTTGTTGGCGTAGTCGACCCACTCCTGAAGAGCTGCCTTTGTGATCGCACCACCGGTGGGATTGTTCGGGAAGCAGAGATAGATCAGATCCGGTACCTCATCTGCCGGAATCTCCGGAAGGAAACCATTCTCCTCTTTGCAGGGCATGTAGATCACACCGTCAAAGTTCTCACGCTCTTTGTTATAAAGACCAGTACGTCCAGCCATAACGTTGGTATCTACATATACAGGATAAACCGGGTCGCAGACTGCAACCTTGTTATCCAGTCCGAAGATCTCCTGGATGTTTCCGGAATCACTTTTTGCTCCATCGGAAACAAAGATCTCGTCTGCGCTGATGTCGCAGCCTCTGGACTGATAATCATTTTTTGCAATGGCACTTCTTAAGAATTCATATCCGAGATCCGGAGCATATCCGTGGAAGGTTTCTGCGTGTGCCATCTCGTCTACGGATTTATGAAGGGCATCGATGATTGCCGGTGCAAGGGGCTGTGTCACATCACCGATTCCAAGACTGATCACAGAATCCTTAAATTCCGGATTGGCCTCCTTATATGCGCTTACCTTCTTTGCGATATTGGAAAACAGATAGCTTCCCGGAAGTTTTAAATAATTCTGATTTACTGTAACCATAGTATTTTATCTCCTTCTCTCAATTTCCTCTGCCAGTGCTTTTCTGACGCTGTCAGGATTTGCCTTGCCTTTCAGCTCTCTCATCAGCTGTCCTACAAAAAATCCCATAACCTTATCCTTGCCGCCCAGAAGCTCTGCCAGCGGTCCAGGGTTTGCATCTACGATCTTTTTCACAGTTTCGGTGAGAAGGCCTGTATCTTCTACGATCTTAAGACCATTCTCTTCTATATATACAACCGGATCAATATCCTCGTCAAACACTTTTTCAAATACTTTCTTGGCATTCTGTGCGCTGACCTCTTTTTTCTCCACCATGGAAAGAAGGTCTGCCAGATGCTTCGGGGTAAAGCTTACCATTTCCGGATCAAGGCCCTTGTCCTTTGTCAGGCGGAGAACCTCCACCATAAACCAGTTTGCCACCTTCTTCGGGTTTCCGAGAAGAACTGCTGTCTCCTCAAAAAGTCCTGCCAGATGTCTGGATTCGGTCAGGATCCCTGCATCATAAGCCGGAAGCTCATACTCCTTCTGATAACGCTCCATCTTGGCTTCACGAAGCTCCGGAATGGAGGTACGCAGCTCTTCGATCCATGCATCGGAAATGTGGATCGGCGGAAGATCCGGGTCCGGGAAGTAACGGTAATCCTTTGCATCCTCCTTGGAACGCATAGCATGGGAAGACTCTTTGTTATCGTCCCATCTTCTTGTCTCCTGTACAACGGCTCTTCCTTCTTCCAGAAGCTCGATCTGACGTTCTCTCTCTCCTTCGATCGCTCTCGCAATGGCCTTGAAGGAGTTCAGGTTCTTCATCTCTGTTCTTGTTCCGAAGGTCTCACTTCCCACCTCACGGACAGAAAGGTTGACATCGGCACGCATGGAGCCCTCCTGGAGCTTACAGTCAGAAACTCCAAGATACTGCATGGTGCAGCGGAGCTTTTCCAGATATGCGATAACCTCCTCGGAGCTTCTCATATCCGGCTCGGATACGATCTCGATCAGCGGTACCCCGCTTCGGTTGTAGTCAACCAGGGAGCAGTCTTCCCACTCGTCATGGATCAGCTTACCGGCATCCTCCTCCATATGCATCTCATGGATACGTACAGTCTTTTTGCCTGCGGAAGTCTCGATCTCAACAGCTCCGTCATAGCAGATCGGCAGATACAGCTGAGAGATCTGGTAGTTCTGGGGGTTATCCGGGTAAAAATAGTTCTTACGGTCAAACTTACAGTACTGATGGATATGACAGTTTGCCGCAAGACCTGCCTTGATGGCAAACTCTACCACTTTTTTGTTGAGGACCGGAAGAGAGCCCGGCATACCGGTGCAGACCGGGCAGGTATGTGTATTTGGTGCGCCTCCGAATTCTGTGGAGCATCCGCAGAAGATCTTTGTTTTTGTGGCAAGCTCCACATGCACCTCAAGTCCTATGACTGTCTCATACTGTTTCATGCCTTTTCTCCCCCTTCCATTGCTGTTCCGAAATCACCGCGTTTTTTCTCATAGGCGTGTGCTGCGCGGAACAGGTTGTTTTCTTTGAAGCAGTCACCGATCATCTGGATCCCGATCGGAAGTCCTGCTGCGTCTTTTCCGCATGGAACTGTGATTCCGGGAAGTCCGCACAGGTTTACTGCTACCGTATAAATATCGCCAAGATACATGGCAAGAGGATCTTTCAGGCTCTCTCCCAGTTTCGGCGCCGTAAAGGGTGATGCCGGGGCAAGAAGAACATCATATTTGGAAAAGGCCTGATCAAATTCCTTTTTGATAAGGGCTTTTGTGCGAAGTGCTTTCAGATAGTAAGCATCGTAGTAACCGGAGCTTAACACAAAGGAGCCAAGCATGATACGACGCTTTACTTCCTCGCCGAAACCTTCAGTCCTTGTCTTTTTATACATGTCATGAAGTCCCTCGTACTCTTTTGCACGGAAACCGTACTTCACGCCGTCAAAACGCTCCAGGTTGGAGCTGGCCTCTGCGCTGGCAATGATGTAGTAAGCAGGGATCATATATTCTGTTGTCTTCATGGAGAAAAATTCTACGACTGCACCCATCTCGGTAAGGCTTTTCAGCGTATTCATAAATGCCTCTTTTACCTCCGGGTTCAGGCCCTCGGAAAGATATTCCTTCGGCACACCGAATTTCATTCCCACGATCTTATCCGTCATAGAAGCGGAGAAATCAAGATCCTCTCTCTTCATGGAGGTGCTGTCCTTGGCATCGTGTCCGGCAATGATCTCAAGGAGTGCCGCACAGTCCGCAACATCTTTTCCAACCGGTCCGATCTGGTCCAGAGAGGATGCGTAGGCAACCAGTCCGTAACGGGATACTGTACCATAGGTCGGTTTGATTCCGGTAACACCGCAGTAGGAACTTGGCTGACGGATGGAACCGCCGGGATCGGAGCCAAGTGCCAGGTAAGTTTCCCCTGCTGCCACTGCCGCACAGGAACCGCCGGAAGATCCGCCCGGAACATGCTCCAGATCCCACGGGTTTCTGGTGACGCCGTAAGCGGATGTCTCTGTGGTACTTCCCATGGCGAACTCATCCATGTTTGTCTTTCCGATGATCACAAGACCTGCCTGTTCCAGACGGTCAATAACCTCGGCATTGTACTGCGGCACAAAATTCTCAAGGATCTTCGATGCACAGGTAGTTGTTTTTCCCTTGATGCAGATATTATCCTTAATTGCAATAGGTACACCGGCAAGAGGTCCTGTATAGGTTCCATCCTCAATGCCCTTCTGTACCTCTTTTGCTCTTGCATAGGCTTCTTTTTTGTAAATATCAAGATAAGCGTGGACCTTGTCCTCTTTTGCTTCGATCTGATCAAATACGTATTTCACACCGTCCAGGACGCTTATCTGATGCTGCTTGATCTTTTCCGCAAGCTGTAATGCGGTTAATTTTCCCAAATCCATGTCCTGTCTCCTGTCTTATCCAATTGTTTTCGGAACCTGATACTGGTTTTCTTTCTGTTTCGGTGCATTGGCAAGCATCGCCTCATGATTGTCTCCGTTTGTCACAATATCTTCACGAAATACATTTTCGTCCTCAAAAATATGGGACATGGGCTCTACGGAAGAGGTGTCAAGCTCATCCAGCTTGTCTACATAGTCCAGCATCTTCTGCATGTCCTCTTTTGCTTTTTCCTTTTCATCCTCTGTCAGAGAAAGCTTTGCAAGGATGCAGACATTTTCCATTGTTTCATCATCGATTATCTTTGCCATCTTTTTTCTCCTTATTACGGCTCAAGTCTGTTCATATCACGTGGGAACAGACAGGTCTCACGAACGTTTTCTTCTCCGAGGATCTGCATGGTAAGACGTTCCAGTCCGATTCCAAGTCCTCCATGAGGCGGCATTCCATGCTTGAAGGTATCCAGGTACTGCTCCATACCCTCTTCATCCATACCACGGGCTGCGATCTTATCCTTCAGCATCTGATAATCATGGATACGCTGTCCGCCTGTAGTTACCTCAAGTCCCTTGAACAGAAGGTCAAAGCTTAATGTAAATTTCTCATCTGACGGATCATCCATTGCGTAGAACGGACGCTTCTTAGACGGATAATGTGTGACAAAAACAAAATCAGCATCATATTCTTCTTTGAAATATCTTCCGATCAGCGCTTCTTCCTCCGGCTCCAGATCATATGGGTTGCGGATCTTACGATTATATTTTTCAGCTACCAGCTCTTTGGCCTTGTCAAAACGTACTGCCGGGATCTTATCCACCTTCGGAAGCTCCACCTTCAGAATGGAAAGCTCATGAGCATAGTCTTTCTTAAGAAGTTCTACCGCATACTGGAGAAATCCGGTTTCCATCTCCATGATATCCTCAAATCCGTTGATATAGCCCATCTCAAAATCAAGGCTTGTATATTCATTCAGATGACGTTTTGTGTTATGCTTCTCTGCACGGAATACAGGGCCGGTCTCAAATACACGGTCAAAAACACCTACCATCATCTGTTTATAAAACTGCGGGCTCTGTGCCAGAACTGCCGGTTTATGGAAATAACTCAGCTTGAACAGGTTTGCACCACCCTCTGCACCTCTGGCTCCGATCTTCGGTGTATGGATCTCGGTGAACCCCTTCTCATAGAGGTAATCACGAAATGCCCGCACCAGAGCCTCCTGGATCTTGAATTTTGCACGCTCCTGCACATTACGCAGGGCGATAGGACGATAATTCAGCTTTGCCTCCAGGGAAGTGTTCAGCTTCCATTTGTCGATGGCCAGCGGAAGAGGCTCTGCAGGTGAGGAAAGGATCTCCACATGGCTGATGCGGAGTTCTCTTCCGTGAGGCGCTCTTTCTTCCTCATGAAGAGTTCCTGTGAGACGCACACACATTGCCTCCTTCAGATCATGAATGGAAACATTTGTCTTGTCGTTTTCATATACGGTCTGAAAAATCCCTTCTTTTTTTCGAAGTATCACAAATGCCACGTCACCCATATTACGGATGCTGTGTATTGCACCTTCCACTGTTGCTTCCTGGTCTTTCATGCTCTCGGAAAGAAGCACATCCCAGGCACATTCTCTAGTCTTACAGATTCCATCCATAAATTCCATTCCCTCATCCTCCAATTCAAAGTAGTTTCACCGAATCAGGAAATCCCCTGCGGAATTTTTCCCGATCCGGTGTGATATCAAGCATTCAGAGCAGATCATTTCTGTCCGCCCTGTTGTTTTTTACACAGAATCATATAAAAGCATCAGAACCATCTGGGCCGTTTCAACCATATTGGTTCCGGAATCCATACTGCATTTCTGGATATAGCGGTATGCGTCATCCTCGCTCAGGTGATTTCTTTCCATTAAAAGCATCTTTGCATTTGAAATATAATTCTGTTCTTTCCATGAACGCTGCTTCGGCTTTTTCTTATCTTTTTTCCAGCGCCTTTCGATCTGAGAGATCATCATGCTCACCGTATTTACCAGATCTCCGGCCTTCAGAGGCATTCCCACACATAAAACGGAGGTTGGCGCCTCACTGATCACTCCCCGGGAGGCCATAAGCAGCATTTCAAAATAATCCGGCATATAGTCCAGAAGATCACGGTAGTACATATCCTGAAGATGATAACCGCAAAGCAGAACGCCGCCATCAAGCTCCGAGATACTGGCAAGGGCATTGGCACCTGAATTGCATACTGCCGCCACCGTGAATCCATATCGGTTAAGGACTGTGCGGATCTTTTTTGCATCTTCTATTTTCGGTAATGCAATCACGATACTCGTGTTCATAAGCCGCCACTCTCTTTCGTCCCATTATGCCTCGTTCATCAGATCCGATACAGATACTCCTCGATCTCCCAGTCGGAAATCTCCTGGGAATAACGCAACCACTCTTTTCTCTTTGCCTGCGCATACTGTTTGCAGAAAGCTTCTCCAAGGATTTCCTTCATCCAGCTGCTGTCCTCAAACAGTGTGATCGCTTCCCGCAGGTTCTCCGGTAAATTCTCGATACCCTGTTCCTTCTGATCCGACTCGGAAAGAGAACGATTAGAAGCTTTTGTAGGATAGATCTTCTTCTGGATTCCATCCAAGCCCGCTGCCAGGCATACCGCAAAAACAAGGTATGGATTGGATGCAGCATCCGGGCTTCGAAGCTCGATCCTGGTATCAGCACCATTGACTCTCGGGATCCTTACCAGTGAATTCTGGTTATTTCTCGTCCATGTCAGCTCTGTAGGCGCATCAAATCCAGGTACAAGACGCTTATAAGAATTTACAAGCGGATTGGTGATCAGAGTCATCTCACGGCTGTGAGCCAGAAGACCTCCGATAAAATAGTATGCCTCTTCACTTAATCTGGACGGATCCTCCGGATCCACGAAAATATTTTTTCCATTTTTAAACAGTGAAAAATGGATATGCATGGCTGAACCGTTTACTTCCCGTCTTGGCTTCGGCATAAATGTCGCATGAAGTCCATGACGTTTGGCTACAGTTCTTACTGCCATCTTAAAGGTTATAACTTCGTCTGCCATCTCACGTGCTTCCCCGTAATGAAGGGCGATCTCATGCTGTGCAGGTGCTGTCTCATGATGAGAGGATTCCACCTCAAATCCCATATCCTCAAGAGTCAGTACCATGTCACGTCTTGCATTTTCGCCTAAGTCCACCGGACTTACATCCAGATATCCGGCCTTTTCGTGAGAAACCGTTGTAGGCATTCCGTTATCATCAATATGAAACAGGAAAAACTCGCATTCCGGGTCAACATAACAGGTATACCCTGCCTTCTCTGCTGCCTGCGCTGTTTTTTTCAGAATATATCTGGAGCTCATCTCATGCTCTGATCCGTCTGCACGGCGCATATCACAGATCAGTCTTGCAACCTTTCCCTGCTGAGGACGCCATGGAAGAATTGAAAAAGTATTATAATCCGGATACAGGATCAGATCCGGCTCCTTTTCTCCCACAATGCCCGCAATATGAGAGCCATATACAACGCACTGGTTATCCAGGGCTCTTGGAAGCTCTCTTGCTGTGATCGCAATATTTTTCAGAGTTCCAAACATATCTGTAAACTGGAGGCGGATGAACTCTACGTCTTCCTCCTCTGCCATTGCAAGAATCTCTTCTCTGGTATAATTCCCCATAGTATTCTCTCCTTTATTTCCTCATCACACAAAATAATTACCCTCAAAATCAGAAAAAGGGTGCACTTCAGAGAGCTTCCGCTCCTGAAGAACACCCTTGTTCATGGACGTAATTATAGCAATCGGTCAATTCTTTGTCAACCATTTTTTAAAAGGGGCAAAAGTTCAAAAGCTTTATCGCGGAAACACGAACAGTTTTTTTGACCTTTTGCCCCTGGTATCTGTTATTTTACTGTAAATATGAATAGCTCATCAGTGATTCGTCCACTGCTTTCGCAGCCTCACGTCCCTCATGGATCGCCCATACGACAAGGGACTGTCCACGATGCATATCACCTGCTGTGAACACACGATCTACGCTTGTTGCATACTGCTCCGGTTTTGTTTCCACATTAGTTCTTGGTGTAAGCGCTACACGGAAGGCATCTGTCACATATTTCTCGCTGCCAAGGAAGCCGGCTGCAATAAGGACCACATCTGCAGGGATCACTTCCTCACTGCCCTCAACCGGTACCATATTGAATCTTCCGGTCTTTTCATCCTTTACGCTTTTCAGTTTTACGATCTTGGCCTTGCAGACATTTCCTTTTTTGTCCTTGATAAACTCGGTAACGGTTGTCTGATAGATCCGAGGATCATGGCCGAATACTGCAATAGCCTCTTCCTGGCCGTAATCGGTTTTCAGGACCTTCGGCCACTCCGGCCATGGATTGGAAGGAGTTCTTGCTGCAGGAGGCTGCGGCATCATCTCAAGCTGTGTTACAGATTTCGCCCCCAGACGGATGGATGTTCCCACACAGTCATTACCGGTATCACCACCGCCGATGACCAGAACATTTTTGCCCTTTGCAAGCTCATATGGGAATTTTGCAAAATCTGTATCCAGAAGACTTTTTGTTACCTGCTTCAGGAAATCCACTGCAAAGTAAATTCCCTTGGCGTCTCTTCCCGGAACCTTGATATCTCTCGGATGAGAAGCTCCACAGCAGAGAAGGACACGGTCATAATCCTTCAGAAGCTGTTCTGCCGTGATGTCAACACCAACATTGATATTGGTAACAAATTTCACGCCTTCCTCTTCCATCAGCTTCAGTCTGCGGTCAATGACCTTCTTCTCCAGCTTCATGTTCGGAATGCCGTAGCGGAGAAGTCCTCCGAT
>UMLM01063308.1_pt1 | contig 12774 bp, 10 predicted proteins | sample 1966571 | NCBI WGS metagenome assembly UMLM01 (sample SAMEA4836203, study PRJEB28245) | human gut metagenome | biome: gut microbiome; material: fecal sample | place: Denmark | collected 2008 | reverse complement strand
GAAGGCGTTGCCAGGCTGACGGATAACCCGCGCTTTGCCTATGATTCATATCGCCGATTCATTCAGATGTACGCGGATGTCGTCATGGGGCTTAATAAATCCCGTTTTGAGGAGATCATTGATGAGATCAAGAAAGAGAAAGGCGTAAAAGAAGATATCGACCTGGAAGCTGATGATATGAAGGAGCTGACCGCGCGCTTCAAGGCATTCTATGCGCAGGAGCTGGGCAGCGAATTCCCGCAGGATCCCCGTACGCAGCTGTTCGGGGCGATTCAGGCAGTATTCCGTTCATGGAATAACCCGCGCGCCATTTATTATCGGAAGATGAACGATATTCCTGGCAGCTGGGGCACGGCGGTCAATGTGCAGATGATGGTATTCGGCAACATGGGCAATGACTGCGGTACCGGCGTGGCGTTCACCCGTAATCCGAGCACTGGTGAAAACAAGCTGTACGGTGAATTCTTGATGAACGCACAAGGAGAGGATGTCGTTGCCGGCATCCGTACGCCGCAGCATATCGATCAGCTGAAAGAAGTTGCTCCGCAGGCATACGAGAAATTCGTGGAGATCTGCGATACATTGGAAAATCATTATCGCAACATGCAGGATATGGAATTTACGATCGAAAAGGGAAAGCTGTTCATGCTGCAGACCCGTAATGGCAAGCGTACGGCTGCGGCCGCTTTGCAGATTGCCTGCGATATGGTCGATGAGGGCAAGGTCAGCATCGATGAGGCGCTGATGATGGTAGAGCCGAAACAGCTGGATTCCCTGCTCCATCCGATGTTCGACGCATCGGAGCTGAAGGCGGCCAAACCGATCGCGACGGCACTGCCGGCATCTCCTGGCGCCGCATGCGGACAGATCGTCTTCAGCGCGGAGGAAGCCATCGCAGAGGCAGCTAAAGGAAAGAAGGTCATCCTGGTGCGTTTGGAGACTTCCCCGGAGGATATCGAGGGCATGCATGTCGCACAGGGCATCCTGACCGTGCGCGGCGGCATGACGAGCCATGCGGCCGTCGTGGCTCGCGGCATGGGCGCATGCTGCGTATCCGGATGCGGTGATATCGATATGCACGATGATGAAGGATATTTCAGCGTAAATGGAAAAGAGTATCACCGCGGTGAGTGGATCTCTCTTGATGGTTCCACCGGCGCGGTCTATGGAGAAGCCATCAAGACCGTTCCGGCAGCGATCAGCGGCAATTTTGAACGGTTCATGAAATGGGCCGATGAGCGTCGTCAGCTGCAGATCCGCACCAATGCGGATACGCCGCATGACGCGAAGCAGGCTGTCGCCTTCGGCGCAGAGGGCATCGGTCTGGTGCGCACCGAGCATATGTTCTTTGAGGGAGAGCGTATCAAGGCCGTCCGTGAGATGATCGTATCCAAGACGAGCGAACAGCGCAAGCGTGCCCTGGATAAGCTGCTGCCGATGCAGCGAAGCGATTTTGAGGGCATCTATGAGGCCATGGAGGGCAGACCAGTGACCATCCGTTATCTGGATCCGCCTCTGCATGAGTTTTTGCCGACCAGCTCATATGACATCACGCAGCTGGCTAAGGACATGCACATCGATGTGGATGAGCTCAAGAGCGTGATCACCAGCCTGCATGAGTTCAATCCGATGATGGGACACCGCGGCTGCCGTCTGGCCATCTCTTATCCGGAGATCGCCGAGATGCAGACGACAGCGGTGATCGAAGCTGCCATCAATGTTCAGCGCAGACATCCGGATTGGAATATGGTGCCGGAGATCATGATCCCCCTGGTCGGCGATCGAGAAGAGCTGAAGTTTGTCAGAAAGATCGTCGTCAAGGTCGCTGATCAGATCATCGCGGCCAGCGGACTGCAGATGAAATATAAGGTCGGTACGATGATCGAGATCCCGCGTGCTGCATTGCTTGCGGATGAGATTGCCGAGGAAGCGGAATTCTTCTCATTCGGCACCAATGATCTGACCCAGATGACCTATGGCTTCTCTCGTGATGATGCGGGCGGATTCCTCTCGGATTACTACGAAAAGAAGATCTTTGAACGCGACCCATTCGCTCATCTGGATCAAAAGGGCGTGGGAAAACTGATTCAGATGGCAACTGAATTGGGAAGGAAGACCAGAGCGGATATCAAACTGGGCATCTGCGGCGAACATGGCGGAGATCCGTCGAGCATCGAGTTCTGTCACCGTGTAGGGCTGAATTATGTTTCCTGCTCACCGTTCCGCGTGCCGATCGCAAGGCTGGCGGCGGCGCAGGCAGCCATCAAAGACAAAGCATAAGCTGTATGCAGGGATGAGGCTTCTCATCTCTGCTTTTTTGCAGTCAGGAACGATATGATCATCATGAGTGAAAAAAATGAAAAAATATAATAATTTCAGTTGTATTTTTGATCAAATTTATGTATCTTAAATATATAAGTGTTTTAGCTATTCAGCTGAAGATACAGACTGCAAGGAGGACTTTTCGGGTGAACGCAAAAAAACAGGATTATGTGAATGTCATCGTCAAAGCACTGGACGAAGCGAAGGACGGAAAAAAAAAGTATATCGAGCTGAGTGCCAGGGATGTGGCGAGGATGACCGGCATGCAGCCGGTCATGAGCACTTGCTGCAGCGTCATGAAGCAGATGATGGTGGAAGGCGATAAGATCGTCAAGGACAGCCGGAGCAAGAATGGCTATGACAGCCATCTGACGGTGAAGTATCAGGTCGGGGACCGTGCGGATAAAAAGCCGATGTTCGACATCCGCCGCGGCAAGCCGAAAGGCGCTGCCGGACGGCGCAAGGAAAAGGCAGCGGCAGAGAAGAAGGACCTGGCGTCGATCGCGGCCGACTGGCTGGCCGATCTGGGGCTCAATGCGGACGTGAAGGAAGATGAGCTCCTGGTGCATGGAGAAAACGGCGTCTGGCGGATCGTCGTGGACAAGCCTGGACGCGGAAAGCGCTTCTCGCTCAAGAACAAGCTGTTTGAGCTGATGACGCAGATGGATGAAAACGTGGAGAAGTATTCCATCGTCGTCATGCGGGATGCAGCTTATCTGCGCGACTGGAAACGCCTTTCTGCAGCCGCAAAGCAGAAGATCAATCTTTCGCTGCTGCTTTGCTCCGCAAACGGACATGTCAAGGAATATGAATGAGGCTCAGCGATGAGCCTTTTGCTTATCAGAGAGGAAGATGCTTATGCAGGGAATACTGGATTATGCTGAACTGAGGAAAGACATCACGTTTCAGGAGCGTGGGTTCAATCCTGTAGACGCACTGATCTTCAGCGTGCTGTCTTATGTGGACTGGGAAGAGGTCGTCAATGAGGCGGAAAGACCGCTCAGCGAGGCATGCGCGCTTTTCCTGCAGCGGCGTGAAGGTGCGGACTTTGCGCGGATATTCGCGTATTCCCCGCTGATCCCCAGGCTGCTGGAGCTGCTGAAGGACAGCGTGCGTTATCGGGAGGTGACGATGGGGGACTATCGCAATGTCTTCGATGAGGCGCAGGAGATCCAGTTTGCGGCCGTGACGATGAAGCTGCCCGATGGCGCGCTGTTCCTGTCTTTCCGCGGCACGGACAGCAGCATGATCGGGTGGAAGGAAGACATGAAGATGACGTATCAGGAGAGCGTCCCTGCGCAGGTGCTCGCCTGGGAGTATACGCGGCAGTGCGCGAAGCGCCATGTGCAGACCAAGCGGTTTTTGGGACGGGTGCGCCGGCGCGATCTGCCCACGCTGTATCTGGGCGGACATTCCAAGGGCGGCAATCTTGCCATGTACGCCGCCATCCGGGAGACTTCCTTGCACCAGCAGATCCGCAAGGTGTTCAATTTTGACGGCCCCGGCTTTCGAGAGACGTTTTACGCGCACTATGAGTGCAGCGGCATCCTTTCGCGGATCGTCACTTATTTGCCGCAGGGAAGCATCATCGGCCGACTGCTGGAACATCGGGAAGCTGCGGTGGTCATCGAGGCGCGGGAAAGCGGGCTCAGCCAGCACGATGCGTTTTGCTGGAGCGTGGGCTGTGATGATTTCATCCTTGCTGAGGGCTTGAGCGAGGAGAGCGACAAGGTGCAGGATTACATTCAGCGTGTGCTGCTCGATCGAAGCGATGAGGAGCGGCGCCGATTCGTCGATCTCATCTTCCGGGTGATGGACCGCCTGGAGATCCGCAGCGTGAGCGACATGAGCCAGCTCGGGCTTCGTCAGGGGATCAACGGGCTGCGCGAGCTGTCTGCGATGAGCGCGGAGGAGCGCAAGTTCATTTTTGATGTCATCAATTTTCTCTGGCAGCAGACGCGATTGATCTTTTTTCACCCGCGCACATAAGGTAGACAGAAAGTGAATTTTGTCTAGTTTTTGTACGATGCGCCCTTGCCAGCGCCGATCGTCGGAGTATAATGGGTCGTGAACAAAGGGTATCTTCCATCAGGAAAGATACACCATGACCGCATGGAGCGGATGGATCGAATGTGATGCAGGGGGCATTTCGATGCCCCCCTTTTTGACAATGGAGGGTCGTATGATGAGATGGTTTAATGGAAGCGATGATTATATTCGGGAATATGTCTCCTGCTGGAACCGCAGCCTGCGGAAGAAGCGAGTGATCAATGTGCTTGCGGGGCTGGTACTGATTGCTGCCGGCGTGCTGTGCGTGCTGTTCCCGGTGGATGTATACCAGGTGGTGCAGTGGATCATCGGCGGCGTGCTCGTGTTTTACGCGGTGTTTCAGCTCGTGGAGTACTTCAGCATGACGGATTATTTCAGGGATCTGATGCTTTTGCCGATCGCGTTGATCGCCTTGCTGCTGGGCATCGCGTCCATCATGGCACCGCCGTATCTGAGCGCGGTCTCCGTGGTCTTCCTCGGCGCGGTGGTGCTGCTGTTCACCGGTGCACAGAAGATCTCCCTGGCTTCCCGGCTGCGTTACTTCCGGATCACCCGGGCGTATTCGATGACCTTCTGCGGCGTGATCAGCGTGATCGCGGCCTTGCTGCTGTTCATCATGCCGATGGTGGGCGTGGTGCTGCTCAATGTGATGATCGCGGCCTTTTTGATCGTCAGCGGCGTGACGCTGCTGATCGAGGCGATCTGCATGCGGAAGATCAACTTGTGAGCCGTTGAGCGGAAGACGTCTGATGGAAAACGCATCGGACGTTTTTTTTTTTTTTTTTGCGCATCACATCATGCTGTAAGCCTTTACATCATCTGTTTATCATGATAGACTGAATGTGTGGTCTATCGTGATAGACAGGAGGGAGAAGGATGAAGCTGCATGAACGTGAATATGAATTTGCCTGTATCGTCTGGGACAATGAGCCGCTGAGCTCAAGGGCGCTCGCCCGCTTATGTGAGGAGAAGATGGGCTGGAAGCGGACGACGACATACACCGTGCTCAGAAAGCTCTGTGAAAAGGGCGTGCTGAAGAATGATCACGCGCTGGTCACTTCGCTGGTGAAGAAGGAGGACGTGCGCCGCAGCGAGAGCCTTCAGCTGCTCGAGAAATTTTTCGATGGTTCTCTGCCGGGCTTTGTCGCCTCGTTCATGAAGGATCGCTCGCTGAGCGAACAGGAGATCGAGGAGCTGCGCACGCTGATCGATGAGGCAGAGGACGAGGTCCGCTCATGAACGCGCTGTTCGTGCAAGTGCTGCGGCTCGGATTGAACGCTGTCCCGGTGATCCTGATCGTGCTGCTCGCGCGCCTATTGCTGCGCAGGGCGCCGAAGCGCTTCTCTTATGCGCTGTGGCTGATCGTCTTTGCCGCGCTGGTCCTGCCGGCCTTCGTGCGCAGCGATCATGCGCTGCGTGCGGATGTGAGCGAGCGGGTCATGCCGCCTGAAGTGCATGAGATCCTGGAAGAGGAAGGCATCGCTGCGCGTCAGATGCCGGCTGCGGCCAAGGAAGAGGATGCCCCTTTAGCCGGTGTGGAGATGATGGCGGACCCCTTTGACATGCTCAGCACGGCCTGGGCCGCAGGCGTCCTTGGCTTTGCGGGATATGGCCTGATTTCCGCTTCCTTGCTGCGGCGCCGTCTGCAGCATGCCGAAGCGCTGCATGAAGAGATCTGTCGCTGCGAGGAGATCGACGGTGCGCTTGTCTTCGGCTTCGTTCATCCGCGGATCTATCTGCCGTCTGGGCTGAGCGAGGAAGAGCAGGCCATGGTGATCTGCCATGAACGGGTGCACATCCGGCGTTATGATCATCAGCTTCGGCTGCTGGCTTATGCGCTGTGCTGCATCTACTGGTTCCATCCATTGGTCTGGCTCTCCTGGCGGCTGATGGAATCGGATATGGAAATGTCGTGCGATGAGGAGGCGGTCCGTCGCAACGCGCTTCCTCCCGGAGGCTATGCCCGTGTGCTGCTGTCCGTGGCGCAGGAGCGGGCAGGGGCGGCAGCGCGTTTTCGAAGCGGAGATGTCCGCTCGCGCATCCGCAACATCCTGAAGCCGCCGCATTGGAACAAATATCACTCGCTCATCGTCCTTCTGCTGATCGGCGCGCTCGCGCTCTTGCTCATTCCGCTCCGCTCGCTCAGTGATCCGCTGGCGCAGCGCAATCTGCATTATCTGCAGAATCTTTATGGCGCATGGGAGGCGGCCGAAGATCCAGACGACCTCCTCTCGAAGATGGATTTTGGCGAAGGGATGCGGTATCGCGGCGTAGAGAAGATGGGCACAGACGGTACGTCTGTTGACGGGGTTCCCCGGCATCTGATGATCACGCTGGGCTGTGCGCATGAGGATCTGTCGTTTGCTCAGCGGGATGCGCTGGACCAGCAGAGCTTGAAACGCAATGCCTTTGCGCTGATCGCTTTGCAGCAGACGCTGCAGGATGTCACTTATGCGCTGACCAATGATGCGCAGACGCTGTATCTCGTCTATCAGGCGCCAGATCGCTCATCGAAGACCGCCATCACCGATGCAGACAGCTTCACGGATTTCGTGCAGGCTTACCTGATGTATGATGAACGCGGCACAGCGGAAAACGATCCTTCTGCCTACCCGAGCTCTGATGAGGCCTTTGCTGCTTTGCAGGGGATGATCCCGGATGAAATCTGGAACAAGGTGGATATGGAATCCTGTTCCTGGGCCATGAGCGAGGATGTGCTGTTTCGAAATCACGTGTATTCTGCGCCCGTGCAGATCAAAGGACAGACAGGCAGGAGCTGGATCCGGATGAGCTATGAGGGGCAGGATCTGAGATCCTATACGCTGGATCTCTGGTCATTTTACGACCAGAAAGAGCAGGTGCAGCTGAGCGAGGCGCAGCGGCTGCAGAAGGTGCAAGCGTTTGTCTGCCGTTTCCGCAGCGACGCTGGGAAATTGTCGTTTGTGCATGCGGGACAGGATGAGCATGGTCTGGATGTATGGACGGCGATGGATGGGAACACAGAGCATATGATCAAGAGCGATCCGTATAGCGCGGACATCTATGAAGCATGGTTCGATTATGTGATTCATGGCTGATCGGTATTGAAAACGCTTACCTCCTCTCCTATAATAAACGTATAAGTGTGCGTGCATGCACAGATGGAGGAAAGCTTATGAAGAAAAGCGGTATATTGATGCCGGTCTCATCCCTGCCCTCAGCGTATGGGATCGGCGCATTGGACAGCGCGGCATATCATTTTGTGGATCAGCTGCAGCGCGGCGCGCAGCGGATCTGGCAGATCCTGCCGCTCGGGATGACCGGTTATGGCAATTCGCCTTATCAGCCGCTCTCCCTGAGATCGGGAAATCCGTATTTTCTCTCGCTGGAGGAGCTGGCGGAGAACGGCTGGCTTTATCCGGATGAACTGCCGCCCAGAGAGATCCACCGCGATCGTGTGGATTATGGATGGCTGTATGAGACCCGCATGCATTTGCTGCATCTGGCGTTTTCGCGCAGCGGCAAAGCGGAGGATCAGGCGTTCTTGCGTTTCCAGCAGCAGGAAGAGATCCAAGATCATGCGCTGTACATGGCGCTCAAGGACCGTTATCACGGCGCGCCCTGGTACGAATGGCCGCAGCCGCTGCGCTTTCGGGATGAGCAGGCACTGGCGCAGGCCAAGCAGGAGCTGTGTGAAGAAATGGCCTTTCACGCCTTTACGCAGTATGTATTCGAACAGCAGTGGATGAAGCTGAAGCGCTATGCGAACCAAAAAGGGATCGAGATCATCGGCGATCTGCCTTTCCATGCGGCATATGACAGCGTGGATGTATGGGCGCATCCGCAGCTGTTCATGCTCAACGCGCGCCTGGAAATGGAGATGACCGCCGGCTGTGCGGGCGACCGTGACCATCCGCAGGGGCAGAACTGGGGATGCCCGCTGTATCGCTGGGAAGCGCATGCCCAGGAAGGATGGCGCTGGTGGATCGGCAGATATGCGCAGGCCGCCCATTGGTATGATGGGGTGCGCGCCGATCATGCCGCAGGATGCCTGTCTTCCTTTGCCATTCCATATGGGGAAGACGTTTCTTTGGGACAGCGCATCGCTGGTCCGGGGACGGAACTGTTCAGCGCGGTGCGCGCGGCCTTTCCTGATCTGAAGATCATCGTGGAAAACGACGGCCTGCACCCGGATGTCACGCTGCTCGCTTCCGCATGCGCGCTCAGCGACATGCGGGTGATGCAGACATCATTCGATTACTGCGGCAGCATGCCGGATGCGTATCCGGATCGCTGTATCTGCTACAGCGGCACCCATGATCAGGATACGCTGACGGGCTGGCTGAACCGCATGAGCCGTGTGCGTAAGGATGCCCTGAAGGCTTGCCTGCACACGGAAGAAGAGGATGTATGGGCATTGTGCGACCTGTGCATCCGCACGCTCATGGACAGCGCGTGCACGGACTGCATCATCCCCATGCAGGACTGGCTGCACCTGGATTCGCATGCGCGCATCAATGCGCCGGGAACGCTTGGCGAGAACTGGATGTGGCGGATGCATGAGGGACAGTTCCATGATCAGCTGGAACGGCAGATGGCGCAGATGAGCATGGCTTCCGGCCGTCAGTCATCAGAAAATATGTAAAGAATGTGTGTACCATAAAGGTAGGTTTATGATACAATAGACCTGTTATTTTTTGACGAAGGAACGGCATCAGGCAAAGCGCGCTTTGTCCGGTGTCACGACGATTGGAGGAAAATTGAATGAGTGGTTTTTTTGGGGTGGCATCACGCAGGGACTGTGTGCTGGATCTGTTTTTCGGAGTTGACTATCATTCCCATCTGGGGACCCGCCGCGCCGGGATGACGGTGCATGGGGAAAACGGATTCAACCGCGCAATCCACAACATTGAGAATTCTCCGTTCCGGACGAAATTCGAACATGATATCGAAGAGTTTGAGGGCAATCTGGGCATCGGCTGCATCTCTGACAATGAGGCACAGCCGCTGCTCGTCAATTCCCATCTGGGATCGTTCGCGATCACGACCGTGGGAAGGATCAACAATCTGGAGGCGCTGAAGGCGCTGTGCTTCAACAAAGGAACATCGCATTTTCTGGAGATGAGCAGCGGGGAGATCAATCCGACAGAGCTGGTGGCCGCGCTGATCAACCATAAGCAGAGCATCGTGGAGGGCCTTTCTTATGTGCAGGACATGGTGGAAGGCTCCATGAGCGTCCTGGTCATGACGAAGGAAGGGATCTACGCTGCCCGTGACCGCCTGGGCCGCACGCCGGTGATCCTCGGTCATAAGGAGGATGGTTACTGCATCACGTTTGAAAGCAGCGCGTTCCTGAACCTGGGCTATCGTCATTACCGTGATCTCGGTCCGGGGGAGATCGATTTCGTGACGCCGGAATGGGTGGAAGTCGTCAAGCAGCCGGGCGAAGAGATGAAGATCTGTTCGTTCCTGTGGGTATATTACGGTTATCCGACATCCACTTACGAAGGCATCAATGTCGAATGCATGCGCAATCGCTGCGGAGACCTGCTGGCCAAGCATGATATGCGGGACGACCTGCACATCGACAGCGTGGCCGGCGTGCCGGATTCGGGAACCGCGCATGCGGTCGGATACTCCAACTGTTCCAAGATCCCCTTTGCCCGGCCGTTCATCAAGTATACGCCGACATGGCCGCGTTCCTTCATGCCGACGAGCCAGAAGCAGCGCAACATGATCGCCAAGATGAAGCTGATCCCGGTGCAGGAGCTGATCGAGGATAAGAGCCTGCTGCTGATCGATGATTCCATCGTACGCGGCACGCAGCTGGGAGAGACGACGCAGTTCCTCTATGACAGCGGCGCCAGGGAAGTGCATGTGCGTCCGGCATGTCCGCCGATCATGTTCGGCTGCAAATATCTGAATTTCTCCCGCTCCAGCTCAGAGATGGATCTGATCACCCGGCGGGTGATCGCGGATCTGGAAGAGGGCAATGAGATCACGCAGGAGATCCTGGAGGAATACGCGGACCCTAACAGCGAGCGTTATGCGAACATGTGTGAGGAGATCCGCCGCCGTTCCAGGTTCACCACTCTGCGCTTCCACCGGCTCGACGATATGGTGGAATCCATCGGCCTGCCGAAGTGCAAGCTGTGCACATACTGCTTTGACGGCAAGGAAAAATAATTCGCCGCAAAGGAAAGAAAAACGACTGACTGAACGGTCTGTGTCTGACAGGATGCATATCGTTCAGTTTTTTTTGTGAATAAACAGTATATAACAGTTGACAACAGTTATATACTGTTATACACTGTTTATGAACAGAGGAGGTTAGGAATGAAATTGATCGTAAATGGGTCATCGATGGTGCCGATCTATGAGCAGATCGTGGATCAGATCAAAGCGATGATCGTCAGCGGCGAATTGAAGCCGGATGACATTCTGCCCTCTGTCCGTTCCTTGTCAAGGGATCTGAAGATCAGCGCCCTGACGGTCAAGAAGGCGTACGACACACTTGAAGCGGAAGGGTTCACGGTCAGCGTGCACGGCAAGGGCACGTATGTGACGGCGGCCAATCAGGAGACTTTGATGGAGGAACAACGCAGAGATGTGGAAGCTGATCTGGAAATGGCCATACAGAAAGGCAGACGCTGCGGATTGAAGGATGAAGAGATCAGGGAAATGGTTGAACTGATCCTGGAGGATTAGCGTATGTTGGAAATGGAACAGGTGAAAAAGAAGTATGGAGATTTTCTGCTTGACGCAAGCCTGCATGTGCGTCCGGGCATGATCAGCGCACTGGTCGGCCCAAACGGCGCCGGCAAGAGCACGCTGTTCAAGGCGGCGATGGGCTTGATCCGGCCGGACAGCGGGACAGTGCGGATGTTTGGCGAGCGCTGTGATGTGCAGGCCAGACAGCAGCTGGGCGTCGTGCTTTCGGATTCGGGATTCAGCGGTTATCTGCGGGTGAAGGATGTGCGCGCTGTGCTGAAGCGGCTGTATGCGCAATTTGACGAGGCGCAGTTCATGGCGCTGTGTCATCGCTTCCAGGTTCCCATGAACAAGCGGATCAACTCGTTCTCGACCGGGATGAAGGCGAAGCTGAAGGTCATCTGCGCGATCACGCATCACGCGCGGCTGCTCATCCTAGATGAACCGACAGCCGGGCTGGATGTCATTGCCCGGGATGAGCTGCTCGATCTGCTCAGGTCATTTATGGAGGAAGATGAACAGCGCGCGATCGTCATCAGCTCGCATATCGCGACCGATCTGGAGAGCTTGTGCGACGACATCTATCTGATCCGCGACGGGCAGATCATCCTGCATGAGGATACAGATGTGCTTCTGTCTGATTACGCGCTGCTCAAGATGAGCGAAGAGCAGTATGCGAAGGTGGACCGTTCTTATCTGTTGCGCGTGCGCAAAGAGCCGTATGGATACCGCGCCCTGTGCACGCATAAGCAGTATTACGCGGAGAATGCGCCGCAGATCGTGATCGAAAACGGCGGTATCGATGATCTGATCACGATGATGATCCGAGGTGAACAGCGATGAGAGGACTGATCTGCAAGGACCTGCGCCTGATGATGGTGCAGAAGAATTTTCTGATCATGCTTGCCGCAGTGGCGCTGGTGAGCTTGGCGGCGATGGATGATCCGATGTTCGTGATCATGTATATGACGCTCATCTTCACGTCGTTTATCTTATCGACGATGAGCTATGATGAGTTTGACAACGGCTTTCCGTTCTTGTTCACGCTGCCGATCACCCGGAAGCTGTATGTGCGGGAAAAGTATGTGCTCGCTTTGCTCAGCGGGGCCGCGGCCTGGGTGCTGACCACGCTGCTGAGCGCAGGCAGCTGCATCTTCTCTGATGGCGCCCTGCCTCAGCTTTCCTGGTTTGCGGCGTCCTTCATGGTGCTGCCGATGCTCGCTGTGCTGATTGCGCTGATGATCCCGTTCAAGCTGAAGTTCGGCAGCGAGAACAGCAGGATGGCGCTGGTCATCGCCGTAGCGGCTGTGTTTGCGCTGATCGGCGCGGTGAGCGGTGCGATGCAGGCGGCCGGGGTGTCGCTGGATGTGCTCGCTGCCACGCTTCCGCCGATGTCGATGGCCCTGTGCGCGGCGCTGCTGATCGCGTTCAGTGCGTTCATCTTGCTTTTGTCCTACACCATCAGCGTGCGGATCATGGAACGACGCGAATTCTGATTCAGCCGCCGTTCAGCGTTTCTTCACTTGTTCTTCTCATCGCATCGTTACAATGAAGCTGGTGATCATGTATGAGAAAACGAAATGCCTGGACGGCGCTGTTCTGCGCTGTGGCACTATGTGTCGGGCTTTATTGCTTCTGGGGATGGAATCAGAGCATAACGGAAGGATTTACCGTCCTCACCGCACATCCGGATCCGCAGGATCCTGAGGATGA
>UMLM01000716.1_pt1 | contig 12860 bp, 10 predicted proteins | sample 1966571 | NCBI WGS metagenome assembly UMLM01 (sample SAMEA4836203, study PRJEB28245) | human gut metagenome | biome: gut microbiome; material: fecal sample | place: Denmark | collected 2008 | reverse complement strand
GGAAGTAAGGGGATTACCCATAAATATATTGTAGTAGTGATGAAGAAGCCAAAACGATTAACTATACCGCTATTTTTTCTGATATGAGTAAATTCTCTTTCGTCGTCGCAGTGTTTGGCAACAAACACATGGTAGCCTTTTTCTTCTGCTGTTGGCAGCCAGGCCTTAAATTCCGGATCAGCATAAAGCTGTCCAGTTAATATGACAATACCATCTGGAAGTCTGCCCTCTTCTTTTCCTTTTTTGGTGACTATAAGATAGTCGCAACGTCCATATCCTGATTCTCTGTAATTATATCCCATATGCATTCTCCTTTCGTTTTTTTTGTACTTGAAAATATGAAAAAAAATAAAGGAAACAAAAAATCAGGCTGCTCGTAAGGAGAACAGCCTGAAGTGGGGATATATTATTTACGGGTGTAGGTGTCGGCTTTGTTGTTTGGTATTGTTGTAAATTCTTCGCCATTTGAGTTGATCCAGGTGCCTGTTAGGTATTCATAACCTACGAATTTCAGTTTACTTCCTGTTTTTAATCGATTTAACTCTCTGCACATGCAAAAGTGGTTTTCCGCGGAGAATAAAAGTATTTTGAGATGCCAAAAAGACTCCAGTCATATTAACTGAAGTCTCTTTCCATTCTGATCACTTTTTGTAATCCGTCACGCTGCAGGTTGGTAATCCTTTGGTATCCCATGACATACCTGCCTTTTTCTTCCATGTCCGGCTGCCAAGCAGGAATCCGCCAGACTGCGCATCCAGAATATACCATTTGCCGCCAACTCTTACCTGATTCCACTGATGGCTTGGGTTACTTGCCTTGGAGTCTGCGTGTACATATCTGCAGTCTACTCCGATTGCATCACAGAGTGCTTTCATGGCTCTGGCATATCCGGAGCATTGTGCTTCTCCATATACCAATGCCCCCCAGGCGGTGTTTGCATAATTATACTGCCAGCCTTTATAAGCGTAGCTGCAGTTGCTGCGGAGATAATTATATGCAGTCAGTACCCTGTCATAGTCTGACATTCCTTTACGGATGTAATTGATCTTGAAACTCTGGACAACACTCCGGACCTGTGCCAGATGCTGCGCGTCCAGATACGGACCGTAGACGCTGCCATACTGATAATCACCTTTTACAGTTGCTGTTTTTAAGGTGATCTTTCGGGCTTTGCTTTTGGAACTGTAAATATTTTTGCCCTTTATGACTCTGTACGCCAGCACTCTGTACTGATAAGTCTTTCCGGCCTGTACATTTTTGTCAGTTGTGGAGATTACATTTCTTTTTTTGACATTTTTCAGGAATGACCACTTTCCGTTATCATATCGGTACACCCTGTAGCCGTCTGCCTGTGCGATATAGCTCCAGGAAAGATTTACGGTTTTATTGTCCGTGGAGTAACACTTGTAAAGCTCCGGTGTCTGCAGATTGGCCTTTACATCAATGATATTTGATACAATCTCCACGCTATATTCTCCGCTGTCCGGATCATACACCATGTCGCCATATACCAGTCTGTAGGAATATTGATGTCCGGCTTTTGCCGTAGTATCTACAAAAGTCAGATTTCCCTCCACGCATGTATCATGGGAATAGCACTGTACCTTGAAATTATCCCCGGAGTTCATATACAGATTGTCACCGAGGACTTCCCAGAAGTCTCCTATTACCATGAAACTATCCAGTTTTTCTAATTTTCCACCTTGAGATACCGGCTTTTCTGAACGATAGATGTCTATTCGATTAGAGTCTGGAGTGGCTACCTCTGCCTTAAACTGAATCTGACTTGCCTCTATAGACTTTCCGTCATATATTTTCAAGAGTTTTGTATCTTCTCTTTGCGCTGCATTTACCGTAAAACCTGTTCCGAGACATATCCATAATGTCATTATTATCAGCAAAAATATTGATTTCTGTATAAATGAGTTTTGTTTTCTTTCTTCTAATTTCATGGTTTTCCCTCTTTTATTTTGATGTAATTCCTTGAGAATGCCCGGTAGATACAACTTAGGCTTGAAAAGGATTCATGTCCTGCAACGACCAGACAGAAATTACATTCCTAATTTCTGTTTGGTATTTGAAAGTTCTTTTCTTATTAAGTTGTTATTTGATGACTGAGCAAAGCTATACCATGTAGCGTTTGCATGATATTTCTTGTAATAAGTTTCATACATATTTCCTGAGATTTTCTTGCCGTCCATATACCAGTCTCCTTCCATTGCATCCCCCTTCCATATGAACTTGTGGACCAGTCCAACAGACCCATCTTTTTTGGTTCCATAGTAATAATTATCCCCACACGCATTACCAGTTAGCTCTAACAGATATTTTCCGTTGTATTTACATATACCCAAACCTCCAAAATATGGCATATTGTTTCCAGACCATGAAATACGTGAGGTAACCCGTTTTGCAGATTTTCCGCCATACTTCCACAATTCTACATGATATTGAACTTTGTCTTTGTTATACCTTTCTGTTTGGTATGTCAGAATAAGTTCGTTGATGCCGTCATTATTGAAATCCAACAATTTGGCATAGCATAGTCCCGTCCAAAACTGTTTCTGCTCATTTAATTGAGCTTCCCCATATTTTTTCTCATAACTTTGTATCAGATTCCGGTAAGCTGAAGTTGGATCTTTGGTATTTCCTTCTTTTTTGACCGTTACCTTGCAGACGAGATTGTAAGTATCGCCATACTGTTTAACTTTACACCTGATATAAGTTGTACCGGCTTTTTTTGCCTGGATCTCGCCGGAAGAATTGACTTTTGCTACCTTCTTGTTATCAGAAGAATACTTTACGTTTGACAAATAACTGATGCCTGTACAAGGGAACTCTTTTTTCTCCTTTACTTTCAGTGTGATCTTTGTGGTATCCGTATCCGGCTTCAGGGATGCAAGTTTTACTTTCGTATAGTTTCTAATTCTGATATCGGGTATCTTTTCTGTATTCATCTTCAGGTACTGGTCAGATTCGATAATCTTATCCCAGGTAGATCCGGTAAACATTCCTTCCATGGTTTCATAAGACATCTGTTTTGCTTTCAGGATAAATTGAAACAGGATATAGATATCTGAAGCTGTATTTGTATCCCCGGATTTCAAAGCAGATACCTTTTTATTATAAGCTTTCATGGAAGCATCACATACAAAACTTAAGGAAACGGTTTTTAAGTAATTGTCCACTCTTTTATTAATTCCTGAAGCAAAGGACACAATGTCTTTGACAAGAAGGATTTCGCCTACCAGAGTAGCAGCCGTCCCCAGCTGGAATTTTGTACAGATGAAACCAAGATAGTCTTTTTTTAAGGATGACGAGAGTATCTGATTTTGTATTGTCTGTTTTGAGACAAGGTAATCTTTTCCTTTATCAACTACTTCTCCGAGCACAAAATCTCCGATTGCTCTGATAGAGGCATTAAAGGAATCTGCCATACATACCTGACAAGCTTTTTTCAGGTTTTTGTCATCAGTATTATCTGCTATGGATGACAGAACCAGGATTTTTCCTACATCATCTTTGATATCGTTACGAATCGAGTCTGTAAAGCCAACTATGTAGATATTCATGGTATCACTGGTTTTGGAAAGTACTTCATATTCAAGATCTGAGACTATACCAGCAAGGTCCTCATCCCATACATCTGTTATTCCCTTCAGCATGGAATTATCTGCCAGCAGATCGATCAGTATTTCTTCGTACTCCTGTTCCCAGAGGTTATTTTTTGTATTAATATCTCCATAAGTTTTAATAAATGTCTGCAGAACTCCTCCTGGTGTTTTACTGAATCCTGCAGCCAGATTGACCGGATCGTCATATTCAAGCAAAGGATAGGAAGCGTAATCTGTATTCAGCATAAGCCATTTGACGTCATCGTATATTTTGGACTTGTTTACGTATCGCATCTGTCCTGCATCCGCTTCCTCCAAGGATTCTATATCAACAGAGTCTGAGAACTCAGCGTCAGCATTAGCTTCAAATACATCATCATCTGTAAAGGAATCTGTTGTATCATGGTTTTCTTCCGAGACATCAGACATATCTGTATTATTGGATTCGGCAACAAGTCCATCCGTATCCTCCGCAGCAGTCTCCCCGTCATCGAATACCGCATCCAGGTCAGAGGCCCATGTAGTTATAGGAATAGAAATGCATAACATGGCGCCGGTTAACAGTGCCGCAATGATCCTGCTTTTTTTCATAGGTACTCTCCTCACTTAAAAAATGTAATAACCATTAAAAATTCTTTTTTTGTTTATAAATGGTAGTTTAAATGTTTTTTACCTTACTGTTATATTGCATTTAAGGTTATAGGTATAACCATACTGTTCAACTTTACATTTAATACGTGTCGTCCCTGCTCTTTTCGCCTGGATTACTCCAGAGGAACTGATTACCGCAATCTTTTTGTTGGAAGATGAATATTTTACGTTAGACAGATAACTAATACCGGTGCTAGGGAGCTTCTTTTTGTCGCCTACATTTAAGATTACATTTTTCACCTCAGGTTTCAAATATCCCAGCTTACTTTTTGCATAATTGTTGATTGTTAGTTTCTGTATTTTGCTTGTATTTTTCTTTAAATAAGGATCCGATTTGATTATTTTGTTCCAGGTTGAAGATGTAAACATACCCTGCATGTTTTTATAAGCCATCTGTTTCGTGCTTAAAAGGAACTGGAACAGTATGTAGGCATCGGAGGATGCAGCAGCATCCCCTGCTTTTATTGCCGTAACTTTTTCACCATAGGCTTTCGTAGTGGCACTGTAGATACAATTTAAAGAAACAGTCTTCATGTAATTATCTACTCTTTTGTTAATTCCGGTAGCAAAAGAGACAACATCTTTTACCAAAAGAATTCCTGAAACCGTACTGGAAACCGTTCCTAATGAACATTTCTGGATAATGGTATCGAGAAAACTTTTCTTTAATGAAGTTGAAAGGATCTGATTCTCTACTATCTGATTTGCAGCAACAATATCTTTTCCAGTGTCAATGGCTTTTTTAATCAAATAATCTCTTAATGTTTTAAAGGTAGAATTAAAAGAGTCAGACATGCATATCTGACATGCTTTTTTCAGATCTTTGTCAGCAGTGTTGTCAGCAATGGACGATAAGACCAGAATTTTTCCTATGTCATATTTGATATCATTTCGAACCATATCTGTAAGATATCCAATTGGAATATCCAACACATCAGCAGCATCAGAGACCACATCGAGTTCAAGTCCGGACACTATATCGTTAAGATCATCATCCCAAACGTCAATGATAGTTTTTTTTACGGAATCCTTCGCCAGCAGACCGATAAGAACCTCTTCATATTCTTCCTTACAGAGAGTACTGTTTAATTTGATGTCTCCATACATTTTAATAAACATCTGTAGTACCCCGCCAGGAGTATTACTGAAACTTGCGGCAAGTTTAACCGGATCATCATATTCCAACAATGGATAGTGGGAATCACTTGTATTTGCCAGTAGTTTTTGAACGGCATTGTATATTTCCGGGTCATATGTTGAGGTGTTTTCGTCTTTTCCTTTATTCCATTCACAGACAAATCCGCTGTTCTGATATCCGAAAAAGCTTTCACCATAACAGTCTCCGTCTTTCTGAAGATCGTTCCACTTGTACTGTCCGTCCATTCCACCTTTTGGATTTCTGATTCGATAGATAACTAATGCATTTTCACTTCCGGTAAAATTGTTTGGTTCATTATTTGTCCTATCATAATTCGTATATTTAATTGCTTCTCCTGTGATCCATCTGTTAAAAGCATTCTGGGTACGTTCAGCACCTAGCCAATAGAAATTCTTACTTCCATGGCTGATAAGCGAACTGACTTCTTCCTGCTCTTCTTTACTTGTGATCGTAACCAGATGACCGCCTTGTTTTTCACAGTACTTTTTCGCATCATTCCACTTCATTGGAGAGTCATATACTTTATAATAATGCCCATTCCAAACGGCATCGTATACCGCATCCACAGCCTCCGCGGAAAGAGCATCTTCAGATTCTGCATCGATAGAATCCGTAAACTCTTCATCTGTACCGTCGTCGAACCCATTTTCGTCCGTAAAGACGTCTGGCGTTTCCATGTTTTCATCTGATATATCATCCATGTTGGAGTTGTTTACATCAGTCCCATCTGTGTTGAGTTCATCCTCCGTGGCAGAAATGTTTCCTTCCGTGTCGGGAGTATCTCCTTCCGCGGTAGCCTCTCCGTCATCGAATACCGCATCCAGATCAGAAGCCCGGATATTTATGGGAATAGAACTGCATAACATGGTGCCGGTTAACAGTGCAGCAATGATCCTTTTTCTTTTCATTTCTACTTCCTCCGTTTTAATAAATATTTTCATTTCCATATGTAACGGCTGCTTTGCCAATGCATATTCATAAAATACGAAGTTTTTCTCAATGTCTTATAAGAAAAGTATATTACACAGTCTCGGTCATTTCAATGATGTTTTTGATTATTTTTTCTTCCACCGCTGAATTATCTGAAAAACATTTGCGGAATCTGATTTGATCTATCTGTGAAAAAAACGGACACATCGATATATTCTGGCTTTCATATAAAATTTTCATAAAAAAATCCGCAGCAGTTTCAGCCGCGGATGTATATGGGATCTCAGAGCACTAATGGTAATCCTTAGTCGCAAGATGGTATGATATCTGGATTTGAGACAAAGATCATACTCCGTTTTTCATACGGTATGTCGTAGAGATTTTCTGGCAAAGAAATCTGGTTGATTCTCGGGCAATCAGCAAATGCTCCGTCATCTATGTACCGGACACTTTTGGGAAGCGTAATGGTACTAAGATTAGTTCCGGCAAACGCCATCGAACCGATCCCGACCACCCTGTCCGGAAGGTTGATCGCCTTTAAGGAGCAGCAGCCATAGAAGGCTCCATAGTCAATGAGGACAACCTGCCGCGGAATGTCGATCACTTCCAGGCTCCTGCATCCAGCAAATGAAAAAGCTCCTATCTTTCGAAGATTGTATGGAAGGATCACTTTTTTAATCCAGGCATGTTAGAAAAACATCTGGGTGGCAGTATCCATACGTCATCGTTAATGACAGCTACGCTTCCTCTATCCTTCATATTTGCATTTTCTTTGATCCATTGTTCTAACATAAGAATCCTCTCCTTTCGTTTTTGTTCGTACAAAAATATGAGGAATGTCATAGGGATTAAAAAATTCGTCTGTTTATCATTTTGTTCTTAAATACGAGCAAAAGGAGGAGCCGTGGATGGGAAGTATATTTTCGGAACTTTTTAATAATTGGGTAAATGCACTCGAACAGGAAGAGGGAAAGAAGAAACCGATACATCTTCCCAATGCAAAGGAAAATTACAGAGAGACTGCAAAATATCAGATGATCCCGTCTGCAACTAAGGATTTCATGTCCTCTTTCGGCCAGACACAGTCTTTTTTTACATACTTCTCTTTTTCTCCCTGTGTCATGCCATCCAGATCTTCGACCATCAGACCGCGTTCTTTCCAAACATCCTTTCTTGCTCCTCCGATTTTTTCTCCAAAATCATTGATCATAGTAATTTCTCCTTTCGTTTTTCGTTTTAAAGGAATATGAAGATTTTGAGGAAAAATAAAAAAGGAATTTTTGAGAGGAAAATAGCATGTAGGACTGGAAATTTGAAAAATTAAGCGTATAATTGTAGTATAAAAAAAAGGAGGAAAAGAAGTTGAAAAAATTACGTTTTGTATTATGTAGCTTGCTGGCATTCCTGCTCATAGCAACGTCAATTCCGGTAGTGACCGAAGCCGCTGCTAAGCCGGTATGTCAGAAAGCAACAACCCTGCATTATCAGTACAGCGCAGGCACTACGGTTATCATGGAGAGTCTCTACATCGGGAACTTATCCCGCTCTGCCAAAGTGACAGGGATAAGATCCTCCAACAAAAATATAAAGGCACAGTTAGGCAGGCTCTGTTACAATGCCATATTGATCGACAAAAAAGATCCCGGTCGTCGCATCAAGGATGGAGAGCAGACGACCATCAGTTTTAAAGTTAAACAGAATGGAAAAACCTACAAGCTTTCATCCAGAATCACATTCAAACGGTTTGACCAGGTATTCAAAAGCTTTAAGATTGGAAATAAAGAGTATGCTTCTGATTTTGCAGGATACTGGGGAACTGAAGCACAGATAAAAGGTAAGACTGCAAAAATCCAGGTTGCACCTGCTGCCGGTTATAAGATTGATAAGATCGTTGCTTATTACTGGCATGGCGGAGAGAATGATGAAAGCAGGAAGATCAAAAATGGATCTAAGGTAGCCTTAAAAGATTTAATGTTTATCTATGTGTACTACCATCCGGTTAAGACTCCTGCATATTTCAATATCAAAAATATGGAAAATCCTAAAATGTCACCTTTTAATTATGAATTCCATATAAGAGTCAAGTAATCTCAGAAATATTACAAGGAGAACAAAAACATGAAAAAATGGAAAAGTAAACTGATCGCAGTTGTAACTGCATTGTGCATGGCATTAAGCGTTCCTGTTTTTGCCGGATCAGCATCTGTATATGCGGCAACCCAGACAATGACTGATTCTACTCAGTTTAACAGAATGGATGGGGTTCTGAAGAAAAACAGCGCAGCAGAAAAGAAAGCCCTGAAGCTGATCAAGGGAACCTGGTATACCGTAGGAGGCGTTCCTTACCACAACAAATATGTTTTTTCTGGAAAGACGGTAAAACTTTACGCTCCCGGCTCAAAAAAAGCATGGAAAACCTACAAAATTAATAAAGTGACAAAGACCAGCTATGGCTATTATTACAGAATATATCTGGGAAAAGGCTATTATGACGGATGGAGACTATATTCAAATAAAAAGTCTTCATTAGAGTCAGTTGGAAATGGCAATCCCAATAGTATGCAGGGATTCAGTGGCACAAGCAGTTTGGTAAGACATAAATAATAAAAAAAAGAGAACCTGAACAGGGTTCTCTTTTTGGTTCAGTATGAAAAGAGATAGCGTAAAAAACTTACATTCTTTCGGCTTTGGTGAGGGTGTAAAAATTCTTGTGTCTATGGAAAGTAAATCTTTCTGATAAGAAATAGATATGTAAAATTTTGCTGTCGAATTAATGGAAAGATCCAGAAAATAAATTTCATGGATACTCCCAAAATGACAAAAATCTATTAACCAGACAAAGGGCAGAAACAACATTAAAACTGTTTCTGCCCTGCTTTTATAAATCTATATGATACATTTTGGTATTACCACTCTTACGGTAGATTTTCATATATTTACCGCCTGTATCCAGAGTGCTCCGATTCCACCTGGCGGTATGAGTCTGTTTTACTTTTGACTCATATTATCCATTTTTTAATAGAAAATACGCTTTTTACTCATCACGGTCAATCAAAAAAAAAGTAGCTCTATTATTTTTATAGCTAACTATAATATTCCATAAACTATTACCGAAACGGAAAACATTTCCTTTACTTCCAAGATGTGATTCGTTACGCCACCCCCCAGCAGTTAACTTTCGAATGATTTCTGGGCGAGACATACCAATTTTAGCTCCTGAACATGAATAATATTTATCCGAGATACGTAGAATCAAAACACCGGGTATATCTTCATCTTCTGGCAAACCCACATTAGATATGTATGAAGAATTTTTTTCTCCTGTCAGTGAATATTGCGTAGAATAACCATCATAACTCATTTTTTTCATTCCCAATTTTTTCCTTGCCTGATTAAAACTGAGATTTAAGACTTTTGAAACATCTTTCATGTAATCATTTACTTTTATCTTGCAATTACATTTTATGCCATTTACATAAGCTGTAATAACGGCCGTTCCTGGTTTTACTCCTGTTATTTTCCCATTACTATTTACTTTCGCAACTTTTGTATTACTGCTAGACCAGGTTACTTTTGACGAGGTTCCGAAAACGGTTGCTTTTAATGTGGTAGTTGAATGAACGGTTATTGTGGTGCTTGATTTATTCAATGAAATTTTGGGAGCAACAACTGTAACCTTACATATTAAATTATATGTCTCACCATACTGATCTACGACACATTCTACATATGTTGTTCCTTCTTTTTTCCCTTTCATCACACCTGACTGATTTATACTTACTATTTTTTTATCCTTAGATGCATATCCTATAGTAGCAAGATAACTGATATCTAATAATGGATAAGTTATCTTGTCATCGAGACTTACTGTTATATCTGAAACTGTACATATGGGAGTCAGCTTTCCAAGCTGTGTTTTTCTGTAATTATCTATGGTTATATTTTTTATTGTGAGTGAGTTTGATTTTAAATATGGATCTGTTTTTATGATTTTTTTCCATGTTGATGAAGTATATATTGACGGCATTGATTTATATGCTTTTTGTTTTACCTGCAAAGCAAAATTAAACATGGTATATAGTATTTTAACATCTTCATTAGTTTCATATTTTGCACTATCTACACTTTTGCCATAAGATGCGGCAGAAGCTTCGTAAATACAATCCAGACAAACGGTTTTTAAATATGCATCTACCCTGGCATCAATACCAGTTAAGAATGATAAAGCATCCTTGATCAGAAGGATTTCTGAAACAGTAGAGGCTACGGTTCCAAGCGACAGCTTCTGTATCATCTTTGTTAGATAGGTTTTTTTAAAGTCTGGCTTAATATCTGATTCTTGACAACTTCTATTGTTTCAGCTTTTTTAGTTCCAAGTAATACAGCAATGTCAATTAACGCATCGCCTATTGAATCCATTGAAGCTGAAAAGTAGTGACTCATACAATTCTTGCATGCCTGTCTTAGGTTCTCATCGGTCGTATTATCTTCCAAGAGGGCGAGAATGTATATTTTTTCAGTATCATCTACAAGTTTATTTTTTAGCCTGTCCTGAAGAGAAGCTCTCTCTATTTTTATTGCATTTCCAGTAAATGACGATAAAATTCCGGTTGATTCATCTGCTATTTCTCCCAGAATGCTATATGTGAAATCTTCCAGTTCTCCGCGGCGGGCATCCTTATATCTTTTCAAAAATGATTCATCTGATAGCAAATCAACCAAAACTTCTTCATATTTCATACGCCACACGCGGTTCTTGCTTGACAAATCTCCATATTGATGAAAGAAAGCCTGAACTACGCCTTCCGCGGACTGACTAAAATCTGCTGTAATATTAACAGGATCTTCATATTCTAGCAATGGATATTCCGAATTACTTGTGTTTACAAGTAACTGTTGAACTTTGTTGTTGATCTGTACCGTTATCGCCTGAGTATCTGCATTTATTCCAAATGTATCTTCCGCAACTTCTGGTAAAATTTCAGTATTTTGCATCTGATCTGTAAAATTATCCTGCGAATCAAGTTCGCTGTCAAATAATTTGGGATTATCGTATTCATTACTGATAGTAGAACTTCCATCAGAAAAAATCTCATCATTTAAGGTATCTTCATCTGAATAAGAAGCATACACATTCAACGAACTTCCTGTTGTTAGAGAAAGAGACATTAGTACTGTTAATATTTTTATAAATAAGTTTTTCATACGTGTTTCCTTTTTCCATATTATCTTGCGTGTTTGAGCTACCTCTCCCACCCGGCTGATGTCAGATAGGGCTTTTTGTCGTATAGTACTCTTTCCGGGATATAAGCCTTGGCTGATACCTATATCAACATGAGCACAAGGATAAACATCAGAGTTAAAGCCGACAGGTTCTTAAGTTTTTCATGAGAAATTCCTCCTTCGTATTTGTTATTTTTAGTATAATACTACAAATTCTATCATACAATAAGAATATTACAGAATCAGAGACAAATCTGTCATAATCGTAGACATTTTCTATATGCTCTGGTGCTTTAACTCTATGGAAGGATGTATGTATTGATTTATTTAAAAAAACTAAATAGGGACTGTCTATTTCCTGACGGCCCCCTTGTTCTCATAAGACTATATTATCCATTTTTGTATTGCCACTCTTACGGTAGATTTTCATATATTTACCGTTTGTACCCAGAGTGCTCCGATTCCACCTGGCATTATGAGTCTGTTTTACTTTCAATTTGACATATCCTTTGTACAATTTTAATGTTCCAGTGCCGGAATTTCCCCATGTATCTTTCCACTTAAAAGAAACGGTGTTCCCTTTACGCTTCGCTGTGATGGGAGCAGTCGCATAGATAGGCGAACCATTGACTCCCAGTTTTTCGAGCTGAAGCCGGACTTTTGTACTGGTAACCCTATTTACAATGACGGAATAGCTTGGCTTGATGGTGACTGTCATATTACTTGAAACAGACCATGTTTTCGTGTAGATCCCGGTGTATTTGTCGGAAGCAGCCTGAGCTGGCTGGTAAAGCGTAACAATGATCATGATGGCCAGCATCAAGAACAGTAATCTGGAAAATATACTTTTTCTCTTCATAGTAATCAAATCCTCCTTGCTGTGTTATATTAATTATTGGGGATCCATTTGGCGTATAATGTATTACCGTTTTTTCCATAAACTACACGCCTTAATGGAAGACGAGAACTTGATGGATTAGGTGTATCGTACCATCCTGAAAAGGTATAGCCTTCTTTTAATGGAGAAGGAATATTAATAATATCAGATTGTGATGGCGCATCGTAAAGCCATGCATAAGTCCCAGCAGTGCCTACAATTGTGTAGGTTTTACTTCCGTTGATAGTGCCATCATTCGCATCAAAGGTTATGCTTCCTGATGCATTTGGGTCTATTGATGTAAATTCTTGCACCCAGTAATATACTCCGTTTTCTGACTTATAAAATCCAACTCCCATATATTGTGAACTGCTTCCCGTCAAGTAGACAATCAAAAAAATAAAAA
>UMLM01062101.1_pt1 | contig 12920 bp, 9 predicted proteins | sample 1966571 | NCBI WGS metagenome assembly UMLM01 (sample SAMEA4836203, study PRJEB28245) | human gut metagenome | biome: gut microbiome; material: fecal sample | place: Denmark | collected 2008 | reverse complement strand
AGAGCGTATCGGTGAACTGGAAGACCGCGACGTTGAGATTGATGCCCTGATGGTTCGGGAAGAGATCTTCACCAACTCTGTAAAATGCCAGGAACTCGCAAAAGAAAAAGCCGCAATAGCGGAAGAATTAGAAGAATTATACATGAAATGGGAGGAATTAGCGGAAGACGCTTAATTTATACGCTGTTCATTCATACATAAAAACACCATACACTGTGATGCGTCAAATTCATTCGGGAATTTTCACAGTGTATGGTGTTTTTGTCATATATTATCTACTTTAATTTCTCGGCAATTGCCTTAATAAATCCCTCGCTGTTCAATACAGTTGGATTTTCCAGTGTCGTGATCAATGCCAGGTCTTTTGTCATCTTACCTTCTTCAATGGTATCGATGGTTGCTTTTTCAAGCTTATCTGCGAACGCTGTCAATTCGGAATTTCCATCCATCTCACCACGTTTTCTGAGAGCACCTGTCCATGCAAAAATCGTAGCTACAGAGTTTGTAGAGGTCTCTTCTCCTTTCAGATGCTTGTAATAATGACGTTGTACCGTTCCATGAGCTGCCTCATATTCATAATTTCCATCCGGTGATACCAGAACAGATGTCATCATCGCAAGAGAACCGAATGCGGAAGAGACCATATCACTCATTACGTCACCATCATAGTTCTTACATGCCCAGATATATCCGCCTTCTGATTTCATAACTCTTGCAACTGCATCATCGATCAAAGTATAGAAATATGTAATTCCGGCTTCTTTGAACTTCTCGGCATAATCTTTGTCAAAGATTTCCTGGAAAATATCTTTGAATGTATGGTCATACTTCTTAGAGATCGTATCTTTTGTTGCGAACCACAGATCCTGCTTTGTATCCAATGCATAATTAAAGCAGCTTCTCGCAAAGCTTTCAATAGATCCGCATAAGTTATGCATTCCCTGTGCAACACCCGGTCCGGCATAATTGTGTACCAGTTCTCTGGTCTCTGTGCCGTCTTCTGCAGTGTATACCAGTTCTACTTTTCCAGGTCCGGGAATCTTCATCTCTGTATTTTTATATACATCTCCATATGCATGTCTTGCAATCGTGATTGGTTTTTTCCAGTTCTTTACACATGGCTCAATTCCTTTTACAACGATCGGTGCACGGAATACTGTTCCGTCCAGTATTGCACGGATCGTTCCGTTCGGGCTCTTCCACATTTCTTTCAGATCATACTCTGTCATACGTGCTGCATTTGGTGTGATGGTTGCACATTTTACGGCTACTTTATATTTCTTGGTCGCATTGGCTGCATCGATAGTCACCTGATCATTAGTCTCATTTCTGTGCTCCAGACCCAGATCATAATATTCTGTGTTCAGTTCAATATATGGCTCCAGAAGGTCTTCTTTGATCATCTTCCAGAGGATTCTTGTCATCTCGTCTCCGTCCATCTCTACAATCGGTGTTGTCATTTTAATTTTTGCCATGGTATTTGTCTCCTTTCTATCTGTTCGCGGCATCTTTCATTATTCTTCCAGATGCAGATTTTCCATCACATGTAATATATGTTCGTTTGCAAGCTGTTCTGCTTTTGCCGCATCTTTTGCCTTGATTGCCTCCAGTATTTCTCGGTGTTCTTCTATTGACTTTTCGGCACGCTCCGGTGCTTCAATCGACATCGTCCTTGCAAGCTGTACATACTTGTGAAAATCTGTCAATACATGTTCCAGGATCCTGCTGTTGGATGCCTCATACAATATCTTATGAAACTTACCATCCATTTCTGACATCTGTTCAATCTGTCCGGTTCCCTTCTTATGCAAATGAAATTCTGACAGAAGAATCACTTCTTCCAGTTCTTCAATCTGCGCATCCGTAATATATTTCGTTGCCCAGTTGGCACACAGCCCTTCCAGTTGTGAACGTATCTTATAGATGTCTTTCACGTCTTTTCTGGTAATGGCTGTCACATACGCACCTTTATTCGGAATGATCGTAACCAGTCCTTCTAACTCCAATTGTCTTAAGGCTTCTCTTACCGGCGTTCTGCTTACCCCCAATTCTTCACCGATTGTTACTTCCCTTAATTCTTCATGATCTTTATATACCCCATTCAGAATATCTTCCCGCAGATGCCGGAACACTCTTCCTCGTAAGGATCTGTCCTGATATTCTTCCATAAAAACACCCCAATTAAATCAAATCTATACCCAGTCTTTTGCAGTTCTGATCAATAACTGTGATCAGTTCAGCATCTGTAAGAACGGTTACACGTCCTTCTTCGTACTGCTCATCTACCCAGTCTTTTACTGCGTTTACCAGTTCTGAATTCTTATCCACTTTCTTATCATCCGGAAGCTTAAAATATGTATTGATCCAGTGGGCAATACCTGCAAGTCCCGAAGTATTGGAAATTGCCACAAGCGGCGGACGGTTCAGGAATTTACCGGTATCGAATACATTATAAATCTCTTCGTTTTTCAAGAGTCCATCTGCATGGATTCCGGCTCTGGTCACATTAAAGTTCTTGCCAACGAATGGTGTCCTAGAAGGAATCCGGTAACCAATCTCTTTTTCATAATAATCTGCCATCTCTGTGATGACTGTTGTATCCATGCCATCCAGTGTACCGCGAAGCTGTGCATATTCGAATACCATCGCTTCCAGTGGTGTATTGCCGGTACGTTCCCCGATTCCGAAAAGCGAACAGTTTACGCCACAAGCACCATATAACCATGCGGTTGAAGAGTTGCTGACTGCTTTGTAGAAATCATTGTGTCCGTGGAATTCGATCAGTTCACTCGGAACACCTGCATGTACACGCAGACCATAGATAATTCCCGGAATAGATCTTGGAATTACTGCTCCCGGATAATTTACTCCATATCCCATCGTATCACAAGCACGTATCTTAACCGGAATCTTATACTCATCCATCAGTTTCATCAGTTCCAGGCAGAACGGGATCACGAATCCGTAGATGTCGGAACGGGTGATATCTTCCAGATGACATCTCGGACTGATTCCTGTCTCAAGGCATTCCCTTACAATAGACAGATAATGCTCCATTGCCTCACGTCTGGTCATTTTTAATTTATAGAAAATATGATAGTCCGAACAGCTCACCAGAATACCTGTTTCTTTCATTCCAATCTCTTTTACCAGTTGGAAATCTTTCTTGCTTGCGCGGATCCAGCTTGTTACTTCCGGAAATTTATAATCTCTTTCCATACATTTGTATACAGCATCTCTGTCTTTTTTACTGTAAAGAAAGAATTCGCACTGTCTGATCTTTCCTTTTGGACCACCCAGACGATGGAAATAATCATATAATGTTACGATCTGCTCCGTACTGTATGGGGCACGTGACTGTTGACCATCCCGGAATGTTGTATCTGTAATCCAGATTTCATCCGGCATACAATGCGGAACAATTCGGTCATTGAATGCGATTTTCGGAATCTCATCATAATGGAACAGATTACGAAACACATTCGGCGTCTTTACATCTACCAACGGGTACATGTGTTCTTCCAGTTGCAATAAATTTGTATGATTATCCAGGTATACTTTCCTGTTTTCCATTCTTTCATCGCCTGCTTTCTAAAAATAATTTTTCGTAGTAAAGTACTAAATTCAACATGTATAATTGTATACAATGATACATGTGTTGTCAAGTATTATTATGGATATTTATTCAAAAAAAATGATTATGGGATTTCTATAATCATTTTTTGAATAGTCGCTGAAAAAGTTCTCTGGTATCATATTAATAAAGCTTGGCATTGACTTCTCTAGGACTTAAGCCTTCGTCTTCTAACGCTTTCATAATCTGGTGCTTGTGTTCGGTTCCGAAGGCTTCCAGTGTAATTCGAAGTTCTACTGCTGCGTTTCGGTTGGTACTTACAAACTGGTTGTGTTCCAGTTTGATTACATTACCGTTTGCTTTGGCAATCGTAGATGCAACACGTACCAGTTCACCTGGTTTGTCAGGAAGCAGTACCGATACAGAGAAGATTCTGTCTCGCTGTATCAATCCATGCTGTACGATTGACGACATTGTGATCACATCCATATTTCCGCCGCTTAAGATAGATACGACTTTCTTTCCTTTCAAATCAAGCTGTCTGAGGGCTGCCACCGTCAGAAGTCCGGAATTTTCTACTATCATCTTATGATTTTCTACTACATCGAGGAATGCCCCAATCAAATCATCATCTGCAACGGTGATCACTTCATCAATATTTTTCTCTGCGTATGGGAATATCTTCTCTCCTACACGTTTCACAGCAGTACCATCTGCGATGGTGTTTGCACTGGAAAGTGTTACAGGATGTCTTTCCTTTAATGCTTCTGTCATACTTGCAGCAGCTGCCGGTTCTACACCGATTACTTTTACATTTGGATTCAGAAGTTTTGTAAGTGTAGATACACCTGTAATCAGTCCGCCTCCACCGATCGGTGCGAGGATATAATCTACATCCGGAAGTTCATCAAAGATTTCCATAGCGATACTGCCCTGTCCGGTTGCGACATCCAGATCATCGAACGGATGGACAAACGTATATCCGTTTTCTTCTGCTAATTTCATCGCATATGCGCAGGCATCATCATAGACATCCCCGTGTAATACAACTTCTGCACCATAACTCTTGGTACGGTTAACTTTGATCAGTGGGGTAACTGTCGGCATAACGACCGTTGCTTTGCAGCCAAATTTTTTTGCTGCATATGCTACGCCCTGTGCATGGTTACCGGCCGATGCTGTAACAAGACCTTTCTTTCTGTTTTCTTCGCTCATTGTGCTGATTTTATAATATGCGCCACGTACTTTGTAAGCACCCGTGTACTGCATATTTTCTGGTTTCAGATATACTTCTGCACCTGTCTGGTTGCTTAAATATTCACTGTATACCAGCTTGGTTGGAAGGGTTACTTCTTTTACGATTTCACTCGCCTGCTTGAATTTTTCTAATGTTAACATCTCGTATTTCCTCTCTTCCTCTTATTTGTTTTCTGAAACCTCTTCTGAAGTCTCATCATCTTTTGGCCTTTCGAATAACGCATTCACGAAATCATCCGCATCAAATTTCTGCAGATCATCAATGGTCTCTCCTACACCGATATATTTTACCGGAACGCCAAGTTCTGCATGAATTGCAACTGCGATACCGCCTTTTGCGGTTCCGTCCATCTTTGTCAGAACAATTCCTGTAATTTCTGCCACATCGTTGAATTCTTTTGCCTGCTGCAGAGCATTCTGCCCTGTTGTTGCATCCAGAACCACCAGCGTCTCTCTGTATGCCTCAGGAAATTCCCGGTCGATGATCTTATTCATCTTTCTGAGTTCTTCCATCAGATTCTTTTTATTATGCAGACGACCGGCTGTATCTATCATTAATACATCTGCGTGCCGTGCTTTTGCTGCTGCAACAGCATCAAACACTACCGATGCCGGGTCAGAGCCTTCCTGTCCGCCGATCAGCTCAGCCTGCGAACGGTTCGCCCATTCTTTTAACTGTTCTCCTGCTGCAGCACGGAATGTATCAGCCGCTGCAATTACCACTTTCTTATCCTCTGCGCGGAGTTTTCCGGCCAGCTTTCCGATCGTTGTAGTCTTTCCCACACCATTGACACCGATCACCATCACTACGGATGTATGGTTTTCAAATTCATATGCCGTTTCCCCGATATCCATCTGTTCTTTGATACTTTCAATCAGAAGTTCCCGGCACTCCATCGGTTCTTTGATGTGTTTTTCTTTTACCTTTGCTTTCAGATCATCCAGAATATCATAGGTTGCCTGTACACCAAGGTCTCCCATGATCAGTACTTCCTCCAGTTCCTCGTAAAAGTCATCATCGATACTGGAGAATCCGTGAAAGATGCTGTCCATTCCTGATACAATATTATCTCTGGTCTTGCCAAGACCGGCAACCAGTTTTTCAAAAAATCCCATACCTTCCTCCTATTTATCCAGTTCATTTTCCAGCAGGCTGACAGATACCAGTGTAGAGACACCTTTTTCCTGCATAGTAATACCATACAGTCTGTCTGCTGCGGTCATTGTTCCTCGTCGGTGTGTAATTACAATGAACTGCGTATATTTTGTTAATTTGTGCAAATATTGCGCAAAACGGTCTACGTTGTTATCATCAAGCGCCGCCTCTATCTCATCCAGCAGGCAGAATGGTGACGGTTTCAGATTCTGGATTGCAAAAAGAAGTGCTATTGCTGTCAGTGCCTTTTCGCCTCCGGATAACTGCATCATGTTCTGCAGCTTTTTTCCTGGCGGCTGGGCAATAATCCGGATACCTGCTTCCAGAATATCCTCATCTTCCATAAGTTCCAGCGTTCCTTTTCCACCGCCGAACATCTCCTTGAATACCTGATCAAACTCTGCGGCAATTCTGGCAAACTGCTCTTTAAACTGCTTGCGCATGGCATTATCAAGTTCCTCGATGATCTGCTCCAGTGTTTCGGCTGCTTCGACCAGATCATCATGCTGTCCTTTCAGAAATTCATAACGTTCGGATACACTTTTATATTCTTCTATCGCATTGACATTGACATTTCCCAGTGCACGGATCTCACTTTTTAATTCCTGGATCCGTCTCTTCATATCGGCAAGATCGGTCAGATTCGGATTTCTAAGCTCTTTTGCATGATTCAGTGTGAGTTCATATTCTTCCCACATATAATTAATCTGCTTCTCGGAAGCTTCTTCGTAGCCTTCTTTCTGGCTTTCCAGACGGTAAACTTCTTTATCAAGATCCGCCATATGTTTCGAGATCTCTTCACGTTTTTCAAAGAACGCTTTGTGACGTTTATTCAGTTCCATTCGTTCACTTTTTGAATGTTCGATCTGAAGTTTGATCTCTTCAAACAAATCTCCGGAATGATCAATTGTTGTTTTTAACTCCTGAATCTTCTCCTCTTTTTCGGTGATCTCCCTGGAATTGCCGCCTTTATTCTTTGTCAGCTCTTCCAATTCAGTCCGGAATTTATCGACCTCTTCGCAGATACGGGTAATATTTTCCGTGATAAATGTATATTTTTGCTCTAATCCTGCATATTCCAGATGAATCTGTTCTGATTTTCTGGTCTTAATACTCTCTTTTGTATGAACATCTTCCAGTTCTTTCTGCTCTTTCTCAATTGTGAGATTCAGATCATTCTCCAGACTTTCGGATGTATCCAGCTCAATATTAATAGATTCCTGATTGTCCATGATCTCCGTGATCTGTGCATCGAGTTTCGCAGCTTCATTCCGCAGATTATCAAACTGCTGTCTGAAGCTTCTGATCCTGGCTGATGACTGATCTGCATTCATCTTCGCCGTATTCTGTACGACATATGCTTTCTGCAGTTCTGTACTGATTGCATCGGTCTTCTCATAATACCCTGCACGTTCTTCTTTCAGACCGGAGATCTGTTGTTCCATCTCCGTCATCTCCTGCTTAAGCTTCTGCACGGTCTTTTCAAATTCTTCGATTTCCCGTCGTCTGCTCAGAAGATTACTTGAGTTTTTAAATGCTCCACCAGTCATCGAACCACCTGGATTGATCAGCTCGCCTTCCAGTGTTACGATACGGATAGACTGGTGGTATTTCCTTGCAATCATTGTTGCATGATCAATATGATCTACTACCAGTGTTCTTCCCAGCAGATAATCTGCAAGGGTTTTATATTTGCTCTCCACCTGGATCAATTTGTTGGCTGTCCCGATAACTCCCGTTTCTTTCAGTACTTCCGGCCGGTTAATCCCGGAATTCGCACGGATCGACGTTAATGGCAGAAAGGTTGCACGTCCAAACTTATTCTTCTTCAGGAAATGAATCATTCGTTTTGCTGTATCCTCATCCTCCGTTACGATATTCTGGATATTTCCTCCAAGTGCAGTCTCAATAGCGATCTCATAGTCTTTTTCAACCTTCACGATATCTGCTACTACACCCAAAAGTCCCTGCTCCCGGTCCTTATTATCCATGACTTTACGAATACTGTTACCGTATCCGTCATACCGTTCCGTAATATTCTTTAATGATTCCAGTCTGGACTGTTCCCTGTGAAAAGCAGATTGTCCGATCTGCAGCTTCTGGGATTCTTTCGAAATCTTAGTCTGCAATTCCCTGATCCTGCGTTCATATTCTTTATTCTCGTCATTCAGTGAAATGATCTTGTCGGAAATAACTTTCAATTCCATTTGGAATTTATTCAGGCTCTCATTCTCTTCTGCGATCTCACTGTCATTTGCAAGGATTTCACGGTTAATCTGCGATTTTCTTACCTGGATCTGCTCCATCATTGTATCGAATTTCTGAATCTGAGCTTTCGTAGATGCTCTGTTATTCAGTATTTCCATAATATGATTCTTTTTTTCATCGACAGATCCGGTAATCTGAGCAATCTTCTCCTGCAATTCCGTCAGTTCATTTTTGATCTTATCTTCTTCTGACCGCTTTTCTTCCATCTGTTTTTCAATGGAATCTTTTTCCGTGTGAAGTTCTTTCAGCTGTCCTTCACGGACATCTATCTCCGAATCAATAACACCGGCACGCTGATCGAAGTGTTCATCATTCATCCGCGCACTGTGGATCTGTTCTTTTAACAATGCGATCTGGTTCTCTAACTGTTGCTTCAGAATGGTTGTCTCATTTAACTGACGGTTCGCTTTTTCAATGGAATCATCGATCACTTCCACCTGTTCTTCAATCGACTCATATTCTGTCTTTGTATCTGCATACTTTCTGGTTGCTTCTTCTAGTTCTCCTTTTGTAATACGCAGTTTTTCATCCAGATTCCGGATCTGATCCCGGATACGTTCCATTTCCAAAAGAAACATATTGATATCGTATGTTTTTAATTCTTCTTTGCGTTTCAGATATTCCCGCGCCTTTTCAGACTGACGTTCTAACGGTCCGACCTGTTTTTCCAGTTCAGACAGAATATCATTGACACGGACCAGATTCTGGCGTTCATCTTCTAACTTTTTGACTGACATACTTTTTCTTCGTTTGAATTTGACAATTCCTGCTGCTTCATCAAAAAGCTCTCGCCTCTCATCCGGCTTACCACTTAAAATCTTATCAATCTGTCCCTGTCCGATAATCGAATACCCTTCTTTTCCGATACCTGTATCATAGAAAAGTTCATTTACATCTTTTAATCTGCATGCTCTTCCATTGATCAGATATTCGCTTTCTCCGGAACGGTATAGCTTTCTTGCTACCGTAACTTCTTCGTAATCAACCGGAAGCTTATGGTCTGAATTGTCCAGAGTGATCGCCACCGATGCATAACTAAGCGGCTTTCTGTTCTCAGTACCGGAAAAAATAACATCCTGCATGTTGCCGCCTCTTAACTGCTTCACACGCTGTTCCCCAAGCACCCATCTGACCGCATCTGCTACGTTACTTTTTCCACTTCCGTTCGGACCGACAATGCCGGTGATTCCATTATGGAATTCGAATTTAATTTTATTGGCAAATGATTTAAATCCCTGCACTTCTATGCTTTTTAAATACATTCCACACCTACTTTATATTCTTTTCATGCAGTTTCAAAATGCTGATATATGCAGCCTCCTGCTCTGCTGCTTTCTTCGTCCGGCCTTCTCCGACTCCGTATTCTTCTTCTCCGATATGTACCGCAACACGGAAAGTCTTATTATGATCCGGTCCCTCTTCACCAATCAGATGATACGAGATTACTTCTTTAAAATTCGCCTGCACGATTTCCTGCAGGATAGTCTTGCTATCAAAAAAGAGTTTCTTGTTCTCCAAATCTTTCAAAATAAATCGATGTATAAACTCTTTTGCATTAGCAAAACCACCATCAAGATAAATTGCTCCGATCAGAGCCTCCATTGCATCCGATGTTACAGATTCTCTCTTTCGTCCTCCGGTAGCATCTTCTCCTTTACCAAGCAGAAGGTATTCGCCAAGATCCAGATCTCTTGCACAGAATGCCAGCGCCGGTTCACATACCATACTTGCCCTCGTCTTCGTAAGTTCCCCTTCCGGAAGCTTCGGATTATTGTGAAACAGGAATTCGCTGGACACCAGTTCAAGGACCGCATCTCCCAGAAATTCCAGACGTTCATTACACTCATACTTTGGCAGATGCTTTTCGTTGGCATAAGAGCTGTGAATCATCGCCTTTGTAAACAGGGTAAAGTCATCAAATTTGTAACCAATCTTTCCTTCTAATTCTTTAAGGTCTTTGCTCATTGTAAACTCCATCCTAAAGAACGAAAAAAGCCCCTGGCAGGGCCCTTTCGTTCTTTTTATATCTGCCTAGTTATTATTTGTTGCATTCTTGATCTGCTCAACAGCATCTCCAACTGTAGAGATCTGCTCAGCGTCATCATTATCGATCTCAATGTCAAATGTTTCTTCTATTCCCATAATAATCTGGAAGATATCAAGGGAGTCTGCTCCCAGATCATCTACAAATGTTGTGTCCTCTGTAATATCATTCACTTCTACATTTAATACATCAGCGATGATTTCTTTTAATTTTTCAAGTTCCATATCAAATCTCCTTTTCTTATCATAGTTAGTAATATATTATTCAGCGGATTTTTGCTCCGATTGAATACTTTCCCTGATCTTTTCATTGATCTTCTGCTTCTTAAATGTTACACATTGGATTAATGTATTGCTGACTTCTTTTGCTTTCGAGCTTCCATGCGTCTTTACAACCAGACCATTTAATCCAAGCAGCGGCGCTCCGCCATACTCACTTGCATCAAACGATTTTAAAGTTGATTTCAACGCCGGCTTGATAAGCAATGCACCAATCTTACTTCTGAGGGTGGACATCAGTCCTTCTTTCACCTTACTGATCAATACCGCACCGACGCCTTCATATAACTTAAGGATTACATTGCCCGAAAATGCTTCTGTCACAATGACATCTGCCTGCCCATGCGGAATCTCTCTTGCTTCCACACTGCCGATAAAATTCAGTTCTTTTTCTTCTTTTAAAAGAGGGAATGTTTCTTTTACCAATGCATTACCCTTTTCTTCTTCTGCTCCGATATTTACAATTCCGACTTTTGGACTCTTAATACCAATCACATGCTCCATGTAAATAGAACCCATCTTGGCAAACTGAACCAGGTGTGAGGCTCTGGCATCTACATTCGCTCCACAGTCGATCAGAAGTGCTACACCCTTCTCTGTCGGGATCAGTGACGCAAGTGGTGGTCTCTCTACACCTTTAATCCTTCCAACGATTACCTGTCCACCTACCAGAATTGCTCCGGAACTTCCGGCAGATACAAATGCATCAGCCTTTCCTTCCTTTACCATCTTCATTCCGACTACAATAGAAGAATCTTTCTTTCTTCTGATCGCATTCACCGGAGGTTCGGCAGTCTCTATTACTTCTGTTGTATTCACAACTTCCAGTCTGTTCTTATCATAAGTATACTTCTGCAATTCAGCATTCACTATATCTTCTTTGCCAAGCAGATATACCTTTATATCCTGTTCACGTCCAAGGGCATCGACTGCCCCTTTTACCATCTCACCCGGTGCATTGTCCCCGCCCATAGCGTCCAATGCAATCACCGTAATTTCTGACATATTTATTCCTCCTAATATTACTGAATTTATTCTACTAAACATCCATGCAAAAATCAATATTTTCAAAAATATTTATCAGAAGTTTGATAATATATGATCCGGTTGGTATAATACCTTTTATCATCAAAATTAGATATGGAATTATAGAAAGAAAGGGATCAATAAATGGATTATTATAAGAGAGCTCTTGAACTCAACGATGAAACCATTAAAAACAGACGTTACTTTCATATGAATGCAGAGGCCGGTCTTCATATGCCAATGGCCTGCGTATATGTAATGGACAAATTAACCGAATATGGATTGGTGCCTTCGAGGTGCGGAGAAGGTGTGACTGCTACTGTCGGAAATGGCGGTAAAGTCTTATTATTACGTGCGGACATGGATGCCCTCCCAATGCCGGAAGAAAGCGGACTTCCATTTGCCTGCCCGACCGGAAAAGAAGCACATGCCTGCGGACATGATTTTCACGCTGCCATGTTACTGACCGCTGCAAAAATGCTAAAAGAAAATGAGGCCGAGTTAAAAGGCACAGTCAAATTTATGTTCCAGCCTGCGGAAGAAACATTCGAAGGCAGTAAAAATATGATAGAACATGGTATCCTGGAGAATCCGAAAGTAGATGCGGCACTGGCCTATCATGTATCTCCAGGGCAGATGCCGGTTGGAATCTACATGTATAACAGTACAGGAACTATGATGTACTCCGTTGACGGTTTTCATATCGAAATCAAAGGAAAGGGAGCACATGGTGCCTATCCTCAGAATTCCGTTGATCCGATCAATATTGCAGCCCATGTATATTTTGCACTGCAGTCTGTAATCGCCCGTGAGACAGATCCTTCCAAAGCCTGTCTTATGACCGTCGGTAAATTCCAGGCCGGAACCGCCGCCAATATCATTCCTGATACTGCCGTTCTCGAAGGAACTATTCGAACGAACGATAAAAATTCCAGAGAACTTCTGGTACGAAGAATGAAGGAAACGGCAATCCGGACAGCCGAAACTTTCGGAGGAACAGCCAAAATCACTATGATCTCGGAAGTACCACCTCTGATCTGCAATCCGGAATTTACCGAACAGATCGTCGGCTTCATGAAGGAACTGGATATTTCGAAACTAACCCCTTACCCAGGCATATCCGCAAGTGCTTCTGAAGATTTTGCAAATATTGCAGAACAGGTACCATCCGCTTTCATGTATCTGTCTGCCGGATATATGGATGATCGCGGGAAGTATTCTGCACATAACCCAAAGGTACAGTTTAATGAGGATGTGTGTCCGATCGGGGCTGCGTGTCTGGCGCACTGTGCGACCCGTTATTTAAATTGATTTGGG
>UMLM01030461.1_pt1 | contig 13154 bp, 11 predicted proteins | sample 1966571 | NCBI WGS metagenome assembly UMLM01 (sample SAMEA4836203, study PRJEB28245) | human gut metagenome | biome: gut microbiome; material: fecal sample | place: Denmark | collected 2008 | reverse complement strand
GGGTCGGCGGCCGCCCCGCCGCGCTTGTAAAGCGTGCCGGTTCCGGATATAAGACAGGAAGCCGTGCTCCCACCATGCAAGGAGGTTTCTCTATGACGCTTTTCGATTATCTCAATTTGCTGGCCGTGGCCGAGTGCCGGAGCATCACCACCGCCGCGGACCTGCTCCACCTGACAAAGTCCGCCGTGAGCCATAACCTCTCCAAGATTGAAAAGGAGCTATCCGTCCCGCTGTTCTTCCGCGGGAGCAGCGGCTGGGAGTTGACGAGCGCCGGCAGGCACTTCTGCCCTACGCGCAGAGCGTCATCCGCGCCGATCAGGCGTTCGCGGAGGTCGTCCGCGGCCTGACGGGGCTCTCCTCCGGCCGCGTGAAGCTCGGCACCTGCTCGAGCACCTGCATCAACTGGATTCCCTGCATTCTCAAGAGCTTCCGCGCCCTGCACCCGGGGATCACGGTGGAGGTTGTGTCCGGCTTCTGCAATTCCCAGCTCACCGCGAAGCTCTGCGCCGACGAGATGCTCTGCGTCACGAGCGCGGACTTCGAGCTGAGAAATCACTGGTACGTCGTAAGCGACGACCTGCAGGGACTCCCGAACATGATCTCCTACGGCGATTACGGCGAGGAGGCCCTCCCCGTCGCGCAGCACATGGGCATCACCGCCGGTTCCTCGTTCACGTCCGTGGACGACACCAGCCTTGTCACCCTTGCCGAGAGCGGGCTGGGCTTTAACCGCCCCGATGGGAAGAAGCAAGCCAACAATTTTTGACGTCGGTTCAATTCCGCTCAACCGCCCCCTGACGCGTAGTTTTTCTGTGCATAACGCGCAAATTTTTTCAGTGCTTTTGTCATCTCCGTCAAAAACCGCACCGCAATTGAACCCCGGTTGAATTTTCTTCACCCATAAAAGTCTCACAGAGTTCGCGGAGCGAAGTGAGAATCTCAATACAAAAAGGATCCCCCGGCTGTGCCGGGGGATCCTTTTTGTATTGACTTATATCTCGTACTTGCTGATGTCCTTCGGCAGGCAGATCTCGAGGATCAGCCCCACCACGAACACGCCCGCGACCATGTTCCCCGCAAAGATCTCGCCGAACACGGACGGGAGATTATCGAAGAATCCGTCCACCTGCGTCGCGCCCACGCCAAGGCAGATCGACGTCGCGGCAATGAGGGTGTTGCGCTGGTTCATGCCCGCATCCTGCAGCATGCGCACACCCGACATCATGATCGAGCCGAACATGATGACCGTGCAGCCGCCAAGCACGCAGTCCGGCAGCGTCGTGAAGAACGCGCCGATCGGCGGGAACAGACCGCCGAGGATCATCGCCAGCGCGCCGAACATGATCGTAAAGCGGTTGACAACGTGCGTCATGGAGATCAGGCCCACGTTCTGGCTGAACGACGTGATGGGCGAGCAGCCGAACACGCCGCCGGAGACAGCGGAGATGAAGCCGTCCACGCACAGGGAGCCCGAGACCTCCTCCGCCGTGATGTCTCGGCCGAGGCCGCCGGTACAAGTCGCGGTCGTGTCGCCGATCGTCTCCACGGCGGAGACGATGAACACCAGCGCGAATGAGAGGATCGAACCCAGCTGGAACTGCGGCTTGAAGGCGAAGAGCTTCGGAATCGCCACGACGCCGAGCGACTGGATCGTCTGCCCCATGGACGCGAAGTCCACCATGCCAAAGAAAATGGACACCACGTACCCCACCAGCATCCCAAGCAATACATAGAGCTGCTTGGCGACGCCCTTGAGCGTCGTGTGGAACACGAGCGCCGCCGTGAGCGTGATCGTCGCGACGAGCAGGTTCTGCCACGAGCCGAGCGGATACGCCGACGACGAGCCGAACGACGACACGCCGACATTCAGAATGCTCAGGCCGATCGCAATCACCACGCACGACGACAGCACCGGCGAGATGATCCGCCGCCAGTATTTCGCCGTCAGGCCGAGGATGCCCTCAAAAATACCGCCGACGATGATTGACCCGACCATGATGCCGTAATCCTGCGACGCGGCGGACATGCAGGCCGCGAGGAACGTGAAGCTCAGTCCCATGACAACCGGCAGACCCGAGCCGATCTTCCAGATCGGATAGAGCTGGATCAGCGTGCCGATGCCGGCGATGAGCATGCAGTTCTGCAGCAGCTGCGCCGTCTCAATGGTGGTGAACGCCTGACCGTTGTAAACGGCCACGGAGGCGATGATAATCAGCGGTGCGATGTTCGCTACAAACATGGCCAGCACATGCTGCAGCCCGAAGGGGATGGCCTTGCCGACCGGCACCCGCCCCTCCAGCTGATAGACGTTCTCGATGCGAGCCTCCTGATGCACTTTCTTCATAATCTTTCTCCTTTTATATATTTACCAAGACCGCCCGCCGATTCCCGCGCGCGGCGGCAGCCCACAGACATGAAAAGGGTAAAAAGCTGCCTGCGGCTGCCATGTTCGGGCCGTGCCGCCCGAATATGTTGGCATTATCTACAGATTAGCACAGTGTTCACGGCAAATCAATGTTATCTTTCCACATATTTGAAAGCAATGGCCCGCGCATGTCCGTCCGGAGACGGAGCATGCGCGGGCCGATGATTCAGTTTCCGGCGAAGGGCGAAGTCGCGTTCTTCGCAAGCGCCTGCCAGTTGCTGCTCACGCGCATATCGCTCTGCACGCTGTACCAGTCTCCTGGAAGAAACTGATTACCGTTGTTCTCGTCAATGCGCCAATCATTCGAGGCAATGACATACTGCGGATGCGCCGTTTTTTCACTGCTGTCGATGGCCTTCCCGGTGAAGGGATTCGTCGGGTTTTCAATCAGGCCGGAGGTCGCAAGCGTGGGCACATCGCCATTCGTCATAAACTCATCGGACGTCGTAAAGCCCGCGGCATTGAAGTCCTTCACCATCAGCAGCGGATAATACTGCTGGGCATCGAAGTCCCCGTCATCGGAAATAAGATTGCTCAGCTGGCGCAGCGGGAAGGCGTGGTCAGCCACAAGGATAATACGCGTGTTGTCATAGACACCATTATCGCGCAGATAGTCGAACCACTCCCCGAGCTGCAGCAGCGCCGCCATATTGCTCTGGTAGTGCGTCACCTGCAGCTCCGTCTCCATGCGCAGCGTCTGTCCGTCCACCGTAAAGCGGTCGGCATGCTCCGCCTCATAGTCCGTGTTGTCGACATTCTGGCTGGGCGTATAGTCCGGCTCCTGCAGCATCATCACATCGTGCGTGGTGTCGTTGGTCATCATGAGGAAGGTATTCCGGCTGTCCTTGGTGACCTTCGTAATTTGGGTGAGATTCTGAAGCACATTATACGGCTCCATAAAGGCGCTGTAAAGCCCGGTGGAGGTATAGAGACCCGTAACCTTCTGGCCGGCCGCCGTCGTGCTTCCGTCCTCGGCTACGCTTGCATGGTTGTAGTCGCCGCCGTTATAGAGCGGACTGTGCAGGAACAGCGGCATCGTCTTCATGAGCGCATAGCAGAAGAAGTTGCGGCTGTTGTCCTCAATCAGATCCTTCTTCGAGCGGGTATCCGTAAACTTGCCCTTGGTGATGTAGGTGTGAATATCCGGATAGTCGTCGTAAATGGAGAGGTCCGGAATCCACTGATAGCCCGCATAGGTCGGGTCACAGACCGTCACGTCATAACCATTCTGTTCAAAGAGCACGGGCATCACCCTGAGCGCCTCGTTGTGCTTGCTGCCCAGAGATTCGCTGCTGCGGTTGTTCATCTCAAGCGGCGTATATTCATAGCCGCCGAAGATCGCGGGAGAACCGAAGATCGTACTCCCGCCGAAGGAAATCGTGTTTGCGTAATTCGTAAAGCCCGAGAACTGCTTCTGCAGCTCCGGCTTCTCATTGAAAATATACGGGATATACGCCGCCATGCCGCGATCCATCATCAGGACGACAACGTTCTGCCCCGTTTTACTCAGCGTGAACTGCGGTGTCTCCGTTTGGGTGCTCTCCGACTGATTCTTCACCTCGTTGACAGAGCTGCGGATCCCCACGATGTTCACGGCGGACATCGCCACAATGGCCACCGCGGCAATCACAAGCACCTCGTGCAGATGCTTTTTGACATAGACCGTCAGCAAATACAGCACCGCCCCCGCCGCCAGCAGCACCGCAAGGTTGATGAAGATCTGCTTCGGCGAGAAGTACAATCCGTTTTCATAGCGCAGTCCCGCCGTCAGAATCCCCAGATTCTTCCCGAAGAACATATAGTCGATGATTGCGGCGCCGCAGAGCACCCAGACGGCGCGGTCAAAGATGCGGCGCGCAGCGGGGCTTGCGAGCCAGTAGAAAATGCCCATCCAGATCACGAACGTGCCGAAGGCGAGGCAGAAGGAGCTCACGATAAACCACAGCGGGTGGTAGAAATAGTTGATGTCCACGAACTCCTGCGGCGAGGCCTTGATGACCGCCGACGGGATCAGCAGACCCGTCAGCACCGCGAGAAACACCGCCCCGGAGAGGAAGAGCTTCTTGTTAAAGAGCGGCTGCGCCTGCTCTTTAACCCCGCCCTGCACAGGGCGGCGGGCACGCACGAGCATCACCAGAACCGGCACCTGCAGCCCAAGACCCGCGATGACGAAGAACACCTCGCGCAGCACCGTGGGATGGTGGTAGAAGAACAGCCCGAACACCAGCAGGCACGCGCCCGCGATGGACGCGAGCACAGCCAGCACCTTTCCGGGGTGCTTGAGCTTGTAGAAAATCGTCTTGACGAGGGAGAACAGGTTGTTGAGCGTCCAGTAAAACACCAGGCCGGAGGGCGAGGTATAGAGGAACACGAGGAAGAACAGCGCCATGGCATAGAGCTGAATCTTCGTCTTGAGGAGGCTCCCCTTCGTGAAGATCACGCAGGAGACGAGGTTCACGGCCGTCATAATGATCGGCAGAATGTTCACCGAAAGGCCCGCGATGGTGAGCAATCCGTCGGGCTTGCCCAAATCGGCGATCGGCCCGAAGGAGACGCCGTTTAAAAGCGAGAGCGTCGAAAGAAACTGGTAGGCCGCGATGAAAAACGGGATCTCCAGAAACAGCGACGTCGCGCCGCGTAGCACATAGGTCGGCTTGTAGTTGTTCTGGCGGTAATACGTCTGGAGCATCATCATGCGCTCGTCGCCGCTGAACGTCTTTTTGATGTGCGCGACGCCCTTATTCAGACGCAGCTCCGTCTGCTGCTCCTCCTCCTGCATGGCGTCGGCGCGGCGGTAGAGCGGCAGCACGAGGAAGTTCATCATCAGGCTCAGCACGATGATGGACAGGCCCGGATTGCCGATCAAACGCTCGGCCATCATGTAGATTACCTCAAAGAGGAGCCGCAGCGGCCGGATCAGCAGCGTCCCCAGAATTGAAAAAAACGACATAGCTTACTTCTTTCCCTCTTCCTGCGATTTCAGTTCCTGATACTTCGCGAGCAGATAGTTCGCCGCGCGGACGGCGCCCTCTCCGGGGTGCTCCCACGTCTCGGCGCGCACCTCCTGCCGCCCCGCCTCATAGCGCGGATCCGTCAGGCAGGCGTCGATCATGCCGTGCAGGCCGCTCATGTTCTCCGGTGTCAGCTTCTCGCCGATGCGCGGCAGCGCCGTGAACGTCCAGAGCGGCTTGTCGAGCCACCACGCGTCATAGGGGCTCTTGTCGAACTCGGTGTCGGCATAGATGACGGGCTTATCGTACACAAGGGCGAAGTCGAAAATAACGCCCGAGAAATCGGAGATCATGATGTCCGAGCGGCGCAGCACCTCGAAGTTGTCGTTGTCGCGGTTCCCCTCGAGCCGGTCGGATTCCGGATAGTCGCGCATGAGCTTTTCCATCAGCTCCGTCTCGGATTTGAAGGACTGCGGATGCGGGCGGATGATGACGTGATAGCCCGTCGCGAGCAGCTCGTCGATGATCTTTCCGCCGTACTTCTGCAAAATGGCGCTCTTTCCCCACGAGGGCGCGAGCAGCACCGTCCGCTTGTGCGGCGGCGTCGGCCCGGCATCGCGCAGGCGGCGGGCCATCTCATCCATGTAGGGGATGCCGATCTTCACGAGCTCCTTTTCCGGCAGACCGCGCAGCTTCTCGAGCGCGCGCACGTCCTGCACCTGATACTCGCCCGACAGCAGAACCGCGTCATAGTAGTCGATGCCGAACATGCGATACGCCACGACCTCGCTCGCGGCGTGGAGCATGTGGACATAGTATCCAACGTCCTTCGAGCGCTTCCACTGGTAGACGTCCAGCCCCGGCGTCGTCGAGAGCACCATCGTCGCCTTGAGGAAGTTCAGCTTCGCGAAGGCCTTGTTGCCGTCGCCGATGAACTGCCCTTTGATGTGTTCATAGGGGTTATTTATGGCGGGGTCGTCGGCGGAAGCGGTCATGTATACCACGTCCATCCCGCGCCGGTTCAGCTCGCGGCAGACGGGCTCGAACACATTCCAGTACCGCTTGTCGTCCGAGAAGATGATGAACGGAAGCTTCTCCGTGTCCCCCTCCACCTTCTTGCCGCCGCTCAGAATAAAGCGGAGCTTGACGATCCAGGACTTGAGCAGGTAGTTCAGCGCCCCGATGATTCCGATCAGGATCGCAAAGAGCATGCTGCCCGTGCCCGGATCAATGTACAGTCTCATAGTCGTTCTCCTTCATCATGCCGCACCCGGATTTTGACGCAAAAAAGCGGGAGCGCGGCGCAGCGCCCCGGCGCTCCACAGACAGATACGGCAGTTTTACATGGAATTTACACAGATAATGACATTATATTTCATCACGCCCCAAGTTGCAAGCACTTTTTCCCCTTTTCGGCGCGCGGCAAGGCTGCTGTGCCTCCGGCGGGGTACTTTTTGCCGCTGTTGGCAAAAAGTATGCCGCCGGAGGCAAAACCGCCGCTTCCCCCCGCCAGAACACAAAAAAGCGAGACTGCTCTCGCAGTCTCGCTTTTTTATGCAAATTAAACGCGGATAAAGTGCAATTACTTGCCCATGTTCATCTGCGCGGCGACCTCGGCGGCGAAGTCCTCCTGCTTCTTCTCGATGCCCTCACCGGTCTGGAAGCGGACAGCGTCGACGAACTTGATGGAGCCGCCCAGCTTCTTGGCCGCATCGGCGATATACTTCTCGACGGTGCCCTGGAAGATGTCGCTGCGGACGAAGTCCATCTGCAGCAGGCAGTTCTCCTCATAGAACTTGTTCATCTTGCCCATGACGATCTTCTCCTTGACCTGCGCGGGCTTGGAGGCCATCTTGGGATCGGAATCCATCAGCGCCAGAGCGATCTTCTTCTCCTCGGCCAGAACATCCTCGGTGACCTGGGTCTTGTCCCAGAAGCGGGGATTCAGCGCGGCGATCTGCATGGCGACGTTCTTGCCGACCTCGGTGGCGTCCACGCCGCCCTCGACAGCCAGATTCACCAGCACGCCGATCTTGCCGCCGGCATGGACATAGCCCACGCTGGTGTTCGTCTCAAAGCGGACGAAGCGGCGGATCTGCAGGTTCTCACCGATGGACATGACCTTCTCGGGCATGGTCTCAGCGACGGTCAGGTCGCCGCCGGGATACTTGCTGGCCATCAGCGCGTCGACATCGGCGGGCGCGTTCTCGGCGACAGCCTTGGCGATGTCCTTGACGAAGGCGACGAACAGGTCGCTCTTGGCGCAGAAGTCGGTCTCGCAGTTGACCTCGACCATGGCGCCGACGCCGTTTTCGACCAGCGCATAGGACATACCCTCGGCGGCGATACGGCCAGCCTTCTTCGCGGCCTTGGCCAGGCCCTTCTCGCGCAGATACTCGACAGCCTTGTCCATGTCGCCGTCGCACTCGGTCAGCGCCTTCTTGCAGTCCATCATACCAACGCTCGTCATCTCGCGCAGGGTCTTTACATCAGCAGCAGTAAAAGAAGCCATTTTAAATTCCTCCATTTTAGTATCTCAAAAGAAAAGCGGGGCAGGGACACGCCCTGCCCCGTGGGTTACGCGGTTTCAGCCGAACGGCAATTACTCAGCCTTGTCCTCGGCAACCTCTTCGGACTGCTCGCCCTGACGGCCCTCGATCATCGCGTTGGCCATGATGGAGGAGATCAGGCGGATGGCGCGGATGGCGTCATCGTTGCCGGGGATCGGATAATCGATCTCATCGGGATCGCAGTTGGTATCGGCGATGGCAACAACAGGAATGCCCAGACGGTGCGCCTCGGCGATGGCGTTGCGCTCCTTGCGGGTGTCGACGATGAACAGCGCGCCGGGCAGCTTCTTCATCTCCTTGACGCCGCCGAGATACTTCTCGAGCTTGGCGATCTCGCCCATGTGCTTGATGACTTCCTTCTTGGGCAGCATGTCGAACGTACCGTCGGCCTGCATGGTCTTGAGCTGGTTCAGGCGGTCGACACGGGTGCGCATGGTCTTGAAGTTGGTCATCATGCCGCCGAGCCAGCGGGCGTTGACATAGTACATACCGCAGCGGGTGGCCTCCTCGCGGATGGCGTCCTGCGCCTGCTTCTTGGTGCCGACGAACAGCAGGGACTCGCCGTTCTCGGACAGCTGGCGCACGAAGTTATAGGCCTCCTCGAGCTTCTTGACGGTCTTCTGCAGGTCGATGATGTAGATACCGTTGCGCTCGGTGTAGATATAGGGGGCCATCTTGGGGTTCCAGCGGCGGGTCTGGTGGCCGAAGTGCACGCCGGCCTCGAGCAGCGCCTTCATGGATACAACGTTCTGATTTGCCATGTTTGTTCATTACTCCTTTGATTTTTGGTTTTTACCTCCAGCCCCTTCCTCCCCCCGGCCAACCCTTGCGGGCACCGACCGAAAGTCCGGGGCTGTGCGGAATGCTGAAATATAATACCACAGGCAAATGTATATTGCAAGCTGTTTTTCGGAATTCTTCCGTAAAATCTGCGTTTTATCTTCTCTCGCCCCGGTTTCAGCCGCCCCAGCGGCGTTTTTTGCGCTGCGGCGGTGGATCGCGGCGCTGGAAGGGCTTGTCGACGATCACGATGTCGCAGCCGAACTTCTGCACGCACTCCCACGGGATGTAGTAATCCTCTCCCCTGCCGAACAGGCCAAAGAACCGACACGGCCCGAACACGACGATGGCCTTGATCTCCCCCTCTGGGTATTTGATCTCCAGATCCCCCACATAGCCCAGGCGGCAGCCGTCGCAGACGTTGACGACCTCCTTGCGCCGCAGACACGAAAATCTCTCCAGCATAGCATACCACCTCGCCGCTATCCTATGCCGCGCACGGCGCGTCCCATACTGTCGAAGCGGCGCGGATTCCGCCGGGCCGTATAAGCCGGGTTTGCCGGGGAAATACTGCTACCATCCGAAATATCCGATGGGTGGAGGCTTGAAGCATGCAGGGGAAGGTGGAAATCTGCGGGGTCAACACGGCGCGTCTGCCGGTGCTGAAGAATGAGGAGATGATGGCGCTGCTGCGCCGGACGAAGGAGGGCGACCGCGCCGCGCGCGAGCAGCTCATCTGCGGCAATCTCCGGCTGGTGCTGTCGGTCATCCAGCGCTTTCTCGGGCGGGGCGAGAATGTCGACGACCTATTTCAGGTCGGCTGCATCGGGCTCATCAAGGCCATCGACAACTTTGACATCCGCCAGAACGTGCGCTTTTCGACCTACGGCGTGCCGATGATCGTCGGGGAGATCCGCCGCTATCTGCGTGACAACAGCGCCATCCGTGTCTCGCGCTCCATGCGCGACACGGCCTACAAGGTGCTGCAGGCGCGCGAAAAGCTCATGGCCGACTCCCAGCGCGAGCCGACGGTCGAGCAGATCGCCCGCTATCTCGACCTCCCGCGCGAGGAGGTTGTCTTCGCGATGGATGCCATCGTAGATCCCGTGAGTCTGTACGAGCCGATCTACGAGCACGGCGGCGACACGATCTGCGTCATGGATCAGGTGAAGGACACAGAGAACACGGACGACAGCTGGATCCGTCAGATCTCGCTCAAGGAGGCGATCCGCCGCCTGCCCGAGCGCGAGCGGAACATCCTCGCCCTCCGCTTCTACGAGGGCAAGACGCAGATGGAGGTCTCCGCCGAAATCGGCATCTCGCAAGCGCAGGTCAGCCGTCTGGAAAAAACCGCCCTCGGTGTCATCCGCAAGAACCTCTGAGCCGCGTTCTCACGTGATCTCTCAGTTCACTTCTTCCGCAGCGACCGCAGCAGTTCCTTGAACTGACTCCATTCGGCTCTTTCTCCTTCAATGAACTGCTTATGAATATCTTTTGGGATAATTGGTTCTTTATCTACGGGCAGCGGCGCATCCAGATCCGGCGGCGCGCCGCTGTCACAGATCCAGTTTTCACTTCCGAGCCAGCCGCGCAGAAACGGTTCCGTCTCCTTGTCGTAGCGCAGAAGAATCTGTTTGTGGATGTCATACGTTTTGAGGACACACTCTGTCCCGCAAAATTGGGAATCACACGGTTTGAAATCAGGAGATAGTGTCGCGTTACACGCGAGGCATCCTTTATCCGTTCCTGAACAAACAGGTAATGTACCATCCCCGTGCAGCGTACCTCGCACAGCACCTTTCCCCAGCGCCGGGACTTTATCTTCCGCTCCTCAATGATAAAGACCGTGCTCAGTTTTGGCCAATCCAAAAGTGCTGCGCATGCATAAACTGCTACACAGCCGATGCAAATTAGTTTTTGAAATGTCCTCAAATCATTCCAAATTCCAAAAAAGACAGGTGACAATACGATTATGCAAGCCGTCAACACGCCGATTGCCTTTTGTGTACGAGTGTCTTTTGATAGATAAAACTTTTTCCCATCACTTCTCCCCATTTACATCCCTCCGTCGCACGCAGGTACTGCCCGCGTGCCGTTCATCCTTTAGTTTTGCCATAGTTTTCCGTAGAATTTACGCCATAACTTTAGTGATCTTAAAAATCACGCTGTCCTGCGCGGCTTTTTCGGCAAATAATTTTAGTTCGACTAAAATTATTTGCTATATTTCTTTCAATATTTTAGTTTTACCATAGTTTATGTTGTTAGCCGCGAAGTCGCTTCACGCTCATATCCGCGGCTGTTTTTTCTCCGAAACAGTTCTCCAAATCCAAAATCGATCAGTTCGCAGCTTCTTACAATATATCGCAGTTTCTCTCCCACCAATGCTCTCCGAAGGTGATTCTTTATCTGTTCAATCTCCATGAAGATATCTCCCACTTATCCTGCATTTTTAAACCCAAGACTATGGCCAAACTAAAATCCCGGCGCCCACTTTTTAGATATACTAATATTTTCATCAGAAATCTCGAATAAATTTTAGTTTTACCATGCATTGGCCACTTACCGCTGTTTTTTCTTCCCGCGGCGGTGGGACTGCTTTTCGCGCTCCCGTTTCTGCTGACGTACGCGCTCCAGCCAGCGCATACACGCCCGGAATTCCTCCTCCGCTTGGGCGGCATCCCACCTGTCGCGTGGCTTGGTGGAATACGGAATTCCGTTTTCGCGGCACCACACCTGTGCGGCGTCCAGCAGGAACTGCCGCTCAAAGGCGGCGTACTCTCCGGTCAGGTTCCGCTCCTCCAGCATCCTCCCGACTGCGTCGATCGCCGCGTCCCGATCCGCCGACGTGCGCAGAATGCGCAGATACTGCCTGCGCAGCAGTCCGTCCGCCTTCCGGTCGAAAAATGCGCGGTGAAGCGTTTCAATCTCCACATACGGGAGCGGTATGCAGCCCGCGCGCTCCTCCGCGGGCAGCCCCTGCCGGGTCTCCCCGTCCAGAACCGCGCATCTCTGCGGGCAGAACCAGTGATCCGGCTTTGTCAGCAGATAAGCGCAGTCCGTTAGCCACAGTCGTTCCATACTTTCCTCCTACCACTTAACTCCTTCGTAATTAATATATAATTCCCTGTTTGTTTTTTTAGTTCTACCATACATGCTACGAATTCAACACGGATTTTTTGAAAAAGCAGTCAGTATTCTTTAGCATAACTAAAACCCACCGTTTCCTCGCTGAACGCGCAGAATTTTCCGTCTATATTATACAGAATTCCCCGCACACCCGCAAGGCAAAATGCCGCTTTCGTCAAATACATCTGCGTCGTGCGGCGCGCTATCGTGTCGAATCCGACCGTGTACTATATTAATATACGGAATTTACAAATTTAGCCTTGACATCCGCGCGCAAATATATATAATACTTATGGCTCGAAAAAATCTCGTTCAATAACTTATGATGAAAATACAGGAGAATCGGTTATGCATTATGATATCGTCATCATCGGCGCCGGCCCCGGCGGCATCTTTTCCGCCTATGAGCTGACACGTCAGGATCCCTCGCTGAAGATCGCCGTGTTCGAGGCGGGCCACAGTCTCGACAAGCGCCGCTGTCCCATCGACGGCAAGAAGATCAAGAGCTGCATCGGCTGCAAGAGTTGCTCGATCATGAGCGGCTTCGGCGGCGCGGGCGCCTTCTCCGACGGCAAATACAACATCACCAACGACTTCGGCGGCACGCTCTATGAGTACATCGGCAAGGAGCAGGCGCTCGAGCTGATGCACTATGTCGACGAGATCAACATGCTCTACGGCGGTGAGGGCACCAAGCTCTATTCCACCGCCGGTACGAAGTTCAAGAAGCTTTGCATCCAGCACAAGCTAAACCTGCTCGACGCCTCCGTCCGTCACCTCGGCACGGACATCAACTACGTCGTGCTCCAGAACCTCTACGACGACCTCAAGGATAAGGTCGAGTTCCACTTCGACACCCCCGTCCACGCCGTCGAACTGACCGAGGGCGGCTACGTCATCGACTGTGAGAACGCGCGCTATACCTGCGGCAAGTGCATCATCTCCGTCGGCCGCAGCGGCAGCAAGTGGATGGAGAGCGTCTGCCACACGCTCGACATCCCCACCAAGTCCAACCGCGTCGACATCGGCGTGCGCGTCGAGCTGCCCGCCGTCGTCTTCTCCCACCTGACCGACGAGCTCTATGAGAGCAAGATCGTCTACCGCACGGAGAAGTTCGAGGACAACGTCCGCACGTTCTGCATGAACCCGAACGGCATCGTCGTCAACGAGAACACCAACGGCATCGTGACCGTCAACGGCCACAGCTACGAGGACAAGGCCATGCAGACGGAAAACACGAACTTCGCCCTGCTCGTCGCCAAGCACTTCTCCGAGCCGTTCCACGATTCCAACGGCTACGGC
>UMLM01068009.1_pt1 | contig 13169 bp, 9 predicted proteins | sample 1966571 | NCBI WGS metagenome assembly UMLM01 (sample SAMEA4836203, study PRJEB28245) | human gut metagenome | biome: gut microbiome; material: fecal sample | place: Denmark | collected 2008 | reverse complement strand
CCGACGGCCTGACGAGCCGCCCGATGGTCTACGCCGGCGGCGATGCCGTTACCGGTGCTGCCACGGTCATTCTGGCCATGGGTGCCGGTAAAGAGGCTGCCCGCGCGATTGAAGCGGCCATCAAGGCGAAGGAACAGTAACAACAAAAACTTCCCCTGCACTTTCACACAAGCGGCAGGGGAAGTTTTTTTATGGAGAAAAGCGATGAAACAAAATCCTATACCAGGAAAAGCCGCCCTAAAAATCGTGGTTGGGTCTATTATGGCGGCCTATGGCCTTACATTGGCGGTATACGCAGGTTTTGGCGGCGCAACGCTGGCTATCTTTTGGCAGGGTGTGGCAAACCTGACAGGGCTTACGATTGGCGGCGCGTCGCTTGCGGTAGCGGTGGTCATGCTCGCGTTTGTGTTCTTCTATGACCGCCGTCAAATCCATATCGGTACAGTGATTTATCAGCTGTTTTACAGTGGCTTTGTAGAAATTTTTAGCCGATTACACGTATACAGCCAGAGCCGAATCCTCAACTTTATCATTATGTGTGCGGGAATTGTTGTGTTTTCATTTGGTACGGGGCTCTATTCGTCTGCAAATCTGGGGCGTGGCTCCTACGAAGCCATGACATTTGCGCTGGCAGAGAAGAACGGCTGGCCGGTGAAATACGTCCGCATGGTGCTGGATGTGCTTATGGTTGTGCTTGGTGTGCTTTGCGGCGGACGTTTTGGTGTGTGTACGATTGCCACAATTATAATAGCAGGGCCTATCATCCAGTGGACGGTGCAAAAGTTTTGAAAGGTAAAATATTTGTGTCATACCCAGTCTCTTTCCCATAAAATGGTGTAGTAATGGTGTAGTACCCGGTACCTTGCCAAAAACAACTGGTAAAATCCAACGCACCCACGCCGGATTGTGCAAAATGTCCAGCAATTTATTGCAATGTGAAACAAAATAGGGTATAATGTACAAGAATCGAAAAGCGGTGGGAGGCGGAACGATGCGCAAAACGGAAAGCCAGAAGATAGCCCTCTGCGGTATGCTGGGGGCGCTTTCGGTGGTGCTTTTGCTGCTGGGCAGTGCACTGCAGATCGGCACCTATGCCGCGCCGATGCTGGCGGCGTTCCTGCTCATCCCGGTGCTGGAGGAATACGGCACGCGCTACGCGCTGACCCTCTACGTCTGCGTGGCAATTCTGGCCGTGCTCTTTGTGCCGGAGACCGAACTGGCGCTGTTTTACGTGCTGGTCATGGGGTATTACCCCGTGCTGCGCGTCAAGCTGAACGGCGTAAAAAGCACGCTCCTGCGCTGGGTGCTGAAGTTCGCGGTGTTCAACGCGGGCACGGTGCTGGTGTATCTTTTGCTGTTTGCGCTGCTCGGGCCCGCCGTGCTGGACGAGCTGCTGGCCGACGGCATCGGGATGCTGGCAGCACTGCTGGCCGCGGGCAACCTGTCGTTCTGGCTGTGTGACCGCGCACTGGCGGCACTGACGCGGTATTACCACGTCATACTCAAGCCAAAACTGAAAAAGAAGTTTTAATTCGGGGAGGAAAACAACATGTGGTACGATGAGGCAGTAGTTTATCAGATCTACCCGCTGGGGCTTTGCGGCGCACCGCTGCAAAACGACGGCGACCAGGCACAGGCGGGCGAGCACCGCATTCTGCGGGTGCTGGACTGGGTGGAGCACATCAAGCGCCTGGGCGCGACCTGCGTGCTGTTCAACCCGCTGTTCGAGAGCGACGCCCACGGCTATGACACACGCGACTACAATAAGGTGGACTGCCGCCTGGGCACAAACGACGACCTCAGGCAGGTTTGCGCGGCGCTGCACGCGGCGGGCATAAAAATCCTGTTTGACGGTGTGTTCAACCATGTGGGCCGTGGCTTCTGGGCGTTCAAGGACGTGCAGGAGAAGCGCTGGGACAGCCCGTACAAGGACTGGTTCCACATCAGCTTTGACGGCAACACCAACTACAACGACGGCTTCTGGTATGAAGCGTGGGAGGGCTGCAACGAGCTGGTCAAGCTGAATCTGCAGAACCCGGCGGTGAAAAACTACCTGTTTGACGTTGTGCGCGGCTGGGTGCGGGACTACGACATCGACGGCCTGCGTTTGGATGTTGCCTACTGCCTCGACCTCGGCTTTCTGGCCGAGCTGCGCGGGCTGGCCGACAGCATCAAGCCGGAGTTCGCACTGGTGGGTGAGACGCTGCACGGCGACTACAACCGCTGGATGAACGACCACGCCTGCCACAGCGTAACGAACTACGAGTGCTACAAGGGCCTGTATTCCAGCTTCAACACGGGCAATATGCACGAGATCAGCTACAGCCTGAACCGCCAGTTCGGCTCCGAGCAGTGGTGCCTGTACACGGGCAAGCATCTGCTGAGTTTTGTGGATAACCACGATGTAACGCGCATTGCGACGATTTTGACGGACAAGGGCTGCCTACGCCCCATCTACGGTCTGCTGTTCGGTATGCCCGGTGTGCCGTCGGTCTATTACGGCAGTGAATGGGGCATGGAGGGCGACAAGCGCAACGGCGACCCGACGCTGCGCCCGGCGGTGGAGAAGCCCGAGGAGAGCGACCTGACCGCCTGGATCGCAGCGCTGGCCCACGCCCACACGGGCAGCAAGGCGCTGTGCCGGGGCAGTTACCGCAATGTGCTGGTCCAGCCTAAGCAGCTGATTTTTGAGCGCTATGCCGACGGTGAGCGGGTGCTGGTGGCCATCAACGCGGACGGCAATCCGTTTGACGCCCACTTTGACGCGGGCTGCGGCCGCGCGGTGGACCTCATCACAGGCGCCGACCACGACTTTGGCGGCGGCAGCACGCTGGAGCCGTACAGCTGCCACTTCTGGAAATGTGAGCGGTAAGCTTGGAAATATAGCAAAGCCACCTGTCCGTTATGGGACGGGTGGCTTTTTGTTTGCGTGGTAGGAACGCTTATTCCCCTTGTGTGCGGAAAGACCGCACCATCGAAAGAAAATCCTTCTCGCTGAGCAGCGCCAAACCCTGCGCCTCGTCGCCAAGAACGATGAGCCGGTCGCCGGGCTGGATGCTGAAAATTTTGCGTGCCTTCGCCGGTATCACGATCTGCCCTTTATCGCCGACCGTGACCAGCCCAAAGACGTGCCTGCCCTTGGGCGGTACGTTCAGCCCGGTAGCGGCGGTGTCATAGTTGACGAGATCGTCCAGCGAGACGCCGAAAATTTCCGCCAGCTGCTTGCAGCGCTCAATGTCGGGCAGGCTTTCGCCGGTTTCGTACTTCGAGAGGGTCTGGCGGCTAACGTTCAGTTGTTCGGCCAGCTCCTCTTGCGAGAGACCGTTCAGCTTGCGCAGCGAGATAAGGTTGTCACAAAACATGGTTTTTCTCCTTTTGGATGCCGAACACACAGTACCGCACGACCGGGATGCGGCGCAGCACCGCGTACAGCGCCAGCCCGCCGCCGAACGCTGCCGCCGCCGACAGCAAATACACCCCAACGCCGCGCCAGCGCAGGCAGCACACGAGGCCGTAGGCGGCAGCCGACAGCGCTAAATAATGGCAGATGTACAGCCCGAAGCTGTGCTGCGTCATAAATGCCGCGAACCGCCCGGTGCGGTCGCCCCAGCGCTTCATACCGCCGAAAATCGCCAGACAGGCCGCCCACGCATAGGCGATGGCCAGCGGGTTGTTCACGTTGGGGGCTTCGGCGTAGTTCAGCCCCCAGCTGCGACAGAGGTACGCCGCCCCCAGCACGGCGGCCGCACCGCACAAGATCGGCGCACGGCGGGCAAGCGCGTCCACGACGGCCTGCTGCGAGAAAACGTAGTAGCCGGCCAGATAGCTGAAAAGGTAGATGCCGAACCGATACACCGCGATGACCGGCGTGTTCAGCACCTGCGCCGCCGCCCATGCGGCCACGCCCAGCAGCACGACCGCCCAGCAGGGGAGTGCCGCGCATTTTGCAAGCAGCCGCCCGCCCTCGATGCGGCGCACGGCCAGCAGGACGAGGGCGCAGACCCACAGCACATGGCAGGTCCAGAGAACGCCAATACCCGATACCGTCATAATCAAATAGAGTACCGGTGCGGGCACCCCGGAGGGGATATTTTCAAAGGCATGGCTGAACGCCATGTTGAAATACCCCTGCGCCCAGCCCAGCACCAGCAGTCCCAGCGCGGAAGGAACCAACAATTTCCGCGTGCGCTCTGCAAAAAACGCCTTGCCGCTGTGGCTGTCCAGCGCGTACCGCGCCGACGCACCGCTAACCAGAAACAGCACGACCATGAACCATGGGTACAGCAGATATTGCAGCGCGTCCTGCCAGCGACAGTCCGTCACCGGCCCCACGACACCCACCGTCACGACATGGTTGTACATAAAAATGGTGTGGTACAAAACCACCAGCAGTACAGTTGCCCAGCGGATGTTGTCGAGATAGTGCTTTCTCATATTTATCACACCTTTGCTATGATTTTTAACAAGTATAGCAAAAGCAGAAGAAAATGAACATCAACATGGTTTTACAGGATGGCGGGGAAAATGTTAAAAATCGTGGCAGGAGGTGGTTATAGTATAGGGGATAGGGCAGGAAATTGCAAGAAGAAAGCCCCCGCAGCGTACCGAAAGGCCGATACGTTGCGGAGGCTGCTTTGCAGGGGCCGCACATGTGCGGCCCGCGGCGTTATGGGAGATATGCGTTTGCGGGAAGGCAGGAGGGCCGGGCATGCCCGGCCCCTACGGGGCGGCCCATGTATGGGTTAAGGTTTTAAAGTTTCTTTGCCTACTTTCTTTTCAAAGAAAGTAGGTCACAGGTTCGTATATCCCATCAGCTTTTCATCCACCACGGCAGCGGTGTCGCGGCCCTCGCGCAGCGCCCAGACGACAAGGCTCTGGCCGCGGCGCATATCGCCGCAGGCGAACACCTTCGGGTCGGCGGTGGCGTACTTCACATCGGCCACGGTGCCGCGCTTCGTGCGCTCGACGCCGAACGCATCGGCCACATAGGGCTCGCAGCCCGTAAAGCCTGCCGCGATCAGCACAAGGTCGCAGTCCACGGTGAACTCCTCGCCGGTGGGCACCATCTGGCGGCGTCCGTCAACGACCTCGTTTTTCAGCTTGGAGATCAGCGCGCCGCAGACCTGCCCGGCCTCGTTCTTGTAGAACTCCTTGACCGTCGTCTGGTAGACGCGGGGGTCAAAGCCGAATTTGGCAATGGCCTCCTGCTGGCCGTAGTCGGTTTTCAGCACGCGCGGCCACTCGGGCCAGTCGTTGCCGGGGGCGCGGGCCGCGGGCGGGCAGGGCATCATTTCCAGCTGCATGACGCTCTCGCAGCCCTGGCGGATGGCCGTGCCGACGCAGTCGTTGCCGGTGTCGCCGCCGCCGATGACCAGCACGCGCTTGCCCGCGGCGGAAACCGCCTTTCCGTCCGCAAAGTTGGAATCCAGCAGACTGCGGGTCACGCTGGTCAGGTAATCCACCGCAAAGAAGATGCCCTGCGCGTCGCGGCCCGGGGCCTGGATGTCGCGGGCCTGCTTCGCGCCGCAGCACAGCACCACGGCGTCATAGCGGGCCTTCAGCTCCTCGGCGCTGACCGTATTGCCGACGTCGGCGTTAAAAACAAACTCAATGCCTTCGTCCTGCAAAATTTTCACGTGGCGGTCAATGACCCACTTTTCCAGCTTCATGTTGGGGATGCCGTACATCAGCAGGCCGCCCGCGCGGTCCTCGCGCTCATAGATGGTCACGCGATGGCCGCGCTTGTTGAGCAGGTCGGCCACGGACAGGCCCGCGGGACCTGCGCCGATGACCGCCACGGTCTTGCCCGTGCGGGCCGGGGGCGGCACGGCATGAATGGCACCGCTCTCGTAACCGTATTCCACGATGGCGCGCTCGTTTTCCTTGACCGTGACCGGGTCACCCGTGACGTTGCCGCAGGTGCAGGCCGCCTCGCACAGGGCGGGGCAGACCCGGCTCGTGAACTCCGGGTATCGGTTCGTGGCGATCAGCCGGTGCACGGCCAGATCCCACTTGCCCTGATAGACCAGGTCGTTCCACTCGGGGATCAGGTTGTTCAGCGGGCAGCCGCTGAACATGCCGCCCAGCTGAACGCCGCTCTGGCAGAAGGGGACGCCGCAGTCCATGCAGCGTGCGCCCTGGGCCTGCTGCTCGTCGGTGTGCAGCGGGACGTGAAACTCGTTAAAATTTCGGATGCGCTCCTCGGGCGGCAGCTCTAAACTGGTCTGCCGCGTAATTTCCATAAATCCTGTCGGTTTGCCCATGGTACTCTGCCTCCCTTACTTTGCGCTTTTCATGGCGTAGAACGCCTCGATCTGGGCCTGCTCGCTGTCCTCGCCCTTTTCCTCCATCTGGGCGATCAGGCGCAGCATTTTGTCGTAGTCGTGGGGCAGGACCTTCTTGAACTTGGGCAGATACTCGCCGAAGTTGTCAAGGATTTCCTTGCCGCGCGGCGACCCGGTCAGCTCCACATGCTCACGGATCAGGTCTTTCAACAGCGATACATCGTACTTGTGCTCCACAGGCTCCAGACTGACCATGTCCTTGTTGACGCGCTGGTAGAAGTCCCAGTCCTCGTCCAGCACGTAGGCGATGCCGCCGCTCATGCCGGCCGCAAAGTTCTTGCCGGTCTTGCCAAGCACGACCACCGTGCCGCCGGTCATGTACTCGCAGCCATGGTCGCCCACGCCCTCCACAACGGCAGTTGCGCCGGAGTTGCGCACGCAGAAGCGCTCACCGGCTACGCCGTTGATGAACGCCGTGCCGCCCGTAGCACCGTACAGTGCCACGTCGCCGATGACGATGTTCTCGCTGCGGTCAAAGGCGGCGTCTTTCGGCGGGTAGACGACGAGCTTGCCGCCGGACAGACCCTTGCCGATGTAGTCATTCGCGTCGCCGACCAGCTCGAGCGTCAGGCCCTTGGGGATGAACGCGCCGAAGCTCTGGCCGCCGTAGCCGTGGCAGACGACATGGAACGTGTCGTCGGGCAGCGTGTTGCCGAACCTGGCGGTGATCTCGCTGCCAATGATCGTGCCGAACGCGCGGTCCGTGTTGCCGACGTCCAGCGTGACGGTGCTGGGCTTCGGCTCGGCGGAGTCGAAGCTCTTTTTGAACTTCTTCATCAGGATGCGTATGTCGGGGGTCTTTTCCAGCTGGAAGTTGTAAACATCCTTCGCGTTGAAGTGTACGTTGGTGTTCTCGACCAGCGGGTTCTGCAAAAGCGCGGTCAGGTCCATCTCACCGGCGCGGGAGCCTGCGGGCGCGGCTTTGACCTTGAGCAGGTCGGTGCGGCCCACCAGCTCATCGACGGTGCGCACGCCGAGCTTTGCCATGTACTCGCGCAGGTCCTCGGCCATGAAGCGCATAAAGTTCATGATGTACTCGGGCTTGCCCTTGAACCGCTTGCGCAGCTCGGGGTTCTGGGTGCAGATGCCCATGGGGCAGGTGTCAAGGTTGCAGACGCGCATCATGACGCAGCCCATGGCCACCAGCGGGCCGGTGCCGAAGCCGAATTCCTCGGCGCCCAGCAGGGCGGCAATGGCAACGTCGCGGCCACTCATCAGCTTGCTGTCCGCCTCGATGCGGACGCGGCTGCGCAGACCGTTCATGATCAGGCACTGGTGTGCCTCGGCAATGCCCAGCTCCCACGGCAGACCCGCGTTGTGGATGGAGTTGCGGGGGGCTGCGCCCGTGCCGCCGTCAAAGCCGGAAATCAGGATGACCTCCGCACCGGCCTTGGCAACGCCCGCGGCAATCGTGCCGACACCGGCCTCGCTGACGAGCTTGACGTTGATGGCTGCCTTGCGGTTGGAGCATTTCAAATCGTAGATCAGCTGCGCCAGGTCCTCGATCGAGTAAATATCGTGGTGGGGCGGGGGAGAGATCAGGCCGACGCCGGTGGTCGAGTTGCGGGTCTTGGCGACCCACGGGTAGACCTTGCCGCCGGGCAGCTGGCCGCCCTCGCCGGGCTTCGCGCCCTGCGCCATCTTGATCTGGATCTCACTGGCGGAGACCAGATACTTGCTTGTCACGCCGAAGCGGGCGGATGCCACCTGCTTGATGGCGGAGTTGCGCTCGGTGCCGTAGCGGTCCTCGGCCTCGCCGCCCTCGCCGGTGTTGGACTTGCCGCCCAGACGGTTCATGGCGATAGCCATGCACTCGTGGGCCTCCTCGGACAGCGCGCCGTAGCTCATGGCGGCGGTCTTGAACCGCTTGACGATGGAGTCAACGCTCTCGACCTCGTCGAGGGGCACGCCCTGCTCGGGATAGTTGAAGTCCAGCAGGCTGCGCAGGTGCATCGCGTCGCCGTTCTCATTGGCAGCGGCGGCGGTGTACTGCTTGAAGGTATCGTAATTGCCGGTCCAGCAGGCCTGCTGCAAAAGGTGGATGGTCTGCGGGTTGTAGAGGTGCTGCTCGGCAGCGGGGCCGCCGCGGAATTTGTGCGCACCCAGGCTCGGCAGCTCGCGGTTGATGTCCAGACCCAGCGGGTCGAATGCTTCCTGATGGCGGGCTTCCAGATCATTCTGGATGTCCTGGATCGTGATGCCGCCCACGCGGGAGACGGTGTTCGTAAAGTATTTGTCGATGACCTCTTTCGAGATGCCCAGCGCCTCAAAGATCTGGCTGCCCGCGTAGGACTGGATCGTGGAAATGCCCATCTTGGACGCGATTTTGACAATGCCTGCCAGCACGGCCTTGTTGTAGTCGCTGACAGCGGCGTAGTAGTCCTTGTCGAGGAGGCCGTCGGAAATCAGCTCACCGATAGTCTCCTGCGCCAGATACGGGTTGATGGCAGCTGCGCCGTAGCCCAGCAGCGTGGCGAAGTCGTGCACCAGGCGCGGCTCGCCGCTTTCCAGAATCAGCGCCATGGCGGTGCGCTTGCGGGTGCGGACCAAATACTTGCTGACCGCGCCCACAGCCAGCAGGCTGGGAATGGCGACGTGGTACTCGTCAATGTCACGGTCCGACAAAATCAGGATGTTCGCGCCGTCGCGGTAGGCGCGGTCCACATCGACAAACAGGCGCTCAATGGCCTTTTCCAGGTCGGTGTTCTTGTAGTAGCAGATGGACAGCGTCACGACCTTGAAGCCGGGTACGTCCATGGCCTTGATCTTGAGCAGGTCGGTCTCGGTCAGGATCGGGTTCTCGATTTTCAGGACCTTGCAGTTGTCGGCGTCCTCCTCCAGAAGATTGCCCTGCGCACCGACGTAGACGGTGGTCGAGGTGACGATCTTCTCGCGCAGGGCGTCGATGGGCGGGTTCGTGACCTGCGCAAACATCTGCTTGAAATACTCGCTCAGATTCGGGCGGGTGTGGCTCAAAACGGCCAGCGGAGTATCGCTGCCCATGGCCCCGGCGGGCTCGCCGCCGTTCTTGGCCATCGGCAGAATGATCGTGGAGACGTCCTCATACCGGTAGCCGAACGCCTTCTGCAGCTGGACAAGCTGATCCTTCGTGTAGCTGGGCACCTTCTTGTTGGGCACCTTCAGGCTGGACAGCGGGACGAGGTTGCGGTCCAGCCACTCGCCGTAGGGCTGACGGCTGGCGTAGTCGGCCTTCAGCTTTTCGTCGTCCACCAGCTCGCCCCTGACGGTATCCACCAGCAGCATCTTGCCAGGGCGCAGACGGTCCTTGCGCACGACCTCGTCAGCGGGAATGTCGAGCACGCCGACCTCGCTGGAAAGGATCAGGCGGCCATCCTTCGTGATGTAGTAGCGGCTCGGGCGCAGACCGTTGCGGTCCAGCACTGCGCCCATCACGTCGCCGTCGCTGAACAGGATGCTGGCGGGGCCGTCCCACGGCTCCAGCATCGTGGCATAGTACTGGTAGAAGTCGCGCTTCTTCGGGTCCATCGACTTGTTGTTGTCCCACGGCTCGGGGATCGTGACCATGACGGCCAGCGGCAGATCCATGCCGTTCATGACCATGAATTCCAGCGTGTTATCCAGCTGGGCAGAGTCGGAGCCGCCCTGGTTGACGATGGGCAGAACCTTCGTCATATCGTCCTTTAAATAGTTGGAACCGATGGTTTCCTCGCGGGCAAGCATCGTGTCCACGTTGCCGCGGATCGTGTTGATCTCGCCGTTGTGCAGGATGAAGCGGTTGGGGTGGGCGCGGTTCCAGCTCGGGGATGTGTTCGTCGAGAAGCGGCTGTGCACCATGCCGATGGCGGATTCATAGTCGGCGTCCTGCAGATCGGGATAGAACAGGCGCAGCTCCTTGACGAGGAACATACCTTTATAGACAATGGTGCGGCTGGACAGGCTGCAAACGTAGGTGTCGGGGCTGGACTGCTCAAACACGCGGCGCGCCACATAGAGGCGGCGGTCAAAGGCAATACCGGCCTCGACGCGCTGCGGCTTGCCCACAAAGCCCTGCCAGATGCTGGGCATGCAGGCAATGGCCTTGTGGCCGAGCACCTCGGGGCAGGTGGGAACCTCGCGCCAGCCTAAGAAGGGCAGACCCTCCTTTTTGCAGACGATCTCAAACAGCTTCTTGGCCTGGTTGCGCTTGAGCTCATCCTGTGGGAAAAAGAACATGCCAATGCCATATTCCCGTTCTGCGCCCAGGGTCAGCCCCTGCTCGGCGGCGGCCTTCTGGAAGAATTTGTCGCTGATCTGCGTCAGAATGCCGACGCCGTCGCCGGTCTTGCCCTCGGCGTCCTTGCCCGCGCGGTGCTCCAGATGCTCCACGATCTGCAGCGCGTCGTCAATGGTTTTGTGGCTCTTGCGCCCCTTGATGTCCACCACAGCGCCGATGCCGCAGTTGTCATGCTCAAACCGGGGGCTGTACAGCCCGGCGGGGGTCTTGCGCTCGGTAAAGTTTTCCATACCTCGTTTGCTCCTTTCCCAATCCCGTTAAACCGCGCTGCGTCGCACATTTGCTGCGCGGGCGGGATAAACAAAAAAGACGCTCCCAACAGGGCACACAGGCCCCTTGTGGGAACGTCTTTGTTCTTGTCTGCATCATACCATAGATGCCGCCGCTTTACAATCCTGAAGCAGAAGATTTTACAGAAATTAAGCGAAAAACGTTTAGAAATTTGGTTAAGCAAGCGTAAACTTAATAAAATTAAGCTATGTGGACTTTCTGCCGCTTTGTAGGGGCGGCATATATGCCGCCCGCGGCCTAACGGTATCTCTCTTTTCCGGTTTGCATTGTAGGGAGGGGTCTTGACCCCTCCGCGGCGGCCTGTGGGCAGGCCGCCCTACAATCCCCGGAAAGCGTGTGCCGCCATGCGGGGCGTCGGGAACGCCGCCCCCTACAAGGTACGCCGCGCTGTAGGGGCCGGGCATGCCCGGCCCGCGGCCTCCCGGAACCGCCAGTTCAAGGTTGACCCGCAGGGGAGGGATTCATCCCTCCCGCGCCGTGTGCCTCCGCCGTCCAAACAAAAACCGCGCAAGGCTCCTCGCCCTGCGCGGTCTAAAAAATGTTACGCCGTTTTCTCGCCGTTCTGCTTTTTCAGCTCGACCAGAATCTCGGCCAGCAGCTCCTCCTGCGTGGGGGCGGCGTGGGCAACAGGCTCCTCCGCCGCGGGCTCCTCATGCTTGCCCATCTCCATCAGTTTGTTCATAGCCTTGACGATGCAGAACAGCACGAACGCCATGATCAGGAAGTTGATGACGGCGGTGATGAACGCGCCGTACTTAAAGACCAGCTTGCCGTCGCCAAAGACATCCCACATCATGGCGTCAAAGTTGACCTTGCCCAGAATACCCAAAATCGGGCTGATGAGGTTGTCTGTCAGGGAGGTGACCAGCGTGGAGAACGCACCGCCGATGATAACACCGATGGCCATGTCCATCATGTTGCCCTTCAGGGCGAAGGCTTTGAATTCCTCAAAGAACTTTTTCATAAGTAACCTCCTCAAAGCTTAAAAGGCCGATGCAGCGTTTTATTTTTTCAGAAGCCTTGCCACGGTCTGGGCCGCATTGTCAAGATAGTCGCCCGCGAACATCTCGATCATGCCCGCATCGGCCTCCTTGGCCAGCTCGGGGTCGATGGGCATCTTCGCCAGCACCGGCAGCTTGTATTTGTCGGCGATCTCGTCCACATGGCTGTCGCCAAAGACGTTGATGTGCTTGCCGCAGTCGGGGCAGACGGCGTAGCTCATGTTCTCGACCAGGCCGAGGATGGGCACATGCATCATCTGGGCCATCTGGACGGCCTTGCCGACGATCATGCCGACCAGCTCCTGCGGGCTGGACACGATGACGATGCCGTCCACCGGCAGCGTCTGGAACACGGTCAGCGGCACGTCGCCGGTGCCCGGGGGCATGTCAACGAACAGGAAGTCAACGTCCCACACGACCTCCTGCCAGAACTGCTTGACCGCGCCCGCAATGACGGGGCCGCGCCAGACAACGGGGGCCTCGGGGTCGTCGAGCAGCAGGTTGATGCTCATGATTTCCACGCCGGTACGGCTGGAAACCGGGTTGAGGCTCTCGCCGTCACCGGTGGCCGGGCCCTTCACGCCGAACAGGCGGGGGATGGACGGGCCGGTGATGTCGGCGTCCAGCACGCCGGCCTTAAAGCCAAGGCGGCGCATCGAGACAGCCAGCATGGCGCTGGTCATGCTTTTGCCGACGCCGCCCTTGCCGGAAACGACGCCGATGACTTTTTGGATACGGCTTCTTGCGTGCGGCGGCTCATGCTGCGGCGCGCGGTGATCGCAGTTGGACTTGCAGCTGCTGCAATCATGGTTACAGGCTTCGCTCATGGTATATTTGCTCCTTTAAAAATTGCTCTTTCTTCAGTTTACCAAAAATCGCGCCGGAATGCAAGACACCGGTCAATTTAAAAGCGCCCCAGCGGTGTCACTATTTTACCGTGTGCATCCCTCTCCCGCAAGTCATACCGCGCCGCCCGCCCGCATACCCATCAGCAGGGGAAGGGGGCGGCGTATGAGCAAACGCAGAACGTACCTACACAATGCGGCGCTGCTCACCGGGTCGGGGCTGGTGCTGCGGGCGCTGGGCATGGGGTTCCGAATCGTGCTGGCGGCGTATCTGGGCAGCGAGGGCATGGGTCTTTACCAGCTGATTCTGGCGCTGTACATGGTGTTTGTCTCGTTCGCCACGGCGGGCGTCAATGTGGCGTCGGCGCGGCTGGCGGCGCAAAGCCTGGCCCGCGGCAGCGGCATGGCCGAGACCCTGCGCGGGCTGTGCATC
>UMLM01026799.1_pt1 | contig 13181 bp, 16 predicted proteins | sample 1966571 | NCBI WGS metagenome assembly UMLM01 (sample SAMEA4836203, study PRJEB28245) | human gut metagenome | biome: gut microbiome; material: fecal sample | place: Denmark | collected 2008 | reverse complement strand
ACTCCATACAGGATACCATTTCCGCCCGCCATCGGTACAATGCGTGTTGCACCGTCTTTACTTTTTAACTTCTTCTTGTTACTCATCTTTCGCACATTTTATAAATCTTATAAATTCTATTAGTTTCTCATTCATCTCTTCCGGCGAGATAATTCGAAATATTTCCGGTGAAAGGCACGCCATCGAGATCGCATCTTCGAGCCCCCGTTTTCCGTTCTTATATCGGCGTGGTACGATTCTTTCCGCCATCTGGCAATCATCTTCGTCCAGGGGTTTGGTGATGCGGTAAACACCGCCTTCGCCGTCTTTGATTTGCGTAACGTATGCACCAATGGGAAAACCTTTCGGCGTATTAGGTACGCATTTAGACAACTTCGTAACGTTCTCAATGCAGATATATAACTTATCCCCGAAGACGTGCCAAACGTTGTTAGACCGCAAACACTTCGCTAGTACTACCTTTACCGTATAATCCGGCGTTTCGATGGCTTTAAACACACTGCCGTCTGCCGTCCTGAAAATGTCGCCCTCTTCTATCTTATCAGGGTCTAGGTCTTTAAATCTTCTATTAACATTATCCATTCCTTTTTTCATAATCTAATTGGTTTAACTCCCATACGGGATTGATTCATAAACAAAGATAATTTTACCACGGTGCAATGTTTGTAACATAGCCCGCTCGGCTTCCAGGTTGGTAGCTTCTTTTCGAAAGGTAGGGCGATGAACGGTTCTCGTTCCGTCCTCGGATATTACGGTATATTGTAATATCCGGTAATAACAGCTAGTATACTCCATACTTAAAAATTGGTTGTTGGTTGGCAGAATGCCAATATATAAAGAATAAAAAACACACTCCAAAGAATGGTGTAAATGATAAATTTCGCTTTCATATCATCTAATTTTAAAAGTTAATATAGCATGTTCAATGTCGGAAGGTCTAGTCGTTGCAATCATTATATAATTTTTGTTCCGATTATTACGGATCATGTAGTACGGTGTTTTATTTATCCGCCTAATATCCTCCGCGGTGTAACATTGCATCGCCTTGACTAACTTCTGCATACGCATCGAGTCCATCTCAATAGCCTTTTTAGTAGGTTCTCCAAAGAACCCTTTTTTGCTAGTCTAATGTTAGAGGCGGAAACGCCTATGATAGTCCAAAGCTTTCCCTCCTTTACATAATCGACACTGTATTCTCCTTCTTCCCGTGTACATAGATTAGTGTCAACGCTCACAATTGTTCCGTGAATTTCTTTGCCATCTCTTAGCGTTACTATTACGCTAGTTCCTACGATAAACTTTTTATTCTCCATATCCGTAATACTTTATTTGGTTATCACTGTTATAAACTCACATTTAGCCCAAAGGGAGAAATCATTGCTATTCATATACTCGGCGTTTTTCGCTTCTATGGCTTTAGCTTCGTTCTCTGTTATCTCTATTCCGTTTACACAATACTTTTTCATAACTTCTATACTTTAATTGATTATTTCGATGTGACAAAAATACGGCTTATTTTTGAATTACAAAAGTTTTTCCGAAAAAGTTTTGTTAAAAGATACAAAAGGAAAAATGCAGCCGTTTCACAACGCCCGCACTCCATAACTGAAAAACCAAAAAAGTATCATTCAATTTTTAAAGCTGGTGAGATATTTGTAGTGATGCAAATATAAGCATTTTATTTAATCCCATTCGGTAACACGCCTATAAAACGCCTGTGCCCCGTATAATTTAAACCTTTTTTGCCTTCCGCGCTCCCAACCTTGCAACATCTTCATTGCATTGGACAACTCGCGGGCACGCATGGAATTAAAATCGGACTTGTCTTTTCCTAGCGCTTCACACCAAATTTGCAGCAAACAAACTTCGTCCTTCCGTTCTGTTCCGATCTCGCCCAAAGATCCGTTTAAAAAGTCCCTGCGTTGTGGTAGCTGCCGTTCTTCGTAGTCAGCCGGAAACAAGGTATCTAGATAGTCCTCTATGATTCCTAACATCGGGGACTTCTCGGTAAATTCGTCCCTGTTTCCGTCCGCTTCGGCTTCCGCGCTTTCCGATAAGATGAGGCTTTCCCCGTTCATGTACATTTCTACGGCTTCCGCCCAAATCATGTCAACGTATTCATCGAATTCCTTTTCGAATATCTTATGCGTGTTCGGGTTCTTCGATACGGTAACGGGAAAGAAACGGCGGTTTCCGGTCGCGTCTTTCAAAAACTCGTTATCATTGGTAGACCCGAAGAACACGCACTGCCGTCTATGGGTTTTAACCCTGCGGGCGTATGCGGCACGGTACGTATCTTCGCGCTTGCTTATGAAGTTCTTAGTAGCTTCCACATCTGAACGTCTCATGGCTGACAACTCGGCTAGCTCCACGATCCATGAGTACTGAATAGACTCGTACGCCTTGTTACCGGATAGGTCGGTTAATGAATCATTGAACCAACCTTTGGCTAGCTTCTGTATAAGCGTGGACTTTCCCACGCCTTGACCGGAATACATTACCAAAGCGGTATCAAATTTAGTACCCGGTTCAAATATACGGGCTACGGCTGCAACTAGCATTTTGCGGGTCGCTTCACGGACATACGCGGAATCTAGCGCCCCCATGAAATCAATTAATAGAGTATCCACGCGTGGCACGCCGTCCCATCTTAAACCTCTGAGATATTCCTTAATCGGGTGGAATGCGTTCTCTTTGCTTACTACCTCCAGGGCGTCTATTAATTTGTCCTTATGGTATATGCTGTGTAATTCTTCGATACGGGCGCGGATAAGGGACAATGCACCGTCATCCAATAGGTCGCCTTTTTTCAAGTCTTTGGAGAACCACGGAGAACGAAGATAAACGATAGTATCACGGAAATCGTCATAACCTAGCAAACCGTTAAGAAGCGCATCAGATTTGAACGCGTTAACAAAATTGCGGGTGGTGGTTATCTTGTTCCCTTTGCTGTCTAGATCCCAAACCATTTCGGCGGCGTCTTCCACTTCATCGGCTTTAACATCATCACCGTAATCGTCGAAGTCGGATGCATCCGGCGCTACTAGATCTCGTACGCATTCCTTGTCCGCACAAACTAGTTTGTTCATCTCCTTCGTGCTTTCCTCTTTTGAAAGGTGCCCGAACTTATGCACCCGTACAAGGTCGTACGCGTTGTACATGTGCCCGTCATTGATCGGGTCGGTTGAGTGGAAGGATATACAAAGTACATCATCAAAGATTATCAGACCCGCCGCACTCGTCCCTAGCTTGTACGTATAACGCCCCTCGCCCGCTTCTTCGTATACGTCCGAAAGGTATTTATCAATAACCGACGGGATCGTGTAAGCACGGCAAAATGCGCCTACCAAACCGTCTTTCTCGGTCGGGTTCTGTACCATCGCCTTATTAGCGACCGCACGCAATTCCTTGTCGGCGTCCCTGTGGAATGTCCAATTACGGATATCTTTCCATTCTTCACCATCTCCGTACATCGCCAACAGGGCGCGCCCGCTTATCGGCTCGCCGCTTAGAACGGTGAACGCCTTTTCCTGGTCGCTTGAAAGGGACTGCCAATACATCATTCGCTCGGGTTGGAACGTGGTAGGGTCAAACAAGTCAATTCCTAACCGTTCCGCCATCTTCCGCGCGGCGGCTTCATATTCGGTCGGGTTCAGATCAGAGTCCAAAGGAACTATTAACCGGAATCTTCTCGACGCGGGGCGGTCTGAACGTGTGCCGTATATCACGGCGGCGGTGTTCGGGAAAATGCTTTCGAACTCCATAGGGAAAAAGTCGTCACCGTAGTCCACGTCTAGGGTTATCATACTGCGTGATATCACCGCGCTTTTCAAGCGTCTAGCGCCGGACAACTCACCCGCCATGAATCCGCCTACATCCTTAAGCGATGCTTTAGCGGGTCTATCCAAGCGGTCGAACTCCTTGATAGTTTCCCCCGTGATAACGGGCACATTCAGTTTTGAAACGAACTCGTTCCACGTTAACCGTGTACCCTTCCATTTGAGTGAAGCGGAACTCCCAGCGGTTGATATATAATATTTCTTTTCCATGAGATTGCAAATGTATTAATCTTTTTTGTAATAAGGGCTAGTAAATCCCTCTGCTTTTAATGGGAATCCAAAATCTTTCGCCCAATCGGGCACGAAAGCCATAGCGGCACATATCTCTTGCAAGCTTACTTCCGGCTCTCCAAACGGATCTAGAGGTATCTCATTTACCGTCTCATCATGGATATGCCCTACTATTTTAACCGAAGGATAACGTTTGTTAATCTGCTGCATCCCTGCTACTAGCAAGTCACGGGAAACGGCTTGTGTAATGTTCTCGGTCAGCTTCCCTCCATATGTATCAAGTTCCGCCCATTTTCCCGTAAGATCCTGTCCCATGTACGAAATGACCTCACGTGGTCTGCCGTTCACCTCTTTAGTCTTTAGATGGCAAAACGGATAGAACAACCGTCTGCCGGAAGGTAACAGGATAGCAAGTGAATCGTTTTCCGTGAACCACTCGAACGCACACACCTTAACGCCGTACCGGATAACCTCAACCGTACGTTTGTTGCGGATGCAAAGTTTTGCACTCGTATCTAGGGCATCCCAAAATTCCACGATACGCGGTGATGCATCGCGCCACTTAAGTATGATATCTTTGTAATGATCGGGGTTAATGGCGTTGTCGTAGTCCATTGCCGCCATAGCGCCGACCCAACCGCCGTACCCTAGTGCTAGCTCTGTGACTTTTCCCTGTTGGCGGTACGGTGTTCCCTTCCCGCATTTATCTACGGGCATATCGAAAGTCATTGATGCCGATACAACGTAAATGTCTTTATTATCTTTAAAAGCCTGCATGCGCCATTCCTCGCGGGCTAGACAAGCTAGTACGCGGGCTTCGATAGCCGAATAGTCCGCCACATGAAAAACCGCGCCCTTAGGGGCTACGAACGCCGTTCTTATAAGTTGGGAAAGTGTATCGGGCACATTGCCCCAAAACATTTCAAAAGCTCCTAGATCCATATTAACGGCGTCCTCGCGGGCTTCGTCCAACATGTGTATATAGTTGCGCGGTAAGTTCTGCATCTGAACCAATCGCCCGGCAAATCGTCCGGTTCTACCCGCCCCATAATAACGGTACAATCCGTGTACCCGTCCGTCCTCGCAAACGCATTCCAACATTGCGGAATACTTCGCGTTACTTGTCTTGTTCAAGATCAGACGAGCGCCCAACACTTCGTTAACGTCTTCGCTTCCGCACTCTTCCATTATCGTTTGGATATCCCCTTTCCGAAATGAATCATAGGCGCGCCCCGTGCGTTCTAGGATGAACTCTTTTAACTGTGGCGTAGACTTAAGCGAAGCCAGACCGTAACGGTCGCAAACACGTTTAGAAAGCTCGGCACAAAACTCGTTGTTCAGTCTCTCGGCATTCTTCGCCAGGCGGGTGGAGATCTTTATACCGTTGTCGTTAATGTCCTGGTCTAACTGATATACTTCTATTTCCGACTGAGGGAACTTAACGTATTTAAGGCGGTTATATGCTTCACGTTCTGAAAGTACGTCGTACTTTAAATAGTCTTTGAACTCTTCCCATTTATCCGGGTAGTCCGCCGGACTGTTGTACGTTCCGTCTTTTTGCGGGACACAAAAGAACTTAATCAGCGCTAGCCCTGTGCCCTTCTTCCCTTCTTCTAGCTTCAGCGCGGCGGATAACTCTTTCAGTGATTCGGGGAAGCCCGCATATAAAGCTAGTGATGCGGTGCAAAAGAATCGGCGCGCCGGAATATCAACTCCGTACGCTTTCAGGCAAAGACGCTCAAAGTTGGCGTTGTGCGCTACTATGGCGTGCGCGGGATCTCGTATAAGTGCAAGGAATTCCGCCCAATTCTCCATCTCTCCTTTATCCCCGCTAGCAAGGTCTATTAGTATTACATCTCCGTCACCTACCGCGTAACCGACTAACAGGATAGAAAAAGAAGAAGCCCGCGTATATCGGTACGCCCCGGCCTTCTTTATATCCTCACCGGATCGCGTTTCAAAATCTATAAAAATTGGTTTCATATTTTCAGTTTTTAAAAGTAAAGCCGCACCCGCTTCTACTCGGGTGCGGCTTGTTCGCATTTGCTTAAAAATCAGATTGGTTAATAATTAATTTAATTGTTAGTACTATGGTAATTTAATCGAAATCTTTCAATAGGTCGTTTTGGTCTCCGTAATCTTCGAAGTCGCTCGCGCTCGCCCCGCCGTCTAATCTATCGTCGTCCGTAACTTTTTGCAAACCATTAAGCCCTACGGCTACGCCCGCCATTTTGGCGCTAGAGTAATAACCGAAAACGGATAACGAAGCTACGCCCCAACAACCGGAATACATTTCCTCCTTCGTTTCAATCGGTTTTTTGTGGCGGTCTATTACGATAGGTTTTCCTAGACGTTCCAAACGGTTGGCATTAAGATAATACATACCCTCGTATCCGGCTTTATCTGATTTGTCTCCGTCCTGCAAGGGGTTGCTCCATACTTCCGGCGTCGTTCCCTTGAGTTTCGGGTGTGACGTGATGAACTCCTTAGTTTCGGCTTCGATCGTTTCGCGAATCTTCTGCAATTGCTCGGTATCCGTTTTAGGGATCAGTACGACAACGCTGTATTTGAACTCTCCCACACCCTGGAACTGTTGCGGCTCGAAAACACGCACGTACGAAAATCTCACATTCTTTAAAATTAGTTTCTTTCCCATAACTGTAAATTTTTAAATTGGTTTTTAATCACTATATAATATCTACTGAATAAAGCTGATAGCCTTCATTTTCCGATAAAACAGAGCTTACCGCCTTTTTCTTTGATGTGTTATTTACAAACATCTCCTTATCGGCTGTAATTCTATTATTAACTGCTTTCACGATTCTAACTCTGTATAACTTTTTCATATCCTATATACTTTAATTGGTTATTGTGTAGGCAAAGATACGGATTATTATTGAACTACCAAACATTTTCGGAATTATTTTTAAAATACTATTCTACATCGAAATCACTAAGCGCGCTAAACTCTTCCCCCTTCGCCGATTCCGGTACTAGTTTAGGCAGTCCGGCGCTAGTAGTGATGAATTGCCCCAACGTATCGGCAAACTTCCGTTTTCCTATCATCTTCTCAAGCTCCGTTAAGCTCTTTAACTCGGAAGGCTTTAGAATTTCTTCCGGCTTGTACATTAGCGAATATAGCTCGGTTTCTACGGCTTCCGTATCGGTGAACTTTCGGGTAGTTCTGCCCTCTATAAGCTTGTAACCTTCCCATTTTTTACCCGCCAACGCTTCATCATACACGTAACGGTTCAACGCCTCTAACCAGGACTTGTATTCGTCTATCTTGCCGATCATTCCGGTTATCTCGGCATCCGTCATAAGTTTGGGATCATTGTAAACCTCAAAGTCTGATGTTATGCTTTCGTATTGCTTCCGGCATATAGCCCGTGCGGGGCAAAACCTACACCAATCGCCGCAATTAAGTTCGCCTTTTCCGGCGAACGCCGTTTTAGCCTTTTCCATAACTTCACCTTTGCCCCAATCGAGTAAATCGTTTATTGGCATCTCTACGCTATCGTAGTGTGCTAGACGGCATTGCCCTATTGTCATTTTAACGGTCTTGATTTTCTTTTGGGATTCGGGTGTAAGTGACTCGTAACAGCCTAGCGCGTACAACATCATTTGAGGGTTGCCATTTGCGTAAACCTTAACGCCCGCGCCGTACTTCAAGTCGATAATGTGGATCTCCGTAGGCGATATCAGTTGAACGTCTACGCTCCCGAAACATTCCGGCGCATATTTGGATACATCAACCTTCGACTCTAACAGCATACCCGCGTGCGATCCTGCTTTCTGCATCTCGTAGTGCTCCGATATTACGAAGTCTATGTACTCGGACACATACCGTACCATTTCCTGGCTAAAGTACTTGTTACCCTCCGCGCCTTCCGCTATCGGCAACTCATCCATTATATCGTATTTCCCGTCAAGGTATTGACTTAACGCGTATTCTGCCATCTCGTGGGCAAATGTTCCCTCTTCGGCGTATGCGCTGTCCTTGCTCCCTAGTTCTTCCGCTAGCCGCGCGGATGGCGGGCAATTAAGCCACATCTTCGCGCTGCTAGGTGAAAGAATAGCGTGTGAACGTTCACTGTGATTATTCATTGAGACCGGATTTAATGTGTTCCATGAATGTATCAAACATTTCGGGCTTCTTTTCAAGGGTCGGGAAATTAGGGCATCCCACCTTTGCGAATGCCTCCTGTATGAGATCTTTTCGCTGCTTGTTAAGTGCCCGCATCGCCAGGTCTCTACAATCTTTAATAGTTAGCGGTGTTTGTTCCGGCGCTGCTGCTTCTTTAGCTGCTGCTTCTTTAGCTGCTGCTTCTTTAGCTGCTTCTTCTTTAGCTGCTTCTTCTTTAGCTGCTGCTTCTTTAGCTGCTGCTTCTTTAGCTGCTTCTTCTGCTACCCGTTTAGCCTCTAATTTGGCGGCTTCGGCTGTCAGTCGGTCGGTCTCTGCCTGGCGTTCCGCTTCCAATTTCTCGGCAGCATCTTTTTCTTCGGTACGTTTGGCGACGGCTTCCGCCTTCTTTCTTGATTTTTGTCGCGGCGCGGGTTGTTCCGTTACATCTTCCCCGGTTTCTTCCGAAATCTGTTCCGGTTCTTCCACTGCGGGCGCTTTCGCCTTCATAGATGCGGTTTTCGCTCTCTCCTCGGCGATTATTTCCGCTACGGTCTTAATGGGTTGCTTTTCGGTTCCCGGTTCAACTGTGGAGCTTAAAACAGGCTGCGCTACATTTCGCGCTAAAGCGTTACAAAATTCAGCTACTAGCAACATGGTGCTGCGGTTTTCGTTCTCGGTTGTAAATTCAAATGATACTTTCATAATTTTAAAATTTGTACTTGTTCAACACTTCGGTTTCAGACACACGGATTTTTCCCAATGCGTTTTTAATTTCAGTAATGTTTCCGATCCGCAATTGATAACGCAGAGCGTTTTCAGTTACGCCCACCATTCGGGCGGCTTGCGCTACGGTTAATAATCTGCCTTGCTCGGGCACTTTGTTTTTCAATCCTTCCATTTTGATCTAATTTTGGTTTAATAATTTTCTTGTTGTCATAACACAGACAAAAGTCAGTGAAGGCACGGCGGCGGGCGTTCTCGAATGTTCGGGAATAAAGCCCCGCATTTTTTAGAATGTCGCCCCGGATACTGTATTTAAATTTTTCTCCGGCTAGTTCCCGTACTGCGTAGTGCTTGAAAACCTTCACAATCGAGACGCCGCCACCCGTGCCAAAACTATCTTTCAACTCTGTTAATGATCGCTCTTTTAATTCCTCGCTTACTGCATCGTAAAAGAACCGATACAGGGCGTTAATGTCTTTCGTTGCCATACAGGTAGTGTTAATTCGATTCTCCGCGCTGCGGAATAGAGTTATTACTTTGTTGGACTTTTCAGTTGTAATTAAGGGTCACGGTCGTATAGCTTCGTTTCAGTGGAGACCACTCCGGTATTTTAAAATGCTCTTGGGTACTGTCCTTGTTCCCCGACTCACGCCCTTTGGTTACGATTAGCGGCGTTCTCATTCCCTTAACTGCTGACAAAGATACGGCTTATTTTTGGAATACCAAACATTATACCAAAAAACTTTCGATTTTAACGTTTTATTAACGTTTCGGGGGTGTAATAGTGGTGTAATTTTGAACAAATACGCCTAACATGCAATAAATCAGCACATTAGGCGCGTTGTAATAGATGTCATCGCATTTTTCTATGGAAGTATAAACGAAAAGGTAAATGTGGAACTCATAATTATGTGGAAAGTATATACAAAAATAATATTCCGTTTATAAGTTCACCCCATTATATCTATTACATCTATTACACTTGATATAACTATTTGATTTATAGCGGTGTTAGGTGTAATAGATAAAAAACCTTTCACAATTACACAATTATGTTAAACGCCTTATTTATAGCGTGTTAAGTGTAATCGCATTTTGGCAAAACGTAATAGATGATCAGTCGATTTCAGCCGAAAATCGTAAATGCAGCTCCGTTTTCGGGTTTTTATTTGAAACGGTGGTCTTCGGTATCGGCTTTCCGACACGAAAAAACAAGAAGCGTTTTTGTTTCACATGAGTAACGACATCTAGCGTATCGACATTTTTAACCTCAATTTTTGTTGAATCCGGGCGGCTCTCAACTTTTACGTCATTCCATCCGTCGAAGTAATGTGCGAATCTGTTAACTGATTTAACACTTTTATCCGTTTCCGGCTTCACGTTCGGAACGGTAACGGCTATTTTCGTCTCGGATTCCATCCGGTTAACCGCCTGTATATTCTTCAATTTGATGCCCATTTCCCTAACTTTCTTCTCTAGGTCTGCATTAAACAGCTCTAGTTCGGAGTGCTTAAGGGTGAGGCGGCGCACCTCTTCGGCATTGTCGCCCGCCTTCGTCTTGTACTGCCGGGCGGTTTCCGTCACGGCTGCAATGTTGCTATCTAGCCGTGAAATTTCCGCCCTTTGCCGTTTAACCGTTCCGGTGAGGAACGCCACTAAACCCGCTAGGACTAGCACGGCGATTAACAGTATCTTGTTCATAGGTGTAAGATTTGACGTTTAACGTTGTTCTCGTCATAGCTTATGTGAATCCATCTGTACCCCTTCTCATCAATCAGTTGGCAGAAAGGGAGATTAAGCGATTGCGCCAGGTTAAACAGTACTCTGTTCTCCGCCGGACTTCCGCCCGTTATGTCCGCCGCCTGTCCTTTTACATGTTGGGACGTCTTTACTCCGCCTACGGCGGCATTCAACGCTTCGGAACGAAATCCGCTATTAATGATTATCGGTTTGCCGTAGGCATCCCGAAGGGGCTGTAACACCTTATCAATTAGTTTTTGTAGGTTCGCCCTCTGAATCGCATCCGGTTGGTTGCTTATCTTTTTCGCTGCTGCCGTAGTTGATGCCGTCAACTCGTTTAAAGTGAAATATGCCATTTTTTACGTTTTTGATGAAATCCAAATATTTCGTGTTAATAATCATGTCCAATATCTCAATAAATTCATTATCCGGCTGCATTACTTTGAAATTACGAATAATATTCTTAGCGTAGACGAGCGCAAACAACGTAGTAAGTAGCCGTAATATAGCGGTGTAATCTCCGGCGGGTTCTATCAGCCTAGACGCCGCCGCCGTGAATCCTATAACTACGGCGGCTATCGCATACTCAAAGAATGCATGGAACGCCTTCCGGTGGCTATAATGTTCTCCCTGTTTCAGTCCGGCAAAAAGCCCGACTAAAAAATTGAGGATACCGAACAATATAATCAATCCGAAAAAAGTTTTAACGTCATTGGCTACTGATAGAATGAGCGCAAAAAATGAGATTCGCAACATATCAAAAATTCCGTCCATTACTTTATTAAACATAATCTTGCTTGTACATTTTTACATTCGCAATTCTCAATGATCCCCGCCTTCCGCATCGCGGCTATTAGCGGTACTATAAACAAATCGGCTTTACCCCGTTCCGCTTCAAACCGTTTAGCCTTGTTTATGTCCGGCACTATGTAACTACCTAAATAGTTCTGTATCTTCACGCCGGAAGCGGTGCTCTGTTGTTCGCTTGTTTGCAGATACCGCGCGAAAGCGTAGTAACATATGATTGTATCCAATCCGGTAAACTCTGCACCGTCCTTCTTGTACAATTCGGGGCACGCCTCGTATGTAACACATATCTGCGGGCGCGTGTCGAGTTGGTCGGCTTCATAGAAAGCCTTGTTTAGGTCTGAATCTTTAACGTCTGCTGCGACGTTAAACAATTCTCTTAATCTCTGTATTGGATATGCCATATTACTCTGTTATTTCGGGTTGTTCTGTGGTCTGTGCGGTTGCTTCCGGTGCATCCTCCAGGTCGTTACGTATCTCGGCAACTGATATATCAAAACCAAAAATATATGATAAGTCGCGGGATATTCTCATACGTACCTTATCTAAGGAACGGCGGTAAACTTTCTGCATCTCCTTGATAACCTCGCCCGAAGCATTCGAGAACGAAATAAGCGAAGAATCAATGAGGGGGATCGGCACATTATAACAGGCTACCGCGATATCTTTGCGCAACGGCTCGTTATATGCTATGTAGAGATTTGATTCGATCGGTGTACCTACGTTATCCACGCGGATAAACGGTTTATCTGATATCCCTACCGCCGTATCACGTACCGCCAATACCGCGCCCGATCCTTCTACTCCCATCATATCACGTATAGCGTCCCGGAACGCGTCTTGTTCCTGGTCGGTCTCAAAATCACCGTGCGAAACGATGCTGCATGCATGGAAGCCTCTTGTTAATACATTCTCTACATACAGGGCGTTCCCGTGTTCCGCCGCCATCTCTGACTGTACCGCATGAAACGGACTGATAGGATAGGGGGCGCGGGTGGAAAGGTTAGCATAATATAATTGTCCGGGGTGATTCTCGATTCCTCCGTACTCTTCGCATTCCTTAGCAAAATTATCGGGGTTGAATGTCGGGTATATTTTCCCCGTCTCGAATACGTTTGTAGACTTGATACGTTCCCGGTCCCAATTGTTGAACACGAGCCATTTCTTTACTACCGAATTGGTTATGTAGTCATCATTGAGAACCGCGCGGACGTAACCGAACGGTACGGGATAAACCGCACGCGGCTTATAGTCTCCACCGTATTGAACTATCAGAGCGTAGCCACGGAAGCGCGGAATGTCGGACGCTATGAACTCCAAAACGTCGTTCATATCCATGCCGTGACCGTTCGTGATGTTTGCAAACTCTTCATTTAAAAACCCCTCGCAAATGATGTTTTCCTGTGCCTTCTCGCAACACGCGGTCGCCGTCTTACTAGCATCTACCAGGTCGTTCAATCGTTGAGGGTACAAATTATCGCTATCATAACTTACAACCCCTTCACTCTGTCGGGGCTGTAAGTTAAGCGCTTTTCTTACTAAGAGTTCTACTCTCTTTCTAGTTATCATTACGCTACGGGTTTTATTGTTCTACATCAAACTCCGCTAGATCTGCGGCTTCGGCTGCCGCCTTCTTTGCGGCGCGTGTGGCTGCTGCCTTCTTTGCGGCTTCGCTACGCTTAAGCGCTGCGGTTTCCTCCTCGCTCAACTCGGCT
>UMLM01001196.1_pt1 | contig 13182 bp, 7 predicted proteins | sample 1966571 | NCBI WGS metagenome assembly UMLM01 (sample SAMEA4836203, study PRJEB28245) | human gut metagenome | biome: gut microbiome; material: fecal sample | place: Denmark | collected 2008 | reverse complement strand
ACAGCGCTGGATCTCGCTGCCGCTCTCCCCGTCCCACTGCCGCATCAGCAGAGCCGCCCATTTTCCTGTCTTTGGATCTGCCAGCACGGACAGACCAGGCAGTTCAGGCCACTTGTGCTGTTCCTGGATCTGATATTTTTCCTTGGCATATGCCGTCAGCTCTGACAGTTCCAAAGCGTCACCTCCCTGCTCATCAAAAGAAAGGCCCTCCATTCGGGCATGTTCACGGTCGGTTGTGTTCTCAATTCAGGCATAGTATAATTCCCTTACCTGCATACGTCAAGGAGAAATCAGGTGAGCTAAATGACATCATTTTCATTGCAGCACAAAACAGTGCGTGTATGGCCTGGCACGGCGCAAGCGTGTCCCATCATCTATTTCCACGCGTTTGAAGAGATCAGCGAACAACTGCTTCAACAGCTGAGCGCCGCGCACTGTCCGCAAGCCACGCTGGTCATCATCAGCGATCTGGACTGGAACCGCGATATGGTCCCCTGGAACATCCCGCAAAGTGATGCCTTCCATGGCAGCGCCGATGCTTATCTGCGGCTGCTCATTTCCCGCATCATCCCCGAAGCAGAGAAGACCCTCAGCACAAGACCGCTTTGGCGCGGCATCGCCGGCTATTCCCTGGCCGGACTGTTTGCTCTCTACGCCCTGTATCAAAGCGACGCGTTCAGCCGTACCGCCAGCATATCCGGCTCCCTGTGGTTTCCCGGCATCAAAGAATACTGCCTGTCCCACGAACCGATACGCACACCGGACCATCTGTATTTCTCATTAGGCCGCAAAGAGCATAAGACGAGAAACCAGATGATCCGCTGTGTCCGGGAAAATACCGAAGCGATCGTCGATCATGTCCGCAAACAGGGGATCGACACCACATTCCAGCTGAATCCCGGCAGCCATTACACCGATGTCATCAAACGCTGCGCCGATGGCATCCAGTGGCTGCTGGAAAGATGACAAAAGCCGTCTGTGTAGTTACGGATTTCTTTATTTATCTTGACCCCCAAATGAAAAGCCCCTCCTTTTGGGCATAAAAAAAACGCCACCTGCAGTCAAGTGACGATTTTCATTCTTTATATTCTGTTGTCAGCGGATGAGCCATCCGTAATCCTGCCTGCAATCCACCACATAATCCGCATAGACGGTATCATCTATGATTTGAAAGATTATCATATAGCGTTTTTCAAACAAGATAAATCGGTAGGCATGTTTAGGGATATATTCCCCTGAAAGCCACGGGCATCTCTGGGGCATTGTTTCCAGTGAGTTTGCCGCCTTTTCAAATTCCACGGTCAGCTTTTCCGCTGCTTCTGGACTGACCTGCGCCAAAAAAGCGGCATGGAAAACAAGCATCTGCGTCGCCTGCTCTGATACAATGACACGGTATTTACTCTGATTTTCCACGACCCGTCGCCTCCTTGATTGCGCTGCGCATCATGGCTGCGACTTCATCGACAGAATAACCTTTGCTTCCGTGCATCCTGTCCTCCTCAACCGCAAGCAGTTCCTCACGAAGCTTCAGCATCTTCTCCCTGCGATTGTAGGTTTCAATATCCATAACGACTAAATCTCCCTCGCCATTCTTGGTAAGGAATACCGGCTCTGCGGTCTTTCTGCACAATTCTGCAATCTCGTTGTAATTCTGGCGGATTGCTGCGGATGGACGAATATTCATAGCCACACCTCCCTTTTATATTTGATAGCAGTATTCTGACCATATTATACTCATTTCATACCGTCTAATCAATATACTCAGCCTATTTCCGCAGGTCAGAGATTTGTTTCCGCTCATATACGAGCGGAAAACGTCCGAAAAAAATAGTTATTTTCACGCGCCCGCCAGAAAGTCGGAAGCTGTGGCTCTCTTCCTTTTATATTTGACCTGATCGTCACGATACCCTTTCTTCTGAGCAATTGGCTCTTCAATATAATAATGCCATAATATCTGTACAAAACAAAGTGACGCATACACAATAAAATTATTTTTTCAGTTTCTCGTTGTCTGTTCATTTTAACGTGATGTTTTTCTGGCATTTTCTTTCAGTTTAATGTGCTGTTCTACACACAATGCATGACATGGACATATACACTGTTTTCGATTAAAGAACACACCATCGCCTCTTCATCCAGTTTCCTTCAAGACACCGGCTCTCTTATGTGAAACTATGCATCAGCATCAATCAATTTGGCAGAGAATCCGTCACCTATGAAAAGTAGATTTCACAAAGAAATGGGAACGCATTGGATCCTACGAACTGAAATTCGTAGAAAATTTCATTCAGGCCATCAGCCGCGACATCCTCTGCTATGCTATGAAAATTCTCCGGCATTGCTTCATCGTTAAACACATCCATGATGAACCGATCATAGAATGCCCCCGTTGACCTGAAAGTTGTCTGCGAACAGATGGGAAGATATCCGAACTGAATGCGGATATCCTGCTCTGCACCGACGACTACAAAACAGATTTTTCACAGGAAAACTGACATAAAAACAGCGGCTCCCGGTACATCGCCGGATGTCCGATTCTCCATTCAACCATCTTTACCTACACTAGTACGTGATATTCTATATCGTTTATCCATACAGAGTTTTAAACATTCATTTTCACTACTGAAGAAACCTCAATTCCATCATTATTTAACCGAAGCGAAAATCCTCTGAACTTCATTCCTTTATTTACACATTTAGCAAACAACCTATAAAAATCCTCTATTTTTCGATTAATAGAAATCTCCTTTACGGTTGTGCTTAGAGAAATCATCATAAAGCACACAAAATATCCCTGATCCAATAATGCTGATAGTTGCTCCAGTTGCTTGACCGCCCGCTCAGAGTATACAGTAGGAAACACTGCCTGCTTCTCAAATGCCAACAGACTTTTTATTTCCACTATGGTATTTGTATCATTAATAAACAAATCGCATTTATAATCACCGATTTTCATCTCCCTGGTTACGTTTTTCCTCTTTCCCAGAAAAGAAAAATATCTACGATAAATTTGCTGTCCTACAATTCGATTGCTATTTGCCAAATTAATTGGCACATAGCTTCTTCCGTACTTAATAGCATATAGCGCAAGTCTGGTTTTCGCTTTGGGGTTGGTAATTGGCGTAAGCATCACGCTTCTGTCCGTCATATCAAGAAAATTACTAAGCCTGCAAGATAAAGGGACATAACAGGTGACAATCTCGCCATCAATCTCTACGCTGCACAAAAAGCGGTTCTTAATTTCCTGCTTAAATACACCATATATAAATTCTGGATCCTTTGTCACCCATAACACCTCAATCCCATTAATACTTACCGGCAATAACATCATCCACTATCTGAACTAATTCCGGTATTTCAATCAGATATCCCTGCGCACGCTCCTTAATATCTCCAAACTTGAAGATCATATCTCCATGCTTCTGCAGATATTGAGCATCAGACTCAGAATCGCCAAGAATCATCCTTGATGACATTGAATCATTCACTCGCAAAGCCACTCTTGCATTTAATTGTGCTTTTGTAGTAGAGTCTACAAGTTTAGCCTCTGGTCGCTGAGTACAAATAATCAAATGAATTCCTCTACTTCTTCCGGCTTGTGCAATTCTTCTGACTGGTTTATAAAATGCATTCTTTTCCTTTGTAGTTTCTAACTGATCAGCAAGATCAGCAAACTCATCAATTACAACAACGATTGGCGCAAGTTTTTTCTCAGCCTTCTTATTATATTCAACAATATTAGCCACCCGAGCCTCTACCAGCAGTTTACCTCTTCGTTCCGACTCTTTGAAAATTACATCCTTAATTACCTCCGCTGCTTCTGTGGCATCAGAAATAATTTTTCCAGCATAAAGATGCGGAAGCTTTTCAAAGTGAATAAAATCCTCCAACTTTGAGGACGACAATACTAATTGCATATCCTCTTTATTAGGATGCGTCATCAGCAATGATGCAAGTAAAGTGAATAAAAATACTGACTTTCCGGAGCCTGTACTTCCACCCACAAGCATATGTGGCATCTCTGCAAGATTCTCTATAAAATCCTTACCATTTGGAGTACGCCCAAGCGGGAAATATAGCTGCTCAGGAGATGTCACCTTAGGTAATTTTCCAATAACATCCTTAAACAATACCTGGTCTCGCTGAAGCCTCGGTACGTCCAAAAGAAGTTCATCAGAATTGAATACCGGTTGTACAATGACTCCGCTACGCTTCATCTCACGACCAATATCCTCTAAATGGCTTAATAGACCAGATAAAGCCTGACCTCTTCCCAACTTGAATTTTAACCTTATTACACTCGGGCCGATGACAGTGTCCTTAGCTTCACATTCTCTCAGGTTAATACGGTAATCTCCACAGGATCTCTTAAAATCTCTTACCAGTTGCTCTATCTCTTCTTCTGAAACCACTGCCGTGGCACTTTTTGACTCCTTAGTCCCCTTCTTTATCCCATATTCAGTCTGCTCAGCAACCATCATGACATCTTTATCATTCGGGGTGAAATCATAAATTAATGCTTTTTTCTCCTCTGGTGTATCAGCATCAATGCTGTCCACCTCTTCCAAAAAGCCCGGTTCTTCTAGCGTCTCATCAAAATCCGGCTCCCACATTTCCTTAATGATAGTGCCTTCCCCAAGAACCTCCTCTTGGATTTCTTTTGCTGTAAACTGCCTATATTCAATCGGACAATCATCAAGATCTGGATTGACACACTGAATAACCTTTCCTCCAGTAGCTTGACTGAGCTTAATATGCATTAGCATACCGGAAACATTAATATTGATGTTCTCGCTCTTACCGTTTCCGAATGCCTTTTTAAGAACGTCGCACCATTTCTTCTGCCAATCGCAATCATGGATGCTTCTAAAACATTCAGAAACGATCTGATATTTCAACACCTCTCTTCTGGCTGAAACAAACATATCAGTTACTGTATCGTCATCACTAAAAATCGCACGGAGCATGCCCACAACTGCTGCTATCTGTCCAGGTGCATGACCGGTAATGTTCATTTTCCCAGACTCATCATCCTTTGAAATCACGGCATCTGGAGATTCTTCACGTGTTTTTACCTCTATCGGCTGGATGAACAAAGTATTGCTTTCAAGGTCATATCTTAGTCCAATAAGATCAGCTCTTTCGCTTCCAAATCGGCTATCATGAAGCCATAATCGTGCCTTGTCATCATCCAAAGACGCCACAAGGGATTTATCATAATGCTTTGTATACCATGAGGCAGCAAAAAGCGTTCCAAGCAATCCCTTCTTCTTATTGTCAATAGCCTGTACGTCAGCGCCAAATTTCGGTATACTAATCAGTCCATTAGAAGATATATGACCAAATTTCTTCAGGATATCAATAAGTGTTTCCTTTTCCGGATAAAGGTTATATGCTCTGAGCATAGTCAGATACTGGCTTATAATCCTCGATTCACTAGAAGCCCATATATTAACCATTCGTTTCTCATATTGCATTTCCCCGATTGGAATAGCTCCCTTAGGATCATAATTATTCGTGTCTCTATCCGCCACTACTAGCCATTGGGTTTGACCATCTTCAATAGTCGAAACAACCGCTGTCATATCAGCGCTACCATTATAGGTAGTTCTCGGATTCATGCTGTTATTGATGAGATCCGCCGATCGAAGCATCTTATGATAATCACCAATCAGACCAGAATCCATTTCTGATGACGGATATATGCTTCCTCTATGTTTCATTTCGTCAAATGAATAGTCATAGGTTATTACCAGCGGATTAATATACAGGTTCTTCGTATTTGGTCCAAATTCTATAGCGTAGGATGATTGATCAAAATAGAAGGCAATGTGCACTGGCTTCTTTGCAAGTTCAGACTTAACATCCATTGCTGACTCAACATTTTTGATGCTGATAGAGATTCGGTCCTTCTTGATAAACTCTCCAACCGCATAATCCTTTCCCGAATAATCAAGCTTAGAAAGCTCTGTGTTTCCATTCTGTCCACGGGTCAAATAAACATCATAAACAACTCTCTGGCAAGAATTAGCATCCATAAAGCGTTTGATTGCTCGAAGAGTTTCAATAAGATCCGGAGCATCTACTGCACAAATACGAATTTCATTTCTTGTATATGGAGCAAAGCCCACCCATCTGGAGAGGATTTCACCTAAAACTTCTGTTCCATCGCTTCCAGAATATCTATTTGTCTTATTTTCAAAGGTTGGAAGCATTTCAATACTTCCTGAGCATGGTAATACCTTGTCTTCACCGTTATCCGTGATAAGACTATTTGCAATCACAAAGCTTAATATCTGGGGCAGTTGCGTTAATACCTTTGATAGAGCCCGTGCATCATCGTCATCCAGAGTTCCCCTCTGTGATGGGAGCTTCTTAAAGATTTCATAATATCTCCAAAGATATATAGGATTCAGCGGAAGTAATACCCCCTTATACTCCTTCTTAGCTGTCTTAACATATAATATGTCAAGGAGCAGTAAAGCCCTTGCGATGAAACTGGTACTGCCTGCACTAATCTCCCGCATCACTGGTTCATTTTTACAAAAAGAACTGTAAAGCCTTGCCCAGGCATCCAGATAATCCAACATATCCTTGCGTATCTCCTCATCCGCACCAAAGGAAAGCACCGGATAATACATAATAAGGTCCAGATTTTTAAGCAAACGCTTTCTCAGTTCAACCAACGAATCTATAATTGGCTTGAACCTTTCTGCCGTTTCTATTCCCTTGCTGTCAAATTTTCCGTCAAACTGGATAATGAAATCAAATAAGGTTATGTCTCCATCTATGCCGCCCTTAAAGCTAACCAAGGAATCAGCATCTATGGGATTAAAAGCATCAAAGCTTTTTATATCAGCAGAAATGGTATCCTTCAATACCGTTTCCTCGGTTTCTAATAGGCCTCCCCATGCGTTTTCGTTGCACACTCTTCCTACAAATTTTCTTAAATCGGATTGATGATCATCTATATTAATATTTCTGTCCTCAAAAATGCCGCCTATTGTTGGAATGGAATCAGCATTTTCATCTGTTTCCGGATCAAAATGCTTTTGAATCTCCACTAATAATTCCTTTACATTCCCTAAGCTTTCATCATCTCCCGAAACGATAGCATCGGCAACAAGCATCGCCAATTCCTTAGATCGTATTGGTGTAGAATCTTTAGAATCACCTTCATTACCTTCTAGATTCGAATTGGTTTCATCCTTCTTCTTTTTATTTTCAGTAGCTTTAGAGGCAGAAAACAGTTCCTGCACAGTGTCATAATCCAACTCCTGAAGTGTGCTTTTCTTTCCATACTTATAAAGATTCTGTAGAGTTGTATATGCATTCTGAAGGCGATCCTTATCTTTTCCCTTAGTTCGTACCAGCGACCTACTGAGTTTCTTTCTGGAATTCTCACTCAACTGTCCAATTTTAAATATCAGCTCACGGTTTTTAGCCAGGCGTTCTTCCGGCTTGCTCTTCGTTCCAAGGATATTCTTGTCGCAAAGAAGGTTTAACCGCCACATATTAACTGGTATGGCATCTGAAACCTTTGCGCTCGCAGTCACAGCGTCTACGAATTCATAAACCACATCAAAGGAATAGTAGTCAGCTGTTTGCTGCAAGGCTTTCCAAAAGTTCAAGGTTGGTGTATTACTCTCATTCTTTATCTGCAGTTCAACCAAAAAGCGCGTAAGATCCCTGGCCGAAAGATTTTCGAACTCTGCTAGTGAATGTAATTTATCTGTATCATTTAAAATGAAGACAATAATGCTTCCTGCACATCTTGGATCACTTCTCCAAAGTACAGCCTTCTCTACATATGGAGTGATAGAATAATTCTCCTCATCCTTTTCTATTATTCCACCATAACCAACGGCTGCCATATATAGATGCTTTCCACTGTTCTCTGAAAGTCTACGAACAACATCCTCAGGTGAAATACCCGCAATCCCCTTAACAATAATGCCAACCTTTGCTTCGACAAGGCGCTCAGAGAGTAATTGAACAACCAGTTCTTGCTTATCTGTCATTATTCAGCACCTCCTAACCTTATCTGTAAAATACCATCAGCCATAATTTCTGCGAAGTCCATCGCTTCAAGGTTATCAGCAAATGCTGCAAAGTTGTTCTCTAAAGAATCTTCATCTACCTGCAGGATCATACCACTTTTCTGAAGCTTATCCATCTCAAATCCGCTGCCGCCAATAATAATTCCAAAACGATTCCATAAACGATTCTTCATCTCCAAACCACTAAGAATTTCACCCGGCTCCACACAACAGCGAAGAAGCATCTCTAACAAATCCTGAGATAAAACGAATCGTTTATTAGGATGCATTTTGTCAGGTGGATAAAGTATGCTTGAAGCTGTTCCCAAGGTTTTTAAACAATTTACAGGATGAGAGGATGCCTCCAATGCAAGCATATCATACATAGTTTCACCAAAAATCAGTCGGACCTCATCATCAGTTTTAGCCTTTTCAGCTCTTTCCTTTGCCAGTCCCCAAAGGACATCTAGTTCCTCCTTACCGGTCTTTGATATTTTCTTATTCTGCTCATAAGCCGGTGTTTCGGATTTTAATAACTCCTTCTTGTTAAGGCCCGTTTCCTCTAATTGCTTTGCATAACCCCATGCATAAAAACGATTTATTGATTTATGCATTTGCGTATAAGACATTTCCGATGCTCTCGCCACGCTGCTTTGGCTAGGGCTAAGACCTGTAAAATCAAGCAAAATGGGACGAATTACTCCTCCACAATAGAAGGCCTCAAGCATCGCCATATATCTAATCAACTGAAATATACAATAAAAGTTGAAAAGACGCAGTTGTGTAAGAGTATTCGGATGCCCTTCAAAATTCTTCCTTAGGCAACTTCCACTTTCATGAATACCTTTTAAAAACCACTTAACTGATTCATTCTGGTCCTTAAAAGCCGGAATATCTTCATGTCTCATCTTCTCAAAGGTTTCCATAGAATCCTCGAGAATTGGTTTAAACAGCAGAGATATCGGATCACTGCTTTTCTCCAGAGTATTCTTAATATAATCAGAAAGCTCTGAACAATACTCTCTGAGTAACCCACCGATAAACTCACCCGTATCTTCGTACATGGCAGGCTTTGTTAAAAAATGCTTAGAGCCTGCAGAATATGAAATCATTCCGTCCTTTAAACCTGAAACAACATATACACCTTTATCTGCTGACAAAAGCTTCTGCATTATATTTCTTAAAGAATCCAAGGAGTCTTCCGAAATTCCATCCTCAATAGCCTCCTTCTCTAAAAGGCTATCATATATTGTTGAAAGTTCATTATTAGCAGGAATATTACCCTTATTATCAGAAACCAACGCCATACGCTTGATATTCATAGTTGTATTGTAACCACCATAAATACAGCGAAATGCACCCCCAGCAACATGTACCGGCTTTATAGAACTTCCGTTAGGTGTAAAGCCCACATACTTTTTATCTACATCCGTTCGATATTTTTTTAAAAAAATCTGATCAGACATGTGATACCTCCTGACTCCTTGATACATCGATTGAGGAATACTTATTTTCCTCCTGATCAAGTTTTACCACAATTTTCTTTTTGTTCTGTACATCCAACAATGATATGTTCACTGGATCATCCTGATCAATTTCCGATACAGATTGAAACTGCTCTATAAATCTCCAAACCTTCTTTACTAAATCAGATTCCATAAAAAGGACTGGTACTCCACGATCCGCTTCAGTCAAGAGCATATACATATCAAAATCAATTTTCAGGAAAATATTCGGTGCATTTTTCTTTTCCAGTCTTATATAGTTTGATGTCATCTCTATACCAGTTTGCATAGACTTAGACAAGGTCGGATGCCCGATTTTCAATCCACTTTTCTTTATTGATCCGACTGAAATCAATACCTTTCTTGGCTCGTTATCATATCGGTGGCCTGACCAAATCTGAAGCTCAGAGTTTGACGGCTTTTCTGCTCCAAAAAATTTGTTTAGCTTTAAAATTAGCTCCTTAATTATCTTAGAATCATCCTGTTCAATAAGTTCCCGAAAGCGCCTTACTTCATCGTCTAAGATATCTAACAGAACATCGCCGTTTACATTGAAAAAGAAGAACTGTCTTTTTCGTAACTGAAAGAGTTCCTCATTATCATAGGCTATTGTCTCTGCCGGAACTTCATAATCCTTCACCCATGTGTCCGGAGCAATATCATTGGTCAACAGTTTCTCATCCCAGGTTGGATGAGAAATATTGACTGGATCAATTGCATTCTGAATAGCCTTAAAAAGTCCGCCATTTCCGGAATAAATAAGGTTAACCAGATTATACTCCTTATTTCCCGTTGTTTGGGTTATTGCCTTACACGTTCTATTTCCGAATATCAGGTAAGATATAAAGCTCTGCAATTCACGTAAGGTCGCATGATATCCCTGCAATGCTACTCGCTGAAGAATAATAAATAACCTACTCTGGAACACCTCATTCTTCAGGAGCTTGCAATTTCTATGAACCTCGCAACTAGAATTAAGAGGACATTTTTTACATTCCTCATAGTGCTTATCATCCGTAAGTTTAATAATGGCCTGACTGAGAATCTCTTTTGTAAGGACTTCTCTTTTACTAAGATCATATACAACGACATCTGTAGCTTTTTCATTCTCATTATGAAAAACTACTGCATGGCTCATTTGCTCATATGCCGTTTTTACCGGCTCAAAGTCCTTGTAATACTGCTTGCAATACTGATACAGTGAATAGAGCACAGCTGCATTAATTGCAATTACATATGGCACGTTATTATCTTTAGCCTTTTTCCAGTGCTTATAAATTTCTTCGTTCGGTAACGTGCTGGCATCTATTTCAATTAACACTGATTTTCCTAATGCTTCCAGTTTGCCTCTAAGCATTCTGATGATGTGTGTCTTCCCGTCCCCAGGATTACCCGTTAAAACTATGTCCTTGCCATCCATAACCGCATCTAGAATAGCTTGATCTAATTTTGTGACCAGATGGATATTAGACAGAAGGTTTGAATCAATATGATCAGCGTATGCACTCGAACCTCTGTAAAAATCTCTTATAAACTGTAAGCCAGTTTGATTTCCATCTACTGAAGGCATATACGATTCCTCCTTAAGCTTTTTAAAACTCCATTTTTCATCCTCATTAATCTGATTACTTACCAAAAATGCTTGCTTATTGAAGCAACGGACTCTCTCGTATATCGGTTCATAATTCAGTCTGCTTCCTAACCACCTGTTCTGCCAGAAACTGATAATTGCATCTGTACCTTTCTTATAATCTGACATATCGGTATAATATATAGGCTCCGGATCAGTTCCCATCAGGTATTCAAATGTATTCTTCGCCAAGCAAGCACCATAAACGATTCTGGACATCGCATGTTTAGAAAAATCCTTTGAATCTTCATTTGTGGACTCGAGCAATTCTCTAATAGACATCGTCAACAAGCGCATTTTAGGACTTGCTCCCTCACCAAAAACATGATTGATTCTGTTGAAATCAGCTGTGGTAGCTTCAGTAAGGCTCATAGTCGTTGCTTTACTGATATGCATGGTGCCAAAGCCAATAGTCATCCCAAGTTGTTTCCACACAACATCGAAATCCGATTCAAAAATACTTCCGGGAAGCTTTAAACGGTTGTATTGACTAGATCCAACATAGTAAAGAGAAGTCGTACCAACGTATACCAAATCAGCCGGTCTGCAAACGGGCTCTCCCTTTAATCTGCTAGCGATTTCACTACTCTTGCTGGCGTATCGTTCCTTATAGTCATATACGACCTGCGGTGATATCGCCAACAAAGCAACTAGCTTACCTCCAAGTACCTCATTATATGGCGGGATTGCTCCGCAAACATTTAATTCCATCATGCTAGAGCCAATGTGCTTCGTTTTCTGGGCCACAAGAGCTGTGCGGATCACTGAGTTGCCGACCTCCCCCTTACAGAAATCCTTCCACAACTCGTCAAAGAGTTCAGAGTTACACAAATCTGTAATTACTTTTTTTGCGTTTAACAGTTTTGCAAGTTGCTCTGCTCTTTTTCTATGATAAAGGGCCTTTTCGGTTTCCTTTGAGATACTTCCCAACTCGCTCTTTTCCTCTTCGATTTCACTCTCAAGAGAATCCTTCAAAAGCTGCTGTCTTTTTTGCTCTGCATCCACCGCAATATCTTGCAGTGCCTGTATATCCTCATCTGTGGGATTATCAATGGTCGCATGTGTGCAGAGCTCCGAATAATCAATCCCAGATATTCCATCAGAAATATATCCTAGCAATGTCGAAAAGCTCTGCCTTGCAGCAATAGAATCATTCTTCAGCATTTTCTCTATATATGCCTTCTGATTCCAACCAATAAAATCATCTCTGCAGGTTATTTGAACGGCACAATTTTCCAATGAAGCAATACCCATAACTGCATGCATTGGATGCGCCGCATCTCTTATCAGGTATTGCATAGTTCTACCAGGTGTCGTTTCAGCCGGTGTAGACCAGGTTAATCTGAAATATCTCCATATTTCTGACAGCTTCAAACCGGTAAACTCATCACGGTCATTTTCCTTTACCAACTGCAAATAAGGTTTAATAGCATCTACAACGGATAATTCTCCATTTTTTGCCGCTTCTAATCTTCCAGCAAGCTCATTTCCATCCGCGATTAAGCTATCAATCCCAAGTTTATTAGCCCCTGGATTTTCCATACGATTAATGAAATCTATATATGCAACGAGCCGCTCATGCCTGCTTTCGCTCATCCAGCTTCTTAATAAAGCCTTAACCTCTGGCGAGGATGTGTCTCTCAAATCAGTTCCATTGAGGCTTGGAAGACTCATGTACAGAACGCCCTCCCTATAGCAGGCCTTCCATGATGCTCTGATCAAATCTCGAAAAAGTAACCAAACAGCTCTGTATTTTTTCCTCTGTTCTAGATTAAAACGACATACATCTTCTACCCATTTAATTTCCTTGTTTGCGATTTTTTCGATATCTACTACCGACATCATATCTGTAATTTCAGATGCAGCATTATAGAACCGCACCCTAAATTCACCTTCCAGTTTTGGGCGAAAAGGTATTTCTCTGTTTAGCATGAATGATGCCTCACTTCCTATAAATCCAATTAGCCCTTTGAGATTTCACCACCTTCCGAGAGGCGTTATCGGGTGT